>Ga0079223_10000667_pt1 | contig 18415 bp, 12 predicted proteins | sample Stecom2011_FD_75072 | JGI IMG/M metagenome (GOLD analysis project Ga0079223, IMG submission 75072) | Agricultural soil microbial communities from Utah to study Nitrogen management - Steer compost 2011 | ecosystem: Environmental > Terrestrial > Soil > Agricultural land | place: USA: Utah... | reverse complement strand
GGCGTCGAAGCCGCTGGCGGGCACCAGCCCGGCTGCGCTGGACTGCATGCCGATGGTGCCGCCGGTGTAGAGAATCAGTAGTCGCATGTTCCTGACCCGGAGCGGATAGGAACAGCAGGATACGTCAACTCAGCGCGGAGCGTTGGCCGAAGCCTTGGCGGGGCGATTGGCCTTGGAACTGGTGAAGGCCAGGCCCAGGAAGGGCATGTAGCGGGACGGGGGCTGGACGGCGGTCGTCATCGGGCGTGCGTAGGTGCGCATGTCAGGTACTCCAAATCGGCGCTTGTGGCGCATGAAAGGTCAGGAGTTGGGGCACGTTCGACGTGACAGCCGATCGAACCGTCCTTGCCTGCATGACCATGACAGTTGTTCAACAGTGCAGGTTTTGCCTGCAGTGCCCGTATCTTAAGGTCTGGCGCTGATCCGGGACCAATGCCTTTGCATTGCTCCTCCATGCATAAACGGCATAACCTCGCTGTGACTTTTCGCGTCGGTCGAAGCAGGAGCGCAGTGCATGAATCTGGAAACCAAGTGGCTGGAAGACTTCGTCACCCTGGCGACGACGCGCAGCTTCTCCAAGGCTGCCGAGCGACGCTTCGTCACCCAGCCGGCCTTCAGTCGCCGCATTCGCAGCCTGGAGGAAGTGGTGGGCCTGACCCTGATCAACCGCTCGCGCACCCCGGTGGAACTCACCGAGGCCGGGCAGCTGTTCCTGGTCACCGCCCGCAACGTGGTGGAGCAGCTCAGCGAGGCGCTGCGACACCTGCACCACCTGGAAGGCCAGCAGGGCGAGGTGCTCAAGGTGGCCGCGGCGCACTCGCTGGCGCTGGGCTTCTTTCCCCAGTGGGTGGCCAGCCTGCGCAACGAGGGCATCCATTTCGCCTCACGCCTGGTGGCCACCAACGTCGGTGAGGCCGTGCATGCCCTGCGCGAGGGCACCTGCGACCTGATGCTGGCCTTCCACGATCCGGATGCGGTGATGCAGATGGACCCGGAGCTGTTCCCCTCGTTGCATCTGGCCAACAGCGAGATCATTCCGGTCTGCGCGCCGGACGCGCAGGGCCGGCCGCTGTTCGAGCTGCGGGAGGAAGGCGCCAGCGTGCCGCTGCTGGCCTACAGCGCCGGCGCCTTCCTGGGGCGCTCGGTGAGCGCGCTGCTGCGCCAGCGCAACCTGCGCTACGTGACGGTCTACGAGACGGCCATGGCCGACAGTCTGAAGAACATGGCCCTGCAGGGTCTGGGCGTGGCCTGGGTGCCGCGGCTGAGCGCCGAGGCGGAGCTGGCCCGCGGCGAGCTGGTGGAATGCGGAGACGCCAGCTGGCGCGTGCCCCTGGAGATCCGCCTGCACCGCTGCGCCCTGGTGCGCAAGGCGCCGGTGCGCCTGCTGTGGCGCAAGCTGATGGAGGCGGGAGCCGAGCCGACCACCTAGGCCGGCGCTCCCGCCGGCACGCCTACTCGAGCACCGGTTCGCCGGCCTGCGGCTGTGCCTGCGCGGCCGGCGCGCGGCTGACTTCCACCACCAGCGCCTGCCCGCGCCCGCGCGGATCCGAGGCCGGCAGCGGACGGCCATCGACCACCTGCACCGCCTGGATGTCGCCCATCGGCCAGCCCTGCTCGGTCAGGGTGTAGCCCATGGCGCGCAGCTCCTCGGCAGCCTTGCCACCCAGCGGCGAATGGGGATCCAGGAAGATGGTGTCCTTCGGCAGCAGCTGGTGATGCACGCGCTGCGCGGCCAGGGCCTCGGGCAGCGGCAGACCGTGATCGTAGAGGTTGCTGAGCACCTGGAAGACGGTAGTGAAGATGCGCGAGCCGCCCGGGGTGCCGATGGCCAGGGTGACCTCGCCGTCGCGGGCCAGCACCGTCGGACTCATTGACGACAGCATGCGCTTGCCCGCGGCGATGGCGTTGGCGTCGCTGCCCACCACGCCGAAGGCGTTGGCCACGCCCGGCTTGGCGCTGAAATCGTCCATCTCGTTGTTGAGCAGGAAACCGGCCCCCTCCACCACCAGGCCGTTGCCGAAGTCCAGGTTCAGGGTGTATGTGTTGCTGACCGCGTTGCCGTCGGCGTCGATGATGGAGAAATGCGTGGTCTGCGGCGATTCCAGGCCGGGCCGCACCGCTTCGGTCGGCGAGATGCGCCGCGGATCGACTTCCGCCGCGCGGCGTTGCAGGTACTCGGGGGCGATCAGCTGGGCGGTGGGCACCTCGAAGTGGTCCGGGTCGCCCAGATAGTCGGCACGGTCGGCAAACACGCGTTTCTGGATTTCCGCCACCAGGTGCACATAGCGTGCGGAATTCAGCGGCACGTTGGCGAAGTCATCGGCGCGCAGCGCCTTGATGCCCAGCAACTGGGCCAGGGCGATGCCGCCGGAGCTGGGCGGCGGCGCGGTGTAGACCGTCTGCTCGCGCCACTCGAAACGCAGGGGCTCGCGCCAGATGGCGCGGTAGGCGTGCAGGTCGGTGGCGCGGATCAGCCCGTCGCTGCGCTCCATTTGCGCCACCAGCAGCTCGGCGGTGCGACCTCGATAGAAGTCGTCCGGTCCCTGGTCGGCGATGCGCTCCAGGGTCCGGGCCAGTTCCTCCTGCACGAAGCGCTTGCCGGCCTGCATGCCGCCGAAGTAGCGATCGAAGTTGGTACGCCCGGCAAAGAACTTCGACGCTCCGTCGCGCTCCGCCACCTGACGCTCGTCGACGATGAAGCCTTGCCGCGCCAGCACGATGGCCGGGGTGAGCAGCTCGGCCCAGGGCAGCGTGCCGAAGCGCCGGTGCGCCTCCCACATGCCCATCACCGTGCCGGGCACACCGGCGGCCCGGGCACCGACGGTGCTCAGGTCCGGCACCACCTCGCCCTGCTCGTCCAGGTACATGTCGCGCCGGGCGCCCTGAGGGGCCATTTCCCGGTAGTCGAGAAAGAATGCCTGGCCATCCATGAACAGCGTCATGAACCCGCCGCCACCGATGTTGCCGGCCTCCGGATGGGTGACGGCCAGGGCGAAGGCGGTGGCCACCGCGGCATCCACCGCATTGCCGCCCCGGCGCAGGACCTCGGCGGCCACCTGGGCCGAATGCCGGTCCGGCGCAGCGACGGCGGCAGCCTCCAGGCGGGCGGCGTGCAACGAACCGGTGCAGGCCAGGCTCAGGGCAAGCAACAGGAAGGATGCGAAACGGGACATGACGAACTCCTCTGACGAAGCGGCATGGCAGAGTGTGGCAGCAATACGCAATCCGTTCAGGAAAAGCGTGCGAATCCGGGCCCCGGGGGCACAGGCACAACTCGGCAATGCCCGTGGATAGCGCGGTGGATTTCCCATCGACCATCCGACAGGTACAGGCGCGACAGACCCGGCTTTCCGGTATAATGCCGCGCCTTCAAGCCAGCCGGCCCGCTGGTTTGCCCCGACATGACAAGCCACGCCCGATTCGCGTGGCTTGTTGGTTTTTGAGCGCGCCCCATGGCGCACCGGAAAGAGGCACGACGATGAGCGCACTGGTTGGCGTGATCATGGGTTCCAAGTCCGATTGGAGCACCCTGAGTCATACGGTGGAGATGCTGGAAAAGCTCGGCATTCCCCATGAGGTCAAGGTGGTTTCCGCACACCGCACCCCGGATCTGCTGTTCCAGTACGCCGAGCAGGCCGAGGAGCGCGGCATCGAGGTGATCATCGCCGGCGCCGGCGGCGCGGCCCACCTGCCGGGCATGTGCGCGGCCAAGACCCACCTGCCGGTGCTGGGCGTGCCGGTGCAGTCCTCGATGCTCTCCGGCGTGGATTCGCTGCTGTCCATCGTGCAGATGCCCGGCGGCGTGCCGGTCGCCACCCTGGCCATCGGCAAGGCCGGTGCCATCAACGCCGCGCTGCTGGCCGCCAGCATCCTCGGCGGCAAGCACCCGGAGTACCATGTGGCACTGAAGCAGTTCCGCGAGGAACAGACCCGTACGGTGCTCGACAATCCGGATCCCCGTCAGCCCTGACTCAGTAGGAACGCGAACATGAAGATCGGTGTAATCGGTGGCGGCCAGCTGGGTCGCATGCTGGCGCTGGCGGGCACACCGCTGGACATGAACTTCGTCTTCCTCGACCCGGCGCCGGACGCCTGTGCCGCCGCGCTGGGCGAACACCTGCAGGCCGGCTACGACGACCCCGAGGCCCTGCGCCGCATGGCCGAGAGCGTCGACCTGGTGACCTTCGAGTTCGAGAACGTGCCGGCGGAAACCGTCGCCTTCCTCGCGAAGTACGTGCCGGTGTACCCGGCCGCCGAGTCCCTGCGCATCGCCCGCGACCGCTGGTTCGAGAAGTCCATGTTCAAGGAACTGGGCATCCCGACGCCGGAATTCGCCGACATCCAGTCCCAGGCCGACCTGGACGCCGCGGTGGCCGCCATCGGCCTGCCCGCCGTGCTCAAGACCCGCACCCTGGGCTACGACGGCAAGGGCCAGAAGGTGCTGCGCCAGCCCGCCGACGTGACCGGCGCCTTCGCCGAGCTGGGCAGCGTGCCCTGCATCCTCGAAGGCTTCGTGCCCTTCACCGGCGAGGTGTCGCTGGTGGCGGTGCGCGGTCGCGACGGGGAAACCCGCTTCTACCCGCTGTCCCACAACACCCATGTGGGCGGCGTGCTCAACCTGTCCATCGCCAGCACCGACCATCCGCTGCAGGCACTGGCCGAGGACTACATCAGCCGCGTGCTGACCCGACTGGACTACGTCGGCGTGCTGGCCTTCGAATTCTTCGAGGTGGACGGCGACCTGAAGGCCAACGAGATCGCCCCGCGCGTGCACAACTCCGGGCACTGGACCATCGAGGGCGCCAAGTGCAGCCAGTTCGAGAACCACCTGCGCGCCGTGGCCGGCCTGCCGCTGGGTTCCACCGCCAAGGTGGGCGAGAGCGCCATGCTCAACTTCCTGGGCTCGGTGCCGCCGACGCCGGACGTGCTGCGCGTCGCCGACTGTCACCTGCACCACTACGGCAAGGCCTTCAAGCCGGGCCGCAAGGTGGGCCACGCCACCCTGCGCTGCCAGGACGCCGAGACACTCAAGGCGCGCATTGCCGAGGTGCAGGCGCTGATCGCCAGGGGCTGAACCTGCCGGGGGAGCGGCGCCGTCCGCTCCCTGCCCGCCGAACTGCCCCGCGGCCAAGCGGTCCGAAACAACGGAGTGGCGTCCGCCACGCAACCCGTTGAGACGGAGGTTCCATGGGCATCATCGGCACCATCATCATCGGCCTGATCGTTGGCCTGATTGCACGCTTCCTCAAGCCGGGCGACGACGGCATGGGCTGGATCATGACCATCCTGCTGGGCATCGGCGGCGCCCTGCTGGCCACCTACGGCGGTCAGGCGGTGGGCATCTACGAGGCCGGCGAGGCGGCCGGCTTCATCGGCGCGGTGGTCGGCGCCATCATCCTGCTGGTGATTTATGGCATGGTGACGCGCAAGCGAACCTGATTTCCGCCGTGCCTGTCGGGGCCGCCTGCGGCCCCGTCCTGTTCATGAGTCGAGTTGTCCATGCGTAGCCTTGTCATCCCGCTGTTGCTCTCCCTGTCCCTGACCCTGCACGCCGCGCCCGCCGAGCTGGACTGGCTGGAGCTGCTGCCGCCCGAAGACCTGGCGGCGCTGGAAGCCATGCCGGAAATCGAACACAACACACCGGAGGCCGCGGGCTTCAGCAGCGAGGGCGGTTTCCTCAAGCAGGCGCCCGGCCTGCCCGAGGTGATGTATTCCACCCGCACCGTCGCCGAGCTGGACGGCCGGGAGGTCCGCCTGGCCGGCTACCCGGTGCCACTGGAAAGCGACGAGCAGGGCCGCTTCATCGAGTTCTTCCTGGTGCCCTACCCCGGCGCCTGCATCCATGTGCCCCCGCCGCCGCCCAACCAGATCGTGCTGGTGCGCCACCCCCGGGGCATCCGCATCGACGACATCTATGCGCCGCTGGAAGTGGATGGCAGATTGCGCATCGAGACGGCCGGCAACGCGCTGGCCGATGCCGCCTATGCCCTGAACGCCGACGCGGTGCGCCTGTACGAGTAGCCGGCGGCGCGTGCCCCGCAACGCCGGAACCGCCCTGTGCGACGCCGCTCCGTTGCCTTACCCTGAAACCCTTCATCCGGGCGGCCCGGCCGCTTGCGACACACCCGGTCGCAGCGCCGTGGTGCAATGACCGCCAACCGCCAGCGTTCCCCCGAGGTTTCGATGACTGCTGACCTGACCCCCGGCTTCATGATCGTCCATGGCAACCGCCTGGACACGCTGCGCGACCTGGCGGTGGCCTGGATGCGGCGCTATCCGCTGCGCCCGCTGGAGAACGAGGTGGTGCTGGTACACAGCAGCGGCGTGGCCCAGTGGCTCAAGCAGGCGCTGGCCGAGGATCCGCAGGAGGACGGGGGCGGTTGCGGCATCGCCGCGGCCATCGACGTGCAGCTGCCCGCCGCCTTCCTCTGGCAGGCCTATCGGGCCGTGCTGGGACGCGAGGCGATTCCCCGCGTCTCGCTGCTGGACAAGGGCCCGCTGACCTGGCGTCTGATGCGCCTGCTGCCGGCGCTGCTGGCACGCGACAGCTTCGCGCCGCTGCGTCGCTTCCTCGCCGATGACGACGACCTGCGCAAGCGTTACCAGCTGGCCGAACGCCTGGCCGACCTGTTCGACCAGTACCAGGTGTACCGCGCCGACTGGCTGGAGGACTGGGCCGCCGGGCACGACCGGTTGCGCAAGGCCAGCGGCCAGACCGTCGAGCTGGATGCCGAGCAGCGCTGGCAGGCCGAGCTGTGGCGCGAACTGCTCGCCGACGTGGGCGCCGAGGGCCTGGCGCAGAGCCGCGCCGGCGTGCACCGACGTTTCATCGCCCGCCTGCGCGAGCTGGACCAGGCGCCGCGCGGCCTGCCACGCCGGGTGATGGTGTTCGGCATTTCCTCGCTGCCGGCCCAGGCCCTGGAAGCGCTCGGCGCCCTGGCGCGCTTCACCCAGGTGCTGCTCTGCGTGCACAACCCCTGCCGCCACCACTGGGCCGACATCGTCGCCGACAAGGACCTGCTGCGCCACCAGTACCGCCGCCAGCAGCGCCGCCCGGGCATGCCGGCCGACCTGCCGCCGGAACTGCTGCACCAGCACGCCCATCCCCTGCTGGCCTCCTGGGGCAAGCAGGGCCGCGACTACATCAACCTGCTGGACAGCTACGACAACCCCGACGACTACCGCGCCCTGTTCCCGGCGCAGCGCATCGACCTGTTCAGCGAGGACCGGCCGACCACCCTGCTCGGCCAGTTGCAGGACGACATCCTCGAACTGCGTCCGCTGGCGGAAACCCGCGAGCAATGGCCACCCGTGGACCCGCAGCAGGACCCTTCGCTGCGCTTCCATATCGCCCACAGCCCGCAGCGGGAGGTGGAAATCCTCCACGACCAGCTGCTGGAGCGCTTCGGCGCCGACCGCACCCTGCAGCCGCGCGACGTGATCGTCATGGTGCCGGACATCGACACCTACACCCCGCACATCCAGGCGGTGTTCGGCCAGCTCGATCCCCGGGATCCGCGCCACATCCCCTTCACCCTGGCCGACCAGGGACGCCGCGGTCGCGAACCCCTGCTGATTGCCGTCGAGAGCCTGCTCAAGCTGCCGGACAGCCGCTTCGCGGTCAGCGAGATCCTCGACCTGCTGGACGTGCCGGCCCTGCGCGAGCGCTTCGGCATCGCCGAAAGCGACCTGCCGCTGCTGCATCGCTGGATCGAGGACGCCGGCGTGCGCTGGGGCCTGGACGCCGAACAGCGCCAGCGCTTCGGGGTGCCGGCCGGCCTCGAGCAGAACAGCTGGCTGTTCGGGCTGCGGCGCATGCTGCTGGGCTACGCGGTGGGCGACGGTCAGCCGCTGGGCGATATCCAGCCCTACGGCGAGGTGGGCGGCCTGGACGCGGCGCTGCTCGGCCCGCTGGTGACCCTTATCGAGCGCCTGCAGCTGGCCTGGCGGGAGCTCTCCCGTCCGGCCACCGCCCCGCAGTGGGGCGAGCGCCTGCGTGCCCTGCTGGAAGTGTTCCTGCGCCCCGGCGACGAACAGGACCAGCTGCTGCTGACCCAATTGCTGGAAGCCCTGGAGAGCTGGGTGGAACACTGCCGCCACGCGGGCCTGACCGAGGAACTGCCGCTGACCGTGGTGCGCGAAGCCTGGCTCGGCGCGCTGGATCAGCCCAGCCTCGGCCAGCGCTTCCTCAGCGGCGCGGTGAACTTCTGCACCCTGATGCCCATGCGCGCCATTCCCTTCCGCGTGGTATGCCTGCTGGGCATGAACGATGGCGACTACCCGCGCGCCCAGCCGCCGCTGGATTTCGACCTGATGGGCGGCGACTACCGCCCCGGTGACCGTTCGCGCCGCGAGGACGACCGCTACCTGCTGCTGGAAGCCGTGCTCTCGGCCCGCGAGCAGCTGTATGTCAGCTGGGTCGGCCGCAGCGTGCGCGACAACAGCGAGAAGCCGCCTTCCGTGCTGATCGGCCAGCTGCGCGATCACCTGGCTGCCGGCTGGCGTCTGGCCGGCCGCGAAGGAGACGGCGAGGCGCTGCTCGAGGCGCTGACCTGCGAGCATCCCCTGCAGCCCTTCAGCGCCGCCTACTTCCGTGCGGACTCCACGCTGTTCAGCTATGCCGGCGAGTGGCTGGCGGCGCACCAGGAAGCGGAGGAGCAGCAGGCCCCTGCCGCTACGGAGCCGCCGAAGCTGGACGAGCCCATCGAGCTGAAGGTGCTGCAGGAGTTCCTGCGCAATCCGGTGCGCCAGTTCCACCAGCGGCGGCTGAAGCTGTACCTGGAGGAAATGGACACGCCGCTGGCGGACGAGGAACACTTCGAAGTCGATCACCTGCAGAACTACAGCCTGCGTCAGGAGCTGCTGCAGGCCGCGCTTGCCGAACCCGATCCGGATGTCGCGCCGCAGCGGCTGCAGGAGCGCATGACCCACCTGCAGCGCTCCGGCCATCTGCCGCTGGCCGGTTTCGGCGACCTGTATCGGCAAAGCGTGCTGGAACCGCTGCCGGACCTGCTGGCGCTGCGTCAGCGGATCCTGTCCGACTGGCCGGAGCCGGTCAGCTCGCCGGTGGCCCTGGACTTCGCCCACGACGGGGTGGAGGTCACAGGCTGGCTGGCCAACCTGCGGCGCAACGCGGCGGGCGAGCTGCTGTCCCTGGAGGTGCGGGCCAGCAAACTGGGCCGCAAGCCCGACGATCGCAAATGGCATCACCTGATGAAGCCCTGGGTCGCGCACCTGCTGGCCAGCGCCCGCGGGCTGCCGCTGCACACCGCCGTGCTGGGCACCGATTGCGGCCTGTATCTGGCGCCACTGCCACAGCCGGACGCGCTGCAGGCGGCGCACGACCTGCTGGAGATCTGGCGCCGCAACCTGACCCAGCCGCTGCCCCTGGCGCCCAAGACGGCCTGCACCTACCTGCTGAGCCAGGCCGACGACAAGGGCCGGACAGCCTACGAAGGCGGCTATCAGTCCGGCGGCGAACGGGATGAAAGCCCCGACCTGCGCCGCCACTTCACCGATTACCAGTCCCTGGTGGCCGCCGAGGGCGCCCGGGAGCTGTGGGAAAAACTGTACGGCCCGCTGGTGGCGGCCGCCTGGCAGGCACTGGAGGTGCCGGCATGAGTGAAACGAAGAACCTGCCGCTGACCCTGCCCCTGCGGGGCAGCCGGCTGATCGAAGCCAGTGCCGGCACCGGCAAGACCTTCACCATCTCCGCCCTCTACGTGCGTCTGGTCCTCGGCCATGGCGGCGCAGAGCTGGGCTTTGGCCGGCCGCTGCTGCCGCCGGAAATCCTCGTGGTGACCTTTACCGAGGCGGCCACCCAGGAGCTGCGCGACCGCATCCGCAAGCGCCTGGCACAAAGCGCCCGGCATTTTCGCAATGAGCTGGCCGAGCCGGACGATCTGCTCGTCCAGCTGCGGGACCAGTACCCGGAAAGTGAATGGTCGACCTGCGCCCAGCGCCTGGAAACGGCTGCCCAGTGGATGGACGAGGCGGCGGTGTCCACCATCCACAGCTGGTGCCAGCGCATGTTGCGTGAACATGCCTTCGATAGCGGCAGCCTGTTCAACCAGACTCTGGAAACCGACCACTCCGACCTGCTGGCCCAGGTGATCAACGACTTCTGGCGCGAGCATTTCTACCCGCTGCAGGGCGAGGCACTGGCCTGGGTGCACCGCCAGTGGAAAAGCCCGCGCCACCTCCTGGCGCGGGTGCGTCCCCTGCTGGGCAAGGGGCTCGGCAAGGCGCACGGCGATGTCCATGCCCTGCTGGCCAGCACCGCGGCCGAACGCAGGCAGCGCCTGGCCGCCCTGAAGCAGCCCTGGGCCGGGACCTGGCCCGATGAGCTGCTCGGCCTGATCGAAAAGGCCTGTGCCGCCAGGCAGGTGGACGGCCGCAAGCTGCAGGCCAAACGATGCGCCGAATGGCTGGAGACCCTGCACGGCTGGGCGCAGACGGATGACGAGACACTACCGTTGACGGCCGCTGCACTTGCCCGTCTGACTCCCGACGGTATTGCCGAGGCCTGGAAAGATGGCATTCCCTTCGAGCATCCGGGTCTGCAGGCGATTGCCGATTTGCCTGCGGCACTGAAGGCGCTGCCCGATCCGGACGAGACCCTGTTGCGCCACGCCCTGCACTGGATCGAGCAGCGCTTCGAGCGCGAAAAGCGCGTGCGCGCCGAGATGGGCTTCGACGACATGCTTACCCGCCTGGACGCCGCCCTGGGCCGCGAGGGTGGCGAGCGGCTGGCCGAAGTGATCCGCCAGCAGTTTCCCATGGCGCTGATCGACGAATTCCAGGACACCGACCCGCTGCAGTACCGCATCTTCCAGCGCGTCTACGGCATCGGCAGGGAGCAGCGCGACGACTGCGCCATCCTGCTGATCGGCGACCCCAAGCAGGCCATCTACGCCTTCCGTGGCGCGGACATCTTCACCTACCTCAAGGCGCGGGCCGCCACCGAAGGCCGCCACCACAACCTGGATACCAACTTCCGCTCCACCGAAGGGCTGGTGGCGGCCGTCAACCAGGTCTTCACCTTCGCCGAGCGCCATCGGCGTGGCGCCTTCCTGTTCAGGCAGGATGAGGTCAATCCGCTGCCCTTCCTGCCGGTACAGGCACGTGGGCGCAGGGAAGAACTGGTGGTGGGAGGTGCGCCGCAACCGGCCATGACCCTGTGGCATCTGCAGACTTCGCAGCCGATCTCCGCGGACGAGTACCTGTCTGAACTGGCCGCCAGCGCAGCCACGGAAATTACCCGACTGCTCAATCTGGGCGGGTCCGGGCGGGCCGGTTTTCGCACCGCGGATGATGCACTGCGGCCGTTGTGTCCCGCCGATATCGCCGTACTGGTACGCAACGGCAGGGAAGCCGAAGCCATCCGCCGCCAGCTGGCACGACGCGGGGTGCGCAGCGTCTACCTGTCGGACAAGGATTCGGTGTTCGCCAGCCAGCAGGCCGCGGACCTGCTCGCCTGGCTGCGCGCCTGTGCCGAACCGAACAACGAGCGGCTGCTGCGTGCCGCCCTGGCCACGGCCACTCTGGATCGTCCCCTGGCCGAACTGGAAGCCCTGATCGAGAACGAGCTGGCCTGGGAGGCGCGGGTCATGCAGTTCCGCGCCTACCACCAGCAGTGGCGTCGCCAGGGCGTGCTGCCCATGCTGCGTCACCTGATGCAGGACTTCCGGCTACCCCAGCGGCTGATGGCCCGGGACGACGGCGAGCGCGCGCTGACCAACCTGCTGCACCTGGCCGAGCTGCTGCAACAGGCTGCCGGTGAACTGGACGGTGAGCAGGCGCTGATTCGCCACCTGACCGAACAGCTGCAGACGGCGGCTGATGGCGGTCAGGGAGCCGATGAACAGATCCTGCGCCTGGAAAGCGACGATGATCTGGTGCGGGTGGTGACCATCCACAAGTCCAAGGGCCTGGAATATCCACTGGTGTTTCTGCCCTTCGCCTGCACGCACCGGGCGGAGGACGGCCGCAATCCGCCGCTGCGCTATCACGACGAGCGGGGAGAGCTGCTGATCGATCTGCACCCCGACAAGGACGCGGTGCAACGGGCCGATGACGAGCGGCTGGGCGAGGACCTGCGCCTGCTGTATGTGGCGCTCACCCGCGCCCGCCATGCACTGTGGCTGGGCGTCGCCGACCTGAAGCACAACAGGATGCCCTGCCTGCATCGCTCGGCCCTGGGCTATGTGCTGGGCGGCGGCGAGCCGTTCGATCTGGCCGTCGGCCTGAACGACCTGCGCCAGGGCCACGAGGCGGTCATCGCGCTGAGCGACCCGCCCACACCCGACGAGGCACGCTATCAGCCACCCGCGGCGGAAACGACCCCGCTGGCCGCCCGCCCACCCCATCGGCGCAACCATGAGCCCTGGTGGATCGCCTCCTACAGCGCCCTGGCGCTGGCCGGCACCGAGGTCGACGAACCGATCGACGCCCCGGACAGCCCGGCCGCCCAGAAGATCCACGACGACGATGCGCAAAGCCAGGCGTTTCCCGGCACGCCCGAGGGCGCCGAGCTGCATCGCTTTCCGCGCGGGCCGCAACCGGGCACCTTCCTGCACGGCCTGCTGGAGTGGGCCGGCCAGGAGGGCTTCGCCGCGGCCTGCGCCAACGACGCCGAGCGGCGCGACATGCTGGCCCGTCGCTGCCAGCTGCGTGGCTGGCAGTCGTGGATCGAGCCGCTGGATGGATGGCTCCGGGACTACCTGCAGGCGCCTCTAGCCACCGGAGACGGTGAGCTGCGCCTGGTGGACCTCGACCACTACCAGGTGGAGATGGAGTTCTGGTTCGCCAGCCACCGGGTGAACGTGCATCGGCTCGATGCGCTGGTGCGCGCCCATACCCTGGACGGCGCGCCGCGCCCGGCTTTGGCGGCGAGCCAGCTGAACGGCCTGTTCAAGGGCTTCATCGACCTGGTGTTCGAACACCGGGGCCGCTACTACGTGGCCGACTACAAGTCCAACTGGCTGGGCGCCACCAGCGGTGCCTACCAGCCGGAGGCCATGCGCCAGGTGGTGCTGGAGAAGCGCTACGACCTGCAATACGTGCTCTACCTGCTGGCCCTGCACCGCCAGCTCAAGGCGCGCCTGCCCGATTACGACTACGACCGCCACATGGGCGGCGCCCTGTACCTGTTCCTGCGCGGCGGCGCGCTGGGCGTGCATGCCGACCGACCGCCCCGCGTACTGATCGAATCCCTGGATCGCCTGTTTGCCGGACACGCGGAGGCATGCCCATGAATCTCGACCTGTTGGCCCGCCAGCTGCGCGACGAGGCCTATCCCATCGTTGCCGGCGCGCTGAGCGACAGCGATCAGCTGGTCGCCCAGCTGGACCTGTGGGTACGCCGCGGCTGGCTGCGCCCCCTGGACCGCGCCTTCGCCGGCTTCCTGCGCGAACAGGAGCCTGACGCCGCACCGCTGCTGTTGCTGGCCGGCGCGCTGGTCAGCCATCAACTGGGCCAGGGGCATGTCTGCCTGGATCTGACCGCGACCCTGCAGGAGCCGGACTTTTCCCTGTCCCTGCCGCCGGAGGGCGAGCAGGCCGGCGAAACCCGCCTGCCCTCCCAGTTGCTGGCGGAGGTGGACCTGGCCAGCTGGCAGGCGGCGCTCGCCGCCAGCCGGCTGGTGGAGCATCGCACTGGCGAGACGACGCCGGAACCCAGTTCCCGCCCTTTGCTGCTGCATGGCGATCGGCTGTACCTGCGCCGCTACTGGGACTACGAGCAGAGTGTGGCGCGCATCATCCGTCAGCGCCTGGCGGAACCGCCGGCCCCGCCGGAAGACCTGCAGCAGCGCCTCGATGCCCTGTTCCCGGCCACCGATGATGAACGCATCGACTGGCAGAAGCTGGCCTGCGCCCTGGCCGCGCGCGGGCGCCTGACCCTGATCACCGGCGGACCAGGCACCGGCAAGACCACCACGGTGGTGCGCCTGCTGGCGCTGCTGCAGGAGCCGGCCGTAGCCGGGGGCCAGGCCCTGCGCATCCGCCTCGCGGCGCCGACCGGCAAGGCGGCGGCGCGGCTGACCGAATCCATCGGCCAGCAGGTGGCGGCATTGCCGGTGCGCGAAACGGTGCGCGCCGCCATTCCCGCCCGGGTGGAGACCTTGCACAAGCTGCTTGGCACCCGGCCGGACACCCGCCGGTTCCGCCATCACGCCGGCAACCCGCTGGCCCTGGACGTGCTGGTGGTGGACGAAGCCTCGATGATCGATCTGGAAATGATGGCACGCCTGCTGGAAGCGCTGCCGCCCCACGCGCGCCTGATCCTGCTGGGCGACAAGGACCAGCTCGCCTCGGTGGAGGCCGGCGCGGTGCTCGGCGAGCTGTGCCGGGACGCCGAGGCCGGCCACTACGAGCCCGCGACTCGCCAATGGCTGGAGCGGATCGCCGGCCGCGCGCTGGACGAGCCCGGCCTGATCGAGGGCGAGCCCGGCCAGCGCCCCCTGGCCCAGCAGACGGCCATGCTGCGCCATTCCCGGCGCTTCGGCGCGGACAGCGGCATCGGCCAGCTGGCGCGCCTGGTCAATCGCCAGGAGGCCGCCGAAGCCCGCCGCCTGCTGGGCCAGCCGCGCCATGACCTGCATTGCCTGCGCGGCGGCAAGGACGCACTGGCCGGTCTGATCACGCGGGGTGTGGAGGGCGCCGAGGGTTACGCCCACTACCTGCGGGAACTGCAGGCCGGACGCCCCCTGGACATGGATCCGCTGGACGCGCCGAGCTGGCGGGAGTGGGCGGCCGGCGTGCTGAAGGCGTTCGACCGCTTCCGCCTGCTGTGCGCGTTGCGCCGGGGCGACTGGGGCGTGGAAGGCCTCAATCTCCGGGTGGAACAGGAACTACAGCGCCAGGGGCTGATCGACCCCGCCCACGAGTGGTACGAGGGTCGGCCGGTGCTGGTGACCCGCAACGACTACGGGCTGGGGCTGATGAACGGCGACATCGGCATCGCCCTGATGCTGCCCGGCAACGACGGTGCCCCCCTGCTGCGAGTCGCCTTCCCGCGCAACGACGGCTCCGGGGTGTGCGCTTCGTGCTGCCCAGCCGCCTGACGGCGGTGGAGACGGTGTATGCAATGACGGTGCACAAGTCCCAGGGTTCGGAATTCGAGCACACCGCGCTGGTGCTCCCTGACGCCCTCAACCCGGTGCTGACCAAGGAACTGCTGTACACCGCCATCACCCGGGCCAGGGCGCATTTCACCCTGGTGGAGCCGCGTGCCGGGGTATTCGAGGCCGCCGTGACACGACGGGTACGCCGAGTCAGCGGGCTGGGCATGGCGCTGTAACCTGTGGGAGCGGCTTCAGCCCTGAGCCGCTGCATTCTGCGCCCTAGGTTCGGACCGTGAGGCTTTCCGCCTGCTGGCGGGGCAGCGGCCGGGCCCGCCAGTCCAGCTCCGCGGCCGGCAGCGGTCGGCCGAACCAGTAGCCCTGCCCCAGGCCGCAGCCGTAACGGGCCAGCAGGGCCGCCTGGGCGGGCGATTCGATGCCCTCGGCCACCACGGCCAGCCCCAGGCTGTGGGCCAGGGCGATAATGGCCCGGGTAATGGCGGCATCGTCCTCGTCGTCGGGCAGGCCGGCGATGAAGCCCTGGTCGATCTTCAGCTTGTGCACCGGCAGGCTCTTGAGGCGCAGCAGCGAGGAATAGCCGGTGCCGAAATCATCGATCGACAGGCGCACGCCGAGGTTGCCCAGGCGCCGCAGCAGATCCTGGGCCGCCTCGGGATCCTGCATCACCGCGCTTTCGGTGACTTCCAGCTCCAGGCAGCCGGGATGCAGGCCGGTTTCCTCCAGCACGCGGCGCACCTGCTCCTCCAGCTCACCGCGACCGAACAGGCGACTGGAGACGTTCACCGCGATGAAGTCCAGATCGACGCCCTGCTCCTGCCAGGCGCGCATCTGCCGGCAGGCGGCGCCGAGCACCCAGGTGTCGATGGCACTGATCAGGCCGTTTTCCTCGGCCAGCGGAATGAAGTCACCCGGCGGCACCAGCCCCTGGATGGGATGGCGCCAGCGCACCAGGGTTTCCACGCCACGCACCTGGCCACTCTTCAGATCCAGGATGGGCTGGAAGTTCAGGTGCAGCTGCCCGGCCTCAATGGCCTGCCGCAACGCGGCACCCAGCTCCATGCGCTGGCGGGCCAGGATGGTCAGCTCCTGGGTGTAGAAGGCGTAGGTCTGGCGACCGGCGTGCTTGGCCTTGAACAGCGCGGAATCGGCATTGCGGATCAGTTGATCGAGCTGGGTGCCGTCCTCCGGGAACAGGGCGATGCCGACGCTGGTGGTCAGGAACAGGGTGGCGCCGGCAATCTCGAACGGCGCATGCAGGCTTCTCTGCACCGCCTCGGCGAGCTGCGTGGCCCGCTCGACGCCGCCGCCATCCTCGCAGAGCAGGGCGAACTCATCGCCACCGAGGCGCGCCACGGTCAGGCCCTCGCCGACCTCCAGCAGCCGATCGGCCACGCGCCTGAGCACCTCGTCTCCGGTGCTGTGGCTGAGGCTCTCGTTGATGTCCTTGAAAAAATCCAGATCCAGCAGCAGCACGCAGCCCTGGCTGCGACGTTCCAGCGCATGCTGTACCCGCTCGTTGAACAGCAGACGGTTGGGCAGGCCGGTCAGCGGGTCATGGTGGGCCAGGTGGTCCAGCTCCTGCTGGGTCTGCTTCATGGCGCTGATGTCGGAGAAGATCGCCACATAGTGGGTCAGCTCGCCGAACTCGTTGCGAATGGCGTGGATGCGCTGCCACTGGGGGAAGATCTCGCCGTTCTTGCGCCGGTTCCAGATCTCCCCGCTCCAGGCGCCCCTGCTCTGCAGGTCGCCCCAGACGAGGTTGTAGAACGCGCGATCGTGGCGACCGGACTTGAACAGGCTGGGCGTCTTGCCCAGCACCTCCGCCTCGGTGTAGCCGGTGATGCGCTCGAAGGCCCGGTTGACGTGGATGATGCGGTTGTCGGTGTTGGTGATCACCACCCCCTCGAGGGTGTTGTCGAACACGGCGGCCGATTGCCGCAGGCGGTTCTCGTGCTGACGGCGAATCAGCAGCTGGTCATCGAGCAGGCGTCGCTGCAGGCGCAGGACCAGGTAGAGCAGCGCGCCGCTGAACAACACGAAACCCACGCTCTTCAGCGTCTGCCAGTGGTGATACTGTTCGCCGGGACCAAGCCAGCGCAGCAGCAGCTCGTTGCTGAAGAGGATCCAGAGAGTGGCGCCCACCAGGTAGAGCAGCGTCAGCAGGGCGGCATTGGGGAACGCTTTCATGGTGAACTGCAAGCGCCGGGCGAAGGGAGGCGCGCAGTATACGGGAGTTCCCAGAAGGCGACGACTGGGCGATGATCGGCGGGTGCCCGCGACCATTGACCCGAGGCAACGAAGCGGGGTGGAATTCGGGGTAACAATGTGGTCAACGTCGGTGAAACGGGGGCGAGGCTGCACCGGGACAACGGCGAAACAGTGAACGGGTTCGCCATTTGCGACGGGGGTATTCGCCTTCCGTAGGCTTCAAAACAGTTTTCGTTTCTGTCATAAAGACCCGAACCCAACTTTTGTCGTGCCCTGAGAGGTTTCGATGCCTGGCCAAGGAACGGCGCAGCAGGCAGGTGAAAGACCAACCCGAGCCCATGCGGTAGAGGTCGGTTGCGAATATCGCCGGAATGCCGAGGGGGAAAGGCGACCGGCGGATGCGCTCGAAGCCGGGTCACGACCCGGCTCGAAAAACCAAAACTGGAGTAAGAACAAATGAAAAAAACTGCCGTGGCTGTAGCCGTAGCCGCCAGCGCCCTGGGCATGAGCCAGTTCGCTGTCGCCGATTTCGTCAAGGACAGCAAGCTGAGCCTGGACCTGCGTAACTATTACTTCAACCAAGGTACCGATTCGTTCGGTGCCACCGACGAAGTCGAAGGCGGCCAGTGGGGCCAGGCCTTCATGCTGAACTACCAGTCCGGCTTCACCGAAGGCGCCGTGGGCGTAGGTGTGGACCTGTTCGGCGCCGCGGCCTACCAGCTGGCTGATCACGGTGACTACACCGGCGGCATGTTGTTTGGTAATGACAAGGATCGCCTGAACAAGGCTGGCGCCACCCTGAAGGCACGTGCGGGCAACACCACCGCCTACGCTGGCGCCCTGCGTCCGGTCACTCCGGTTTACGTCAACAACGATGCCCGTATGCTGCCGCAGATGGTCGAAGGCGTGCTGGTTACCAACCAGGACATTCAGGGCCTGACTCTGTCGGCTGGCCATATCACTAAGTTCTCCGCCCGCGACTCCGATGAGTGGGGCGATCTGGGTGACAACCAGTTCAGCCTGTTCGGCGCCGACTACAAGGTCATGGACGGTCTGACCGCCCAGTACTATTTCGGCCAGGTACACAATGACTATCAGCAGCACTTCGCCGGCCTGAAGTACTCC
>Ga0079223_10000665_pt1 | contig 18427 bp, 6 predicted proteins | sample Stecom2011_FD_75072 | JGI IMG/M metagenome (GOLD analysis project Ga0079223, IMG submission 75072) | Agricultural soil microbial communities from Utah to study Nitrogen management - Steer compost 2011 | ecosystem: Environmental > Terrestrial > Soil > Agricultural land | place: USA: Utah... | reverse complement strand
ACCAGGCTCTCGAATGGCAAGGCGTCGTGGCCCACGTTGATGATGCGGCGCAGATCATCGAATCCGATGGGGCCGGCATCACGACCTGCCACCATGGCCGCCTGAAGCTGGAGCAGCCATTCCTGCAGCGGGGTTTCGTCGATGCGGAAGCGAACCGGGAGCACTGTGATCTGCATGCCGATCAAGGCGCCATGTTCAGCCAGCAGGTGGGGCGGTCGCAGTGTCTCAACCGATCCGGCCAGGACATCGGAGCGGCCGCTATGACGAGCGAGCACAAGCCCCCACGCGCCCTGAACGAGCGTGTTGATTGTCAGTCGATGCTGGCGAGCAAAGGAGATGAGGCGCTGCCACTCCGCCGATGAGAGGCGCCGTGTCACCTCTTCAACAGCGGGGGCGTTCGGATTGAACACCAAACTTCTAGCCGACGTCTCGGCTTCGAACCCGCTTAAGGCCGAGCGCCAATAGGTCGCCACGTCATCTGGGCGACAAGCGCCCTCCCACTCCACGTAGCGGCGGTAGGGGAGGGCAGCTTCCAGCTGTGCGTCCTCCCTAGTGCGACGGGCGGCGTAGATCGTGAAGACTTCCTGCAGGATCACGCCTAATGACCAGCCATCAACAACGAGATGATGGCGGGTCCAGGAAAGCAGGTGGCGATCGTCCGCCAGACGGATCAGGTACACCCGGAGTAGCGGCGGCCGCTTCAGGGAGAAAGGACGTTTCTGATCCTCGGCTAGAAATTGTTCCAGCCTCTGCCGCCACTCGGCTTCGCCCGACCAGTCGAGATGTTGGACGGAGAGGGCTGCGCTCCGATGGACGACTTGAAATGGCCGGTCCTTGATCTCCCAATTGAAGCTCGTGCGCAGGACTGGGTGGCGGTCTACCACTGCCTGCCAGGCCTGTGCCAACGCCTCGCAATCGAGTGCGCCTTCCAGCAGAGCCCACCACTGTCCCATGAAAATTGGGCTGTTGGAGTAGCTTACACAGCGGAACAGCAGTCCGCGCTGCATTCGGGTTAGCGGATAGATGTCTTCGATGGGGTTTCTGGTAGCTGCTGGTGCGCTCCCCCCGAGCACAGGACCGTCCGTCTGCTGCGTTGGCATATTCTGATTTCCGCGCAAGCAAAAAGGACCGACGCCGATAGAACCAAACGCCGGCCCGTCGGAAGTTTACCCAATTCCCTCGGCAGAAGACGCCGAGGCGATCAGAGGCTTTCGATGTAGAAGCCTTCGCCGGCGATCTTTCCGGTCGAGAGTTCTTGAAGTTTCTGATAGAGGCCGCCGCCGTCCTTGGCATGGGGATTGCTCGCCATCTTGTCGAAGGCGGCTTCGCTCTCCCAAACGGTGACGATGCCATACATGGATGGATCCTTTTTGGCGCGCATCAGGCCAAAGCCCACCAATCCCTCCACAACGTCCCCGGGTTTCTTCCCGTCATCCGGGAGCATTTCCTTTTCCAATAGTTTGCGAGCCTCCTTCTCGCTCCCCGCTTTGATGTGGGCGCGAGTGATGGTCATGAACATCTGTGCCATCGTAGTCCTCTCCTATCACTAAGTGGGTATATTGAATTTGATGCGATGGATTTGAGTTCGCCATTCAGCGGGTTAGCTCCGCTTGAAGTTATCGGTGGAGTAATGAAGTTCTGGCGCAATGGACCTTTAGCTGGTCTCTCTAACCGCCACTCAACCACCTGTTAAGTGAACTCTAGGACACTACTCTCCGCCTCACCATGCCATGAATATGGTGGGGATTGATTCATGCCAATACTGTAAAAGGTGAGCTTACATCGCCCTTCTTGGATACAAGGATCACCTGGCGCGAATGGAGCGGGACTTCTACAGAAGCGGACCTGCGTGTGACCACGATCGTGAGCGCCCGTGGCCGGCGCACTCAGGAAATCTCGAGGAGGCGCGGCAATACGTGAAACATCCCTGGGTAGTGACGGCGAGAGAGCCGCAGGCTGGGGCGCCGACCATCCTCTGCTTTCCGCACGCCGGGGGCACCGTCCTTTCCGTTGCGCAGCTCCTGCGCCACCTGCCCATGCATCTCGGCGTCAGGGTCCTCAACCTGCCTGGGCGTGAAGGCAGCGATGCGCATCCGCCGCTTCGCCGCGCCACCACGGCCGCTGCCGCTATCGCCGCGAAGCTGGCCGCTGGGGATTCCGTTCCTGAGGTGTTTCTCGGCAACAGCTATGGCGCCCTCCTTGCCTACGAAACCGCGCGGGTACTGGTCCGTTCAGGCAGAGCCGAGCCCCGGCTTATGGTCTCCGGATTTCGTTCCCCGCTGTTGGCTGCCGCTGAGGCGTCCCTCTTCGCCGCTCCTCGCGCATTTTTGCGCAGCGAACTGGCGGCCCGCTTTGGCGTCGGAGGCGAGGAGCTTGCTGCCCTGGAGCATTATGAGGTCGCCCTGCGCGCCGATCTCGAGGCCTGCGAGACCTATCGTCATGCCGGTGATATTTGCCTCAAACGCCGGATAGAGGTGCTGGCCCTGACTGATGATCCGGCAGTCACGGCGAGCGATCTCATGGCCTGGAAAGGCGTTAGTGCCGGCGGCGCCATGTTGCACGAGGTTCGCGGGCAGCACTTTTGCTGGGCGCACCAGGCCGGCGAGGTGGCGACAGAGGTACAACGCCTGCTGGACACGACCGCATCCTGCGAGGCGGCCAAGCAGGAGAAAAGCGCCAGGCCAGGGATCCGCTGACCCATGCACAAGCGCAGGATATTCCTTTTCGGAGAGCGCATCACGTCGCGGCTGCGGCAGTTCGAAAGTGCCCTGGTGGAATTAGTGCCGGCTGCCGGTGTATGCGGGAGCGTCGTGGAAGCGGCGCTGGCAATCCCTGCCGACAGAACCGAAACCGATCCAGAGCTTCTGCTGGTCACCCACCTTCTGAACGAACGCCTCGGTGTGCCGTCTTCGGCCAACGGCCTAATCGGCGTTGGCTTGCTGCAAGCAACTCGTCTTCATCAGGACGGGAAAGACCCCAATGACGCCTTGATCTCAGCAGATGATGCCAGCGGCCTCGAAAGCTTGGCCGAGCGGCTTCAGATGACACCGGTGGATCACGCTGATGCCTTGCGCGCGGCAGCCTTCGTGCGCTTCCTCTTGGCGGCGCACGGTCCCGATGCCCTGGTCGAGTTCGCGAGGCAGATGCGGCCAGGTGGATCACTCGATACGGCGGCCCGCGCTGCCCTTGGCAAGTCGCTGCCGATGGTCGAGCTCGAGTGGCAGGAATCTCTTGGGGAGATCGAGAAGAACAGCGGGCTGGATCACTTCTTCCGCTGGACGGTCCGGCTGCTTCGGCCCTATGGGCATATTGTCGGACTGCTGATGCTCGGCATCGCCATCCAGATTTCCTATGCCGTTATGATGCCGATCTGGCTGCACCAGCTGTTCGACTACGGGATCGAGCAGCAGAGCGCCTATCACATTAAGCTAAATTTTGCGCTGCTCTTCGGCGGCTTTCTCGTTACCTCCGCAGCCGGGGTGCTGATTGATTTCAGCGTTTCTCGCCTGGGCCCGAAGGCGCTGAACGACCTGCGGGGGCGCATGTTCGACAAGCTGCAGCAGCTGACGGTGCGCCACATGAACCGGGTCGATAGCGGAGACATCGTCTCGAGCTTTTCCAACGATGTCTTCGTCGTTGAAAACGCAATCGTCCGCGCGATTCCGGGCATCTTCTCCAAGGCGCTTACGCTCATCGGCTCGTGTGTTGTCGCCTTCACGCTTGATTGGCGCATGGCATTGGCGACGGCCGTGACACTCACCTTCGCGTTTTGGGCGCCACGCAAGATCGCGCAGTACTCGGTCAAGGCCGCCTATATTCGCAAGACCGAGGACGCGAAGATGGTCAGCTTCATCAGAGAGAATGCGCTGATGAAGTCAGTCATCCGGGTGTTCGCTCTGGACCAGCAGCGGCGTGATCTCTTCGATGACCGCTTGAAGGAACTCTACAAGACCAGCGTCAGCCAGAACATCTATAGCGAGCTGACCAGCCGCGCCACGAACTTTGGGATCAGCGCCGCCCAGCTCATCGTGATCGGTCTAGGCGCCTGGCTCTCCCTCAGTGGCACGGTTTCGGCCGGCGTTGTGGTCGCCTTTATTGGCCTGTTGCTCAGCATCGGTGGCTCCGCCACGGGCATCGCGCTCATGTTGCCGATCCTTATCCAGGCAACTGGCGGGTTGCAGCGCATCGAGAACCTGCTGGCCCAGCCAATGGATCTACCGCCGCCAGCAGATCCAAAACCGCTTTCTCGTCCGATCAAGAGCATTGAGTTCAGCAATGTCTCCTTCAGCTACTTGGGCGACCAACTCAATCTCGATCAAATCGATCTACGGTTCGAAACGCCCTGCAGAGTTGCTTTCGTGGGGCCATCGGGATCAGGCAAGAGCACAATGCTGAACCTGATCGCGCGCCAGTACGACGTGACGGAGGGCGCGATCTGCCTGAACGGCATTGATCTGCGTGACATCGCGGAAAAAGACCTGCGCTCCGTCATGAGCATGGTGACCCAGGACACGGCCCTCTTCCACACCACCATCCGCGATAATATTCGCCTGGGGCGTCTCGATGCGACAGATGCCGAGGTCGAGGAGGCGGCGCGGCAAGCTGATGTCCACGACACCATCATGGCACTGCCCGATGGGTACAACACCGATGTAGGGGAGGGCGGGCGGCGCCTGTCCGGTGGGCAGCGCCAGCGGGTAGCCTTGGCACGCGCTCTCATTCGGGATCCAGAGGTACTGCTCCTCGATGAAGCCACCTCGGCGCTCGATATGACCTCCGAAGCCACGATCAATGAGACCCTGGAACGGGTTACCCGTGACCGCACGGTCTTTTCGGTCACGCACAGGCTTTCCACCTGCGCGGACATGGACCTGATCTGCGTCTTCAACGAAGGCAGGTTGGCAGAAAAGGGGACGCACGACGAGCTGCTGGCGTTCGGCGGCCTCTATGCGGAGCTCTGGGAGAAGCAGTCCGGTATTTCGGTCAGCGATGACGGCGCTACGGTTGATATTACGGCAGATCGCTTGAGGCAGATTCCTGTTTTCGCCGACGCGCCGCTGGAGTGGCTGGAGCAGCTGCGCGGCAGCTTGCGCGTCGATCGTGTCCCCGCGGGAGCGGTTTTGTTGAGCGAGGGCGAGCGCGCCGGACGCTTCTACATCATTGCGCGGGGATCGGTGGAGAACGTGATCCGCCTGGCCGATGGTTCGGAGAAGGTGATGGAGATTCTCGACATCGGCGACTTCTTTGGCGAGTTCGCCTTTCTAGAGGATATTCCCCACCCGACCACCAGTCTCGCCCGTACCCCCTGCGTACTGTTTTCGCTGAGCCGCCGCGAGCTTCTCCGGCTCTTTGCGGAGAATGAAGCGGTGCAGGAGCAGGTGATGAACGTGCTCGATCACCGCCTCGACATCAAGCTCGAGGAGATGATCTGGAGCCGGCTCGGCAATGCAAGAACGACCCCGCCACAGAAGGTTGCCGTATGAGCAGGCAAGCATTTCCACGTTCGGATTTCTTCCTACCGCACCGCCTCGACCACTGGGCAAATACCGAAAGCACCACGTGGTCGCTGACCTTCCTCGACAGCCGGGGCCAGGTCGACGAGACCTGGGATGCCAGAAAGCTGCGCGCGAAAACCTGCGCGATCGCGGCGGAACTGCGGCGGACAACGGAACCCGGGGAGCCGGTCCTGCTGGTGTTCGATCCGTCCCCAACCTTCCTTGCCGCCTTCATGGCGTGTCTTTGGTCAGGAAGGCCCGCCACACCAATCAACCCGCCGCGCCGGAACCGGCTTGTCGAAAGGCTGCAGTCAGTTGCCGCGGACAGTGGGGCGCGCACCGCCCTGACAAGCTCCGCGCTCGCCGATGCGGTTCCACAGTGGCGCCAGGCCAGCCCGGCGCTCGCACGGCTAGAATGGACATTCGTAGAAGGGCTGGCCGACACCCTTGACGACGCCTCGACTGTCGCTGCTCCGGCTCCCGTCGCTGCCGACGATCTCGCCTTCATTCAGTACACCTCCGGCTCGACATCCTCGCCGAAAGGCGTGCGCGTCACCCACGGCAATCTTCACTATGATATGGAGCAGATGGCGGCTGCCTGGCTGCTGGCTCCAAGCAGCACAATGGTCACCTGGCTGCCCGCCTTTCATGATCTGGGGCTGATTTTCGGGCTTCTGCTGCCATTGCACATCGGCTGCGCGACAGTGCAGATGGCCCCCAATACCTTCCTGCAGCGGCCACGACTGTGGCTCGAAGCAATTACCCGCTTTCAGGGGACACACACCGCAGCTCCAAGCTTCGCCTACGACCTTTGTTGTCGCCGCATTCCGCCCGAGCAACGCCGCGATCTCGATCTCTCGAGCCTGGTCATGGCGATGAACGCCGCGGAGCCGATCAATCCGGAGGTAATGGAACGTTTCTCAAGTGAGTTCGCAGACTGCGGCTTTTCCTGGAAGGCTTTTGCCCCGGCTTATGGCTTGGCTGAATCAACGCTGGCTGTCACCGCGAACCCGACCGGTGAACCACCGGTCATCCGGCATTTCGACGCGGCTGACCTGGAGCGCCACCAGGCACGCTGCGTCGAGATCAGCAGCCCAGGGGCGAGGGCGATAGTGGGATGTGGCCGTCCCCTACCGGGCGTTCCGCTGGTTATCGCCGACCCGGAGAGCCAGAAGCGGTGTCTACCCGGGCAGATCGGAGAGATTTGGGTTGGTGGGCCGACAATTGCCCACGGCTATTGGCAACGACCGGACGCTACGGCCGACACGTTCGGCTGTACGCTCGAGGGGGAGGGACCAACGCCTTATCTTCGCACGGGGGATCTCGGTGTGCTTGTGGACGGTGAGCTCTTTGTCACCGGCCGCATCAAGGATCTGATCATTCTCTCCGGGGTCAATCACTATCCCCAGGACATTGAGCGAGCTGCTCAGCGGGCACATGCGGCGCTGCGGAGCGATGGTGGCGCAGCCTTTGCTCTTGTCGCGGATGATGGCAACGAACGCGTGGTCCTCGTTCAGGAGCTGGAGCGCACACGCCGGAACGACGAGCCCGACCCGATATTCCGAGCTGTTCTTGATGAAGTGTGGCGCGAGCTGGAACTGCCGCTGTGGCGTATTGCTCTGCTCAGCCCGGGTGGCCTGTTGCGAACCTCCAGCGGCAAGATCCAGCGCGGCGCAAACCGCGACGCCTGGCTCGCTGGCCGGCTGCCGGTAATCGCCGAGTGGTCAGGGGCCACTCCAGGCCGACCTTTGGTTCCGCGAGCTGTTGCTACATCACGAGACGAAACAGAACTGGCAGAGTGGGTCTGCTGTTGGCTGGCACGGCACCTCGAAGTTCCGCGCGCGCGCATCGATGCCAGACAAGGATTTGCCGACTTGGGGCTGGACTCGGCTGGTGCGGTAGAATTGTCGGTTGATCTCGGTCATCGTTTGGGAAGGGAGCTGCCCGAAACGCTCTGCTTCGATCACCCGAGCGTCAGTGCAGTAGTCGCCTATGTCTTCAGGGTTCCCCAGCACGACGCCCGGAGCGACGCAGGATCAAGCGGCTCTGCCACGCCCGTCGGCGGCGGTTCCGACCTGCTGGAATTGCTGGCGCAAGTTGAAAGTGACAAGGCATGAAGGAGCTGGAGCCCGAGGCGCTGACAGCACGGCTGGCGCAACTCGATCCTGAGCAGCTTTCGCGCCTGGTAAACGGGCTGCAACAGCGGATCGACCGCCTGCGCGCAAAGGTAGAGCGCAGCAGCGCCCCGGTTGCAATCATCGGCCTCGCCTGTCGCTTCCCCGGGGCCCCTGATGCCGAGGCTTTCGCCGCGCTGCAGGCAGGGGCAGTCAATGCGGTGAAGTCACCGCCTGCGGAGCGACCGGAGGCAGAGGATTTCCCACCAGCAGGATACATCGAAGACGTCGACCGCTTCGATGCCGGCTTTTTTGGGATCCGCCGGAGCGAGGCGGAGGCGATGGATCCTCAGCACCGCATGCTCCTCGAGCTGAGTTGGCACGCCCTGGAAGATGCAGGCTATGCATCTGCTACGCGACGCCCCCGCTCAATGGGGATCTTCTTCGGCCTTTCGACTTCCGACTACGAGGTGCGCTTTCGCGGAGAAGCGGGCCTCGGTGTCACACCTGCTGTTGCGACAGGAACCAGCCGCAGCATTGCCGCCGGCCGTGTGGCGCATCTGCTCGACAGTACGGGGCCTGCGATGGTCCTCGATACGGCCTGCTCCTCCTCATTGGTCGCGGTGCATCATGCCGTCGCCGCCCTGCGGTCAGGGAGCTGCAGGGTGAGTCTGGCCGGCGGCGCGAACGCCCTGATCGAAGGGGACCTCAGCCGAAGCTTTGAGCAGGCTGGCATGCTCAGCCCCTCCTACGCCTGCCGGACCTTCGATGCCGACGCCGATGGATATGTACGAGGCGAAGGCTGCGGCATTGTCGTGCTAAAGCTGTTGGATGAAGCGCTGCGCGATGGTGATTCCATTCGCGCCGTCATTCGTGGGAGCGCCGTGAACCACGATGGACGTGCAAGCGCCATAACCGCGCCCAACGCTGCTTCTCAAACTGCGCTAATCAAAGCAGCGCTGGCTGATGCCGGTGTTGACCCCTCCGAAGTACAGGTTCTCGAGTGCCATGGCACGGGCACAGCCCTGGGAGACCCCATCGAAGTCAGCGCTTTGGCGGAAGCCTATGGCATGGAGCGGAAGAAGCCGCTGCTGCTTGGGTCAATCAAGAGCAATATCGGTCATCTTGAAGCTGCTGCCGGGATAGCTGGTCTGATTCGTCTTGTGCTGGCCATGGAAGCCGGTGTGCTTCCGCCCGTTCTGCATCAGCGGCTCTCAAACCCACGAATTTCCTGGGAGAAGCTGCCCGTACGGGTCGCTGCAACTTCGCAGCCCTGGCCGGAGGCAGAGCGGCGGCGGGCAGGTGTGAGCAGCTTCGGCTTCAGCGGAACGAACGCCCACCTGATCGTGGAAGAGCCACCCCCGCCACCGGAACATGAAGCCCTTGCTAATGAAGGCTCGTTGCTCGACGCGGTCTTCCCGCTCTCCGCACCTGATCGCGCCGGTCTGGAACGGCTGGCGAAGGTCATCAGCGACAGGCTCGAAGCCGGGGAAGCTGCAGGTAAGAACGATCCTTGGGCGCTCGCTCGCACCTTCGCTATCGGCCGTTTTCATCATCGGCAGCGCGCGGCAGTTCCCTTTGGCAAAGCCGAGGAACTTCTGGCCGGGCTTCGTGCCATCTCGGCTGGTGACCGGCCTTTTGATGGTGATCTCGCTTCGCGGTCTGCGCTTCCACCAAAGATTGCCTTCCTCTTTACCGGACAGGGCAGTCAGTGGCGCGGGATGGGAAGCGAGCTTTATGAGGCTGATGAAGCTTTTCGGGCGTCCGTAGACTACTGCACCCAACGGCTCGATCCGTTACTGGGCGTGTCTCTTGCCGAGGTCATGTTCAAACCGGGGCCGGAAAGGCAGCTTGAGCATACGGCACTGGCGCAGCCGGCGCTCTTCGTTCTCGAGTATGCCTTGGCCGAGTGGCTCGGGAGTCGCGGCGTGCTTCCGAACCTCCTCTTCGGACACAGCCTCGGGGAGTGGGTGGCGGCCTGCCGCGCGGGTGTTCTCAGCCTTGACGATGCACTCGGCGCGGTAGCGGCGCGGGGGAGGCTGATGGGGGCGCAGCCGCGCAATGGTGGCATGGCGGCGGTCTTTGCTGACGAAGAAGTGGTCGCCCAGCTGATCGACACCGTGGGCGGCGATCTGGATATCGCAGCCATCAATGCGCCCGAAGAAGTGGTGGTGTCGGGGACGAGAGAGACGATCGCAGCCTTTTGCCAGGCCGCAGATGCACGAGGTGTCGGCAGCCAGCCTCTTCGGGTCAGCCACGCTTTCCACTCCCGGCTGATGGCGCCTGCGGCTGAGGCTTTTGCCGATGAGTTGAAGAGTGTGACGTTCGCGCCGCCACAGTCGGAACTGATTTCGACCCTGACCGGCTCGACCCAGGCCGCTTTTGACCAAGCTGACTATTGGGTGCGTCAGATCAGAGCGCCTGTTCGTTTCGCCGACAGCGCCGCCGCCGCGCTCGCGAGCGGCGCCACGATCTTTGTGGAAGTCGGTCCCTCACCGCTGCTTCTTGGCATGGCCCGCCGGGTGCCGGGGGCGGAGCGGGAAGGTTTAAGCTGGGTGCCGACGTTGCGCCGCGGTCGACCCGCCGGGCCCGCACTGGCGGCTGCTCTGGCGCAACTATACACCGCGGGCATAGACCTTCGTTGGGATGCCGTTCTTCCGAGCGGTCCTTTAGCTCGCGCGCCGCTCTATCCCTTTGCGGATGAGCGTTACTGGATCAAGCGACCAATGCGAAGTCGAGCACAAGATCTGGCTTCAGTTGGAAGCCAGGCCTCTGTGTCCCGGGTTAGGGAGGCTTCCTCCGAGCCTCAGTTCTGCGCCGTTACCAGCGAACAGGAGATCCGGAAAGTTACGGCCGCGCTTTTGTCGCGCAGCCTCCAGATGAGCCCGGAGCAACTTGAGGAAGAGCGCAGCTTTCTGGAGTCCGGAGTTGATTCCCTGGCACTAAGCGAAGCGGTCGCAGCGATTGAAAAGCGCTGGTCGATCCGCATTCCGCGTGGCGCTCTCTTCGAATCCCTGACTAGCCCGCCGCGCCTGCTGAACCATGTCGTAGACATCGCCAAGCGGCAGGAGAGTAGAGGGGAAGCAGTGCAAGCCGCCGTGCCGACGCCGCCGCCGGCAGCCCCACCCATTCACGCTGCCGGCCCGACGGGCGGGGAAATCCTGGCAACAGCTTCGGCGGGCCCTGACGACGCGCGCGTTCGGGCCTATCTCGCGGGCTTCGCGCGTGACTTTGTGGCACGCAGCCGCGCATCGCGTTCGCAGCGCGAAACCTATGGCGGGGTGCTTGCCGATAGCCGCGCATCGGCAGGGTTCCGACGGCAAACCAAGCGGATGCTCTATCCGATCGTCGGAGTCAGCGGCAAGGGCGGCCGCATGAGGGACGCCGACGGGAATGAGTACGTCGACATTACCATGGGCTTTGGGGTTCAACTCTTCGGCCATCATCCGCCGTTCGTGGTGGAAGCGCTTCGCCATCAGCTCGAAGCAAATGGTCTCTACCTAGGTCCGCAGGCACCCCTCGCCGGCGAAGTTGCTGCAGCGATCGGCCGGATCACGGAGAACGAGCGTGTTCTGTTCTGCAATAGCGGCACGGAAGCTGTAATGACGGCGCTGCGCTTGGCCCGTCATGTCAGCGGCAGATCCAAGGTGGCGATGTTTGCCGGTTCGTACCATGGTCACTTCGACGGCACCCTTGGCCGCTCGGCTGTGGAAGGAACCTTGCCGTCGGCAGGAGGGGTTCTGCCGGGCATGGTTGCCGACCTCGTGGTTCTCGATTACGGCGATCCCGAGGAATCCCTCCGCAGCCTGCAGAAGCTGGGACCGGACCTCGCCGCGGTCATTGTTGAGCCTGTCCAGAGCCGCAATCCCGGCCTTCAGCCGCGTGACTTCCTTCGGCAGTTGCGGGAACTGACGCGACACCTTGGCGCCGCATTAATTTTCGACGAGGTGTTGCTCGGCTTTCGGGTCGCGCTCGGCGGCGCACAGGCTTGGGCGGAAATCTCGGCGGATATCGTAACCTACGGAAAGATCGTCGGGGGAGGGCTCCCGATCGGCGTGGTCGCTGGGGACGCGCGTTATCTGGATGCCATTGATGGCAGGACCTGGAGCTTTGAGGGGCCCGGGGGGCCGGAAGTTGAACGCACCTTCTTTGCCGGAACCTTCAACAAAAATCCGCTCACAATGGCGGCTGCCAAGGCCGTTCTGAGTCACCTTGAGGCGGCTGGGCCAGCGCTGCAGCAGGAGCTCAACGAGCGGACCAAGGTCTTCGTAGAACGACTGGAAAGCGTTCTTCTCGAAGAGGGCGCGCCCATTCGGGTCAGCCGCTTTTCCTCGCTGTTTCGTTTCACCGGCGCCAGTGACCTCTTCTATCATCACCTGCTCTGCAATGGGGTCTATGTCTGGGAAGGGCGCACCTGCTTCCTCTCGACAGCGCACAGCGACGCGGACCTGGATCGCGTTGTCGAAGCTGTACGCGCCTCTGTCCGCTCTCTGCGCGACGGCGGCCTGCTCCCCTCCTCAGGCGTCCCTGCGGCACCTCACTATCGTATCCCCCTGACCCCGGGTCAGGAGGCGCTCTGGAATCTGGCAGCCTTCAGTCCGGAGACTGCCAGCGCCTACAACCAGTCCGTCACGCTGACATTGGAAGGCAAGTGCGACCAAGCCGCTCTGCAATCGGCCCTCCGAGTACTCGTGCAGCGGCACGATGTCCTGCGTACGACCTTCACCGCAGATGGCGTGGCGCAGATCGTCCACGCGGAACTCGCGCCGGATTTTGCCTTCCTTGGCCTAGAGGAGCGGAGCGAGGCGAGCGTGACTCAAGTTCTGGCTGGGGCGGCTGGAGAGCCCTTTGACCTGGAGCGCGGACCACTCTTCCGCGTCCGGCTAGCCCGCCTTGGTGAGGAGCGTTATCGACTGATGCTGATTCAGCCGCATATCCTGACCGACGGCTGGTCGATGCAGTTGATCGCCTTGGAGTTGGGGGCGCTCTACTCGGCAGAGGTTACCGGCACGCGGCAGATCCTTCCTCGACCGGCGCCCTGGGCGACCTATGTGGCGCATGCGCTTGAAGCATCAGAAAAGCCTGCTGCCCGAGAGCACTGGCTCAACGTCTTCGCCGATCCGCCTCCACCCCTCGATTTGCCCCTGGCCCGACCACGGCCGGCGCTGCAGACCTACGCTGGCGCCATCTGCCGTTTGCGTTTGCCCACTCGCCTCTTGGCTCAGGCGGAGGAGCGCGCCAGGCAGGCCAATGTCTCGCTCTTCACCCTTACGCTGGTGGTCTTCGGTCGTCTTCTGGCAAAGCTGACTGACCAGAATGATTTCGCTGTCGCCATTTTCTCCGCTGGCCAGCCGGAGCTGGGTGAACGGGCTTTGGCCGGCTACTGCACCGCAACGCTGCCATTGCGCCTGCGTGACGCAGGCACTGCCCCCGCGAACCGTCAGCTCGTTACCGTCCAGTCCGCAGTTTCCGCGGCGCGAGAACATCGCGACTATCCCTTTGCTCATCTGGTCCGTGCTCTTGGCCTCAAGCGCGATCCTGCTCGCTCCCCTCTAGCTTCGGTCGCATTCAATCTCGACCGCCTGGATGCCGAGCCTCATTTTGAGGGGCTCAAGGTCAGCCTAGAGGCCAATACCCATGGCTCGGTGCGATGGGATCTCATCTGGAACATGCAGGCCGACAGCCAGGGGCTTTCAATAGAAGCGCACTACAACAGCGATCTCTTTGACGCGGCACAGCTTGAGAGGTGGCTTGGCGACTATGCGGCGCTGCTCGAAAGCCTCCTTGATGAAGAAGAGGAAGACGAGAAGTCTTTAACGCAACCGGCGACCGTGCCGTCGCTGGCGGCGCGCATGCATGCCCATGCGCTGGCCGCTCCAGAGCTTCCCGCCGTGCGCGATGAAGAGGGTGTCATCGACTATGGCGGGCTTGATCACAGTACCAAAGCCCTGGCCGCGCAGCTACGTCGGGCGGGCGTGGGGCAGGGGGATCGGGTCGCCTTTCTGCTGCCGCGTGGCCTTGGCCCGGTAGTTGCAATGCTGGCGGCCGGCTGGCTCGGTGCCGCCTTCGTTCCCCTGGATCCTGAGCAACCGCCTGCACACCACAGGCGCATCCTGGCCGACAGCAAGGCGCGTGCGCTGGTTGTTCAGCCGGGATGGGTGGGTCAGGTGTCCGGGCTTTCAATCATCGAGTGGTCGCGAGACCAGTCCGCTGAGGAAGATGTCACGGGCGATGCTGTGCCCGAACTCATCGCGCCTGCGACCGATGAGGTCGCCTACATTCTCTACACTTCAGGATCAACGGGTGAGCCCAAAGGCGTTAAAGTCAGCTACGAAGGGGTCTCCGTCTATACCCAGGCTATGCTGTCGCGCCTCTCGGTACAGCATCGCGCTTCCTTCGCGATGGTCACCTCTTTCGCGGCTGACCTGGGATATACGGCGGTCTTCGGTGCGCTCTGGTCCGGCGGCACCTTGCATGTCGCGGGCGCGGAGATGGTACGCGATCCCGCAGCACTGGCGGATTTCCTGGATGGATCTGGTGTCGACTACTTGAAGATCGTGCCGAGGCATTTCGCGGCCCTGCTCCACTCGCCCGACGCTGGGAGGCTTCTGCCACGTTGCGCCTTGCTATTCGGTGGCGACGTTCTTCCATGGCAGTTGGTCGATCGGGTGCGCTCTCTCGGTAGATCCTGTCGTATCTTCAATCACTACGGCCCGACCGAAACCACCGTCGGCGCTATAATGACGGAAGTCTCCCCGGCGCTTGAGGCGCGGATGCGCGCCGAAACTGAAAAGGGCGTCCCGATCGGGCAGGCGCTTGAAGGCTACGAGGTGGCAATCCTTGACGCTGATGCTCGCCCGGTGGAAGCCGGCATGACGGGTGAGATCTGCATTTCCGGGCCCGCAGTAGGGCTGGGTTACGTCCAGCCCGACGACAACCGGGACCCAGAAGGCCGCCCCCGGTTCACGTGGAATGAGAAGGGCCAGCGTTGTTATCGCACGGGCGATCTTGGCGTGCTGACGGCGGATGGCATGGTCGTTTTCCGGGGTCGCGCCGACGAGATGGTCAAGATTCGCGGTCATCGGGTCGAGCCTAACGGGCTTGCGGCGGTACTCAGGAGCCACGAAGACGTCCGAGATGCGGCGGTTCTGGTCGAACGTTCCCCCGAAGGCGAGCCTCGTCTCATAGCAGCCGTGGTGACCTCACTGGACGAAGCGAGCATCATGAGTTGGCTGGCCGAGCGACTGCCGGCGGCAATGCATCCAGCGCAGGTTCTGGTCTGCGAAAGCCTCCCCTTGACCGCAAATGGCAAGCTCGACCGAGCAGCAGTCCTTGCCATGTTGCCAGCTCCCGCACCCCACGAGGCGGCGAAGAGGCCGGCGCCGCAAACATCGGCTCTCGAGTCCGGTCCCATCGGGATCCTGCAACGCATATGGCAGGAGGCTTTGGGCGGGGAGCCGATTGGTCCAGACGATGATTTCTTCACGCTCGGCGGTGATTCCATCGTCGCGATACAGATCGTCGGCAAGGCGCGGGCGGAAGGTTTGCGGATTTCTCCTGCGCAGGTTTTTGCGGAGCCGACCCCGCGCCGCCTGGCTGCGGTAGCGGAGCCTACGGAGACTAGCGTCGCGGGGGCTTCCGAAGTCCGCGGCCTCTTGCCTCTAACGCCAATTCAGTCGTGGTTCTGCGACTTACGAATAGAGCGGCCTAGCCGTTGGTGCCTGACCGCGCTGTTCGAACCTTCGGTCGCCGTTTCAGAAGGCATGCTGGCCGACGCTCTGGCCAAACTGGTTGCACACCACGATGCCCTCCGCATTCGGCTGGTCGAAGGCGGCCAGGGGCAGGCTCTTGAGGAACCTGGAGACCTTCCACCCCCCGCTGTAGTGTTACGGGATGCCGCTGAAGCCGATGGTCAAGCGCTTGCCCAGGCAGAAGATGCCCTCTGCAACGCGCTCATGGAGACCATAGATCTGTCCCATGGGCCGCTTATTGCTGGTGGCCTGTTGCTCCGGCCAGGTGCCAAGGCGTGTGTCGTCATTGCCGTCCACCATTTTGCCTTTGATATGGTGAGCTGGTCGATCCTTGCAGAGGATCTGGGCAGGCTGCTTTCCGGACAAGCCTTGCGCCCGGCATCGACGCGCTGGTCCTGGTGGGTGGCGGCTCAGCCTGAGAGAGCCCGGGTGGTAGCGGCAGAACTCCCCTACTGGCGCGAGGTGGAGCGTCGCGCGACCGATGTTCACGAGGCGCCGGCTGGCCGAGAAGGGGAAACGCGTAGCCGTCTCCTTTCGCTCGATGCCGATCTAACCTCGCACCTGCTCGAGGGCTGTCGTGCGGCTTATGGTCTGCGACGTCATGAGGCGGTGCTGGCAGTAGTCGGATACGCCCTACGTGAATGGCTAGACAGTCCTAGGCTTGTGCTCGATCTAGAAAGTCACGGGCGGGAGCCTTTTGATGCCAACGTGGATTTGTCGCGCACGATTGGCTGGTTCACCGCCCACTATCCCCTTGTGCTGGACGCGGAGGCGGCCGACGACCTGCAAGCCTGGCTGGTTTCGGTGAAAGAAAGTCTGCGCGCAGTGGCGAATCACGGAGTCGGCTATGGACTGTTGAGTGCGCAGAATGACAGCGAGCTCTCGCTCCGACCTCAGGTTGCTTTCAACTTTGTGGGGGAGCTGCAGCAGTTTGGCGATGAAGGACTGCGTCTGCTCCGTCTTGGAGCCGGCTGCGAACGAGACCCTGAAGCCGCTCGACCGCATCGCCTTTCCATTGAATCCTGGCTAGAACAGGGAGCGCTGGTCCTGGCCTGCCGGTACGGCCCGTCTGATCCTACGGAGGCCGTTGATCGACTTTTAAACCGGATGCGCGACGTCGCCACGGGAATCGCGGCGCATTGCGCGACGACCGATCGTACCGTCTATACGCCCTCCGATTTTTCAGGCTTAGATTTCAATCAGGACGAGCTTGATGCGCTGATGGGGGATTTGGAGAGCCTATGACTGCCAACGGGACGAGCTACGACCGGGCCCCCCAGGTTCAAGCGGTTGCCATCCTGTGTGTCGAAGACGATGAACCTACGCGGCGGCGCATTGCATCCGCTCTGCGGCGGAGACCGGGGTTCTCGGTGGCCGAAGCCGCCACCCTGGCCGAAGCTCGTCGAAGCGTGGAAGAAGGGCTGCCGTCTGTGCTGGTAACCGATCTCCAGCTTCCGGATGGCCACGGCTTGCAACTCATTCGTGAGTTGCGAGCTCGATCACGAGAGGTGGAGGTGCTTGTCATTTCGGTCCTCGACGATGAGGCCAGTGTGGTCGCCGCGATAGCGGCCGGAGCGAGCGGCTACATCCTTAAAGACGCGCTTTCGGAGGACATAGCAGGGACAGTCGAAGCGGTACTGAAGGGGCATTCGCCACTGTCGCCCGGCATTGCCCGTTTCATCCTGCGTCAGTTGCGGCACGACGGCCAGCCGCTGCCGGCAGGCGCCCCCAAGCTCACCAAGCGCGAGATCGATATTCTCTGGGGGATCGCCAAAGGGTTTACCTACAATGATATAGCGGACAGCCTGGGAATTTCTCGCAAGACGGTGCCCAACTACATCAAAAGCATCTATCGCAAGCTTGAGGTTTCGAATCGGAGCGAAGCGGTGTTCGAGGCGCTCCAGCGAAAGCTCATCGAACTATGAGGAAGATGGGGGGATGCTGCTTGGCAGGTCGATCAGGACCGAGGTTCCCTCCTCAGTACTTTCGATGGTGAAGCGTGCGTTGATGGCAGCGCTCCGCTCTTCCATGTTGAGTAGCCCCCGGCTGCCTGGCCGGCGGGCGGCGCCCCCATGGCCGTTATCGCGCACTATCAGGCGGACTGCGTATCCGTCTTGCAGCAAGGGTTGAGCGACGATAGCCACGCGGGTGCAGCCGGAATGACGCATGACGTTGGTAACTGCCTCCTGCAGGATGCGAAAGATGGTCAAGGTTACCGATGGGGTCAGGCCGGTCACTTCGGGCAGCGGACTCAATCGCCAGTCGAGGGCAATGCGAGCGGCACGCAGCTGCGGTTCGATCCTTTCGCGAAACATGCCAAGCATCAGGCTTAGATCGTTTCCAACGTCTTCGAGAGAATTTAGCATCAGACGCAGGTCGGTCAGGGCGCGCTGGCAGGCTTTTACGATCTCCTTGGACTCTTCTCCCTTGCCGGTTTCGCTGAGGGAAAGGATCGAAACGAGCTGACCCCCCAGCCCGTCGTGGAGATCGCGAATCAGCCGCATCCTTTCTGCTTCCAACGCGGCGCGCCTGGCTTCTGCCTGCCGCTGTGAAAACTGCTCCCGAAGTTTGGCCTCTGCCGCTACGACAGCTGCCTTTAGCCGAGCATTGTAGCGCTCGGTGAGCGCGAGGGCTGTGGCCATCCGCCAAACCAGAAGGGCTCCCACCACCAACATCAGCAGGGGCATGTTAAAGCGGCTGAGCAGCACGCGGTTGCTGTCGAGCAAGCTGTTGAGGACCAATAGGTCGTGGATGGCAAAGACAGCGACCACCACAGCGCTGCCCAGAAGGAGAAGCGGTTCACTGCCGCCTCGACTGAATGCGGCAGCCACGAGTACCGGGATAACGGCGAGCCCTTGAATGAGGATCAGCGGCACTACCAGGTAGCGGAGTATCCAGCCGCCTAACTCCCCGGGCAGGACGAACACGCATATCACGGCCGTGATGGGCAGCAGGAGGAACAAGGCGATGGGAACGGGCGGACTACGATCGACAAAGTAACAGCTGAAGGGTAGCAGCAGCGACGCCCCGGCGAGGCGGCTGATATTGGCTAGGCGAGCAAGATTGT
>Ga0079223_10000664_pt1 | contig 18433 bp, 15 predicted proteins | sample Stecom2011_FD_75072 | JGI IMG/M metagenome (GOLD analysis project Ga0079223, IMG submission 75072) | Agricultural soil microbial communities from Utah to study Nitrogen management - Steer compost 2011 | ecosystem: Environmental > Terrestrial > Soil > Agricultural land | place: USA: Utah... | reverse complement strand
TATCCGCTTCTTTAACTGCAGGCGCGTCATTGACTCCGTCACCGGTCATCGCCACTACCGCACCCCTGTTCTTAAATGCCCGCACAACCTCTAATTTATGATGCGGATTTACCCGGGCAAAAACGTCCACCTGTTCCACAATGTTTGACAACTCACTCGCACTCATGTGATCAAGGTCTTTACCGGTCAAAGTCAAACCTCCGGGACGCAGCAGTCCCAATTCTTTACCGATAGCCCGGGCGGTAGTGGGAAAATCTCCGGTAATCATGACCGTACGAATTCCCGCTTCTTTACAGACCGCTACGGCTTCTTTAATTTCCGGACGCGGCGGATCCATCATCCCGACCAAACCCAGAAAAATCAGGCCATTTTCCTCATCCTCCGTAAGTTTTCCCGTGTTATTCCACGGTTTATAGGCCAAGGCCAAGACACGTAAAGCCTGTTTTGCCAAACCTTCCACAGCTTGACGCATCAGCTTTTGATGATAGGGCCGTAGCGGTTCTATTCTTCCCTCCCAACGAATACTGGTGGAAAGCTCCAGAATGAGATCGGCGGCGCCCTTTACATAAAGATTTTTTCCTTCAGAGTCCTTCTTGTCTTCAGCAACTAAGACGCTCATTCTTTTTCTTTCAGAGGTGAATGGGATCTCACCCACACGTTTTCCTTTACCTCTTTGCACCCCACCTTTAGAAGCCAGCACAAGAAGAGAGCCTTCCGTCGGATCTCCTACCACCCTACACTTAGCACCGGTTTTCTCTGCCTCCAGTCTACTGTTGTTGCAATACAATCCGGTTAAGAGCAAGCGTTGCAGTCCTTCAGGATCTCTGTACACCAGACCTCCTTTTATATTTGTATTCATACGTCTATTACCGGTCAGATTAATGATTCTGTCCTTCCACTGAAAATCACCTTCTGTGGAAAAACCCTTACCTGTTACCGTAAGCTCATCCCCGTTCAGAATCACTCTGGTCACTGTCATTTGATTTTGGGTCAGAGTTCCCGTTTTATCAGAACAGACCACATTGGCACAGCCCAGTGTTTCAACTGCAGGTAAATGTCTAATGATTACCTTGCGTCTAATCATTCTCTGTACACCCATGGCCAATGAAATAGTGACAATAGCCGGCAGACCTTCGGGAATTGCTGCTACAGCCAGGCTGACTGCAGATAAAAACACAAATCGAAAGCTCTCGCCTCGCCACAGCCCCAAAAAACCCACTAATAGACAGACGATTATACAGATTAAGACCAAAATTTTTCCCAACTGATCAAGGCGCCGTTGCAGTGGGGTAGGGCCACTCTCCGAACTCTCAAGCAATCCGGCAATCATGCCCAATTCAGTTTTCATTCCTGTGGCGATAATAATCCCCCGCCCCCGACCCCGGGTGATGGTGGTGCCCGCATAAACCAGATTCCTTCTGTCCCCCAACCCCAATTCAGCCCCACCCAATGGAAGGATATCCTTCTCCACGGGTATGGATTCTCCGGTCAATGGCGATTCATCCGCCTCCAGTCCGGTTCCATCAATCAGGCGGGCGTCGGCGGCGACCCGATCCCCGGCTTCAATACATAATATATCTCCCGGAACCACTTGAGTGGCGGGTATGACTCGAACTCTCCCCCCTCTCACTACTCTGGCTTGGGGAGCGGAGAGTTCTTTTAGAGCCTCCAAGGCGCGTTCCGCTCGAAATTCTTGTAAAAAACCTAATACAGCATTAATGAAGACTATCGCCAGAATCGTAACGGCGTCTTCCCATTCACCGAGCGCCCCGGAGACAATAACCGCCCCTAAAAGAACCAAGACCATAAAATCGGTAAACTCCGAAAAAAACAGACGCCATGGCGATAAAGTTTCTCTTTTCAGTAGAGAATTCGGCCCACAACTCTCCATTCTCTGCTCAGCTTCGGTTGGCGCTAATCCGGTTTGCGTGTTTGTCTGTACCGCCTTTGCTACTTCTTCCCCTGTCATCTGCCACCACTTGCTTGACAAGACTCCCACCTCGTTTGTTTTATCTCGTGCTATTTCTATGCCGAAATGAGCGAAAAATGCCGAGAAAGTTGTCTCCGCCCAGGCGACATGGGTCGACTCTAGAACTTTTCATCTTCTACCCATATAGGACTATAAATTTGGGATGACTGGATCGACGCGGGAGAAAAAGTTGCAGAGGAAAAGTGGGGATGATATACTGATTTTGAAAAGAAGAGCGGAGGAATTATAATGCCATTTGATGCCCTAACCATAGCAGCTTTAAAAAATGAATTGAATGAAATAATCATCAACGGTCGAATCGAAAAAATATTCCAACCACAAAAAGACCTGATTTTCCTGAATGTTTTTCATCCCTTTCCCCGGCGCAGCCTTCAGCTGCTCCTCTCCGCGAACTCACGGTTTACCCGCTGTCACCTGGTCAGTGAAAAACCCACAAATCCGACACAGCCCCCTGCCTTCTGTATGCTCATGCGAAAATATCTACAGGGAGGCAGAATTCTTAGAATAAAGCAACCATCATGGGAAAGAATCCTCCATCTTGAAGTAGAAAACCTCCATCCCGATCACGGTCTGATCACCTACTCCATAATCTTTGAAGCGATGGGCCGATTTAGTAACATAGTCCTAATTGATCACGAAAATAGAATCATTGATGCTCTGAAACGTTTTCCTCAAGGCTCCAAAGGAGTCAGAGAGATCTTTCCCGGTCAAAAATACATAGCGCCGCCCACTCCGGCAAAGTTCAACCCCTCGACCATAGGACCGGAAAACCTGAAAATCATGATTGACCGTTCTCCGTCCGACCGGCCTCTGCAAAAAATTCTCATTCAGGAAATTATGGGAATCTCTACCTATCTGGCTTTAGAGATCCTCTCCAAAACGTCAAAAGCAGGCGCAAAAAGTATTGATCCGCAAAAAACAGCCGGCGAAATCGACCGGACGGAGATCGATCTACTTTTTGATGTTCTAAAATCTTTCCATCAGATGACGGAGACATCTTGTTTCTCTCCGACAATTTCAAAGGATGAAGCAGGCGCCCCCATTGATGTCTTTGCTTACTGTCCCACCTCGGTAAAGTCGAAATTCCTAAGCGCGGTGGAGGAGATCAACCAAGGGATCGAACTCACTTTACATCAGCAAAGTAAGAAAAGTAATCTGGATCAACGCCAAGAGCAGTACAAAAAGATCATTACGGCCGCCTTAAAAAAAACCAAAAGAAAATGGAAAAAACAAAAGGCCGAATGGGAAAAAGCGGAAGACGCCGATCTGTTCAAGCTATTTGGGGAACTCCTAACTGTTCACCAAAATTCTGTACCCAGGGGAGCACATGAGATCGAATTAGAAAACTATTACGATGCCAACAAAAAAATTACTGTCCCCTTAGATCCGTCTTTGGGGGCAAATGAAAATGCGCAGAAATATTTCAAACGCTACAACAAGGCAAAAAAGGGTCGCATCTTTACCAATGAACAATTGGCTAAAACAGAAACGGAAATCAACTACTTGGAGTCCTTGGAGAACGTTCTCCAAGATTTACTGAAGGAGGAGGAACTTGCCGAGGTACAAGAGGAGCTATACGAAGCCGGTTTACTCAAAAAGGACAGAAAAAAAGTACGACCTTCCTCCGGAAGAAAGTCGTCAGGAAGAAGAAGACCTTCCTCACCGGTGAGTAAACCGCATGAATATATCTCAAGCAGCGGATATAAAATCTTAGTGGGTCGTAATAACCGCCAAAATGATTTATTGACTATGAAAAAGGCCTCCCCTGATGACATATGGTTCCACACGCAAAAAATTCCCGGAAGCCATGTGGTGATAAGAACTGAGGGCAAGACCATTGACGAAGAAACCATACTGGAAGCAGCCAAGCTGGCCGCTTATTATAGCAAAGCCCGAAATTCTACAAAAGTACCGGTTGACTATACGGAAAAACGCTATGTCCGCAAGCCGACCGGCTCCAAACCTGGCTTTGTATTATACGAAAACTTTAAAACAATTATTGTTAATCCCGACCCGGATCTAATTAAAAAATTCGAAAGAGGATCAATGTAAATGTTGACGTCTAAATAACCCTAATGGCGAATTGCGGGCAATGAGTTGTACAATAGCCGCACATTAAGCATGATTCCGGGTCAATATAGGCCTTTTTCCCCTCCGAAAATCCGTTTTTTATGGATATGGCCCCACTATGACAACCTTCCAGACAACGGCCGCAACCCACACATATGCCCTCTACCACATAAGCCCGTTTCCGAACAGTAGCAGGAGGAGGAGTGATTCTTGGATCAAGCCCACCATGGAAATAGGCTACATTATAATCAACCTCTTCCGGGGTGACCATGCCAACAGCTATACAATGGTAATGGCCGAATTCCCGGATGAATTCAATACTCTCTTGAAACTCATGGATCAAATGCACCCCGGCCAAGGCTTTCATGATGACTATTCCTTTACCCACATTGTAATTACACCTGATGGCCTCCATCATTTCTTCCCTAGAACCGCCTAAAATGCCTCTGCCTTTTATATTTAGGAGCGGAAATACCACATCAATCTCGTCCAGTGTTACCGCCTGATTAACAGCCTCCACACTGTGAGTTGCCAAACCCACCGCTTTGATCAACCCTTTTGCTTTATAATCCTGCAAACACTCGATTGCGCCTGCGCGTTCACTAAATACTTCCCCTGAAACCCGGGCGGCATGTAGATAGAAAATATCAATTACCTCTACATCCAGCTTGTTAAGGGCCTCCTTCACCGCGTTTTCCATCTCCGAATAGGTGGAGGCAGTAGATTTAGTGGAAATCACCGGGTGAATCCCGGTCTCCTTGATGGCGGCGGCAATCGGTTCATAGGTTCGATAGTTCTGGGCGGTGTCAATAAAGCCTATTCCCTGCTCCAGGCCTCTTTTTACTACTTTGGTGGCTTCCGGAAAAGGAATATTCTTCTGCAAGGGACCCATGGGAAGAGCGCCAAAAACCAATTCCGTTACTCTGATCCCGGTTTTTCCTAAATACTGTTCGCGCACTCCATTCACCTCATACCAAAAATTCTTAGTCGTGCTTTTCTTTACGCTCTTTTTTGCTTTCTTTATCTTTCTGGCTTCGTTCATCAACCGGCTTTGGCGGAACCAGACTGTTCACCGTCTTTAAAGTATCCTTCAATCCCAAACTCTTCGCAATCCGCTGATGGATAGAGGCGGCTTTTTCCCGCCAGGCGATTTTTTCATCATAGGTAAGTTCAGTTACTCTAACCCAGTACCGATTAATCAACTCTTTTTCCACAATTTTGTTTTCTTCAAAACTCTGATCAACCTGCCACATGGCTGCCTCTCCACCGCAAGCCACCACGCTCTCTCTGAATTCTTCAGGGATCTTACGATAAGCCGTTTGCCCTAACAGAAACAAAACCGGTGTAATCTGGTGTTCAGTACGAAGTATATATTGACTGGGTGGTTCGTAGTACTTCATCCGCTTGATGTTAAGGAAATTGTTCTCCGCAGCATCCACTAACCCTGTTTGCAAAGCAGCAGTCAGATCATAATTAGCCACGGCCCGGGGTTTTACCCCTAATGCCTTCCAGACCGATAATTCAGAGGGTACAGTCATCACTCTAATCTTGATCCCTTTAAACCCGGCCCAACCCATAATTTCTTTGCGACTGAATATATTCCGCGGACCTCCAGTCATAAACCCGAGCAACAGGTCGCCTCGGCGTTGATAAGACAAATCAACAAACTTCTCTCCCACCGGTCCTAAGATAGTCGCTCGCCAATGCTCTTCACCGGAAAATAAAAAAGGCAGATTTAAGAAATCCATCTCCGGTAGATAGGTAGAATACTTAAAAGACGGTATAATAATCCCGTCAACTGTTCCCATTTGTATACCAGTTGCTAATTGTTCCTCGTTTCCTAGAACACCATTGGTGTAAACCTCGACTATTACTTTTCCTTCGGTTCTTTCTTCAACCAAATCTTTGAAATAGTATAAACCCTTTGTTTCAACAGCATCAGCGCTATAAGCCGTAGCCATCTTTAGTCTCAGCGGAGTCGGCGCCGAATAGGCAAAAACCGCAAAAACTATGAGGATACAAAAAACACCAACTATGCGCAGTATATTTTTTGTCACACTCTTCCCCCTCCCTCCGGCGTCCCTATGTACGCTCGGATCCTGTGTATGTCAATTTAAACAAAAAACCTCTATTTCCTCCCATTATTATCTGAGCGTTCTTTGATCGCCTCCATTACGGTTTCAATGAACTTCAGTTTCTTTTCCCTACTATAATTCATTTTTTGCAGGTCTTGAACTACAGTTTCATCTTGAAACAATAAATCCAAAGTAAAGTCCATGTGTTTTCTAAGATAATAATAGACAAAGGCTTCGGCAAAATCCTCATTCATCCCGGTACTACTATAAACACTGAAGAAAGAAGAGTTTTCTTTGAACCACTGAAAAAACTGAATTAACTCTTCTTCACTCTCCACTGCGTTTATCTTTTCGTGAATAAACTCTCGATCTCTCCAACTATGTTCTTCATCCCAAGAAACCCGAACAAAGTCATGGTTTAATTCATTTGCCACAAAATAACCTTTCCAACTAAACTGTAATTCTTTATACTCAACCAAATGTCCTAATTCATGAAGCATCAGCCGAAAAAGGTTGGGCAACTCCGGCCTGCCCCGAAAATGATAATTCTTAAAAAACCCATACTGGATCAGTTTGTAATCCCAGTCATTACCAAGAGTAATATGGGGCTTAATCTTTTCTTTATCAATATAAATAGTTGATTGGGGTTTATCCGCAAAAGAGAAAGGGCATTCCACGACCACAAGCTTATTGGTGAGTTTTAGCAAGTACCCCAGACCATGATCATGAAACAAACGAATGCATCTCTTGATTGTTTTAACTTCAGACCGTGTTAAAACTACCTTTTCTTGTTTTACTTTCTCCGCAAACTCAGGAGACGGACAATGGCGAAACGGGTCATAACCCTCAACCAGCACACCCTGATAGGTAAAAGAAGCTATTTCTTCTGCGCACCCGGATATTGTTACTACCACAACAATGATAAATACTAAAACAAATAAAACCCTTATTCCCTTCATCTAAGCCACAACCTTCCCTCAAGATAACGGAGAAACAACAAGCTGTAGATGACTGATTAGTAACTATGAAAAAACAAAATGAAAACCCCTAACAAAGCTGGATGTTCTTTCTTCCATGCTATCTATATATTACCTAAACGGAGAAGAAGTTTCAACTTTAACTTAAGATTAGAAAAAATTTACAAAATCCTGCCTTACATTGCAGGAAATTAAAGAAGTTTGGTTAAGTGTAATATAGAAATAAAATATAACTTAATTCCTTAATATACTGAAATTGTGAAACTAATTGTATTAACTTTATTTAGATCTTAAGGAGTGATTACATGCTTTACCGTCCCTTAGGCAAGACTGGAATCAAATTATCTACATTAGGCTTTGGAACCCAAAGACTTCCAAAACACAAGAGTGTTACATCCCGTCCGGATCCTGATTTATCCATCAAACTAATGCGCCATGCTTTTGAATTAGGTGTAAATATTGTTGATACAGGCTATAATCACTGTAACGGCGACGGGGAAAAAATCGTCGGGCATGCCCTCCGGGGTTGGCGTCATGAAGTATATCTCTCCAGCAAGTCTCCGAGCCACCTTATAAAGAAACCAGGGGATTTCAGTAAATATCTTAAAGCACAACTCAACCGAATGAGCCTGGACCATATCGACCTCTATCATTTACAGGGAGTCACCTATCATACTGTACAAGACATTGAGAATAATACCGGTTGGCTTGAAGAGGCCCAAAGAGCCAAAGAAAAAGGTTTAATCCGATATATTTCCTTTGAAGCCGGCGGAACACCAAATGACCTAAAACAACTGGTAAATATGGGAATCTTCTCTTCTGTAAGTTGTTCATATAACATTCTAGACCGCAAGTATGAAAAAGCCATGGAATACGCGGCCAAAAACGGTCTGGGTGTGATCGTGAAAAATCCGTTAGGCGGTGGAGCAGTAAGAGGACTACCTAAAAAATTCCGGGACCAGATGAATGTGGACGTTCAAAACAATATTGATCTGGGACTCAAATTTGTCCTAGCCAACCCGGATGTCTCTTGTGCCCTTTCCGAGATATCCGGCATGGAAATGCTGGAAGAAAAGATCTTTTACGCCGGAAACCCTACCCAGCTCTCCTCAGGAGATATGGTAAAAATTGAACGAGTTATCAATAAACTCCAGAAACTAGCGGATCTTTATTGTCGGGAGTGCAACCAATGTCTTCCCTGTCCCCGGGGGGTTAATATCCCATATATTTTCGCGCTATACAAATATCTTCGCGTATATGAACTGGAAGACTTTGCACAAGAAGCCTATGACAAAATGGAGACCGACTCCTGGATTCCAGGGAAAAATGCCCTGTCCTGTTATGAATGTGGATTTTGCGAACAAAAATGCCCGCAGGAAATAAAAGTAATCTCCCAACTAAAAGAGTCTCACAAAGCATTATCGTCAAGTCGACGCAAAAAATTAAGTTAAAAAAAAACCCATCTTACGGGAGTGGATCTATCTTAGCAAAACCCGGATTACTTATTCGCTTCTAAAAAACGTCATTGTATAGTTACCATGAAATCATAAAGGGAACCTGGTTTTAAACTAGGTCAGAACAATATTAGGGTTAAATCAACTCAACTTTTTATACTGAATAGCCTCTGCCAAACTTGAGGTGGTAATTCGCTCCTCGCCGCGTAGATCCGCAATAGTTCTGGCTACTTTTAATAACCTACTGTGACCACGGGCAGAGATATGAAAATTCCTAATTACACTGACCATCAAGCGTCTACTCTCATTGGATAACGAGCAAAAGAGCTTTAACTCCTTCTGGCCCATCTGGGCATTGGTGCGCATCGACATTCCCTTAAGTCTCTCCTCCTGTATTTGGCGGGCTTTACTCACTCTTTCCCTAATTGTTTGAGAGGCTTCACCTGTCATATTTCCCAACATCTCATCTTCTTTCAAACGCCGTACCTCAATGAAAAAATCTATTCTGTCCAGAAACGGTCCGGAAAGACGGGAACGGTAATTCTGAACCTGCCTGGGTGTACAAGCGCATGGCTTAAAATCGTCATGCAAAAAACCACACGGACAAGGATTCATCGCGCAGATCAACATGAACCCAGCCGGATAGGTCAAAGTAATTAACGATCGAGTCAGTGTCACTGCCCGGTCTTCCAAGGGTGCCCTCAGGGATTCCAACACATCTTTGGAGAATTCCGGTAATTCATCTAAAAAGAGCACCCCATGATGGGCTAAGGTTACTTCTCCCGGCCGTGGGATTCTCCCGCCGCCGATCATCCCGATTTTACTGATTGTATGATGAGGACTACGAAAAGGCCGCTTCGTAAGTAAAGACATCCCGCGTGATAATAGACCGGCTATACTATAGATTTTTGTGATCTCCACTGCTTCTTCCCAGGTTAACGCAGGCAAAATTGACGGAAGCCTCCTGGCTAGCATAGTTTTGCCGGAACCCGGCGGTCCGACCATCAACAAATTATGTCCGCCAGCGGCGGCGATCTCCAAGGCGCGTTTTGCGGTTTCCTGCCCCTCGACCTCCAGATAATCGTGATCATCAATGGTTTTCTCTAAAACCCGCTGATCATCAGTGTAAGCGCTGGTACCAACCACAGCTCTTTTTTGTGTATTCACATATTCAACCGCTTCTTTAAGGCTTTCCACGGGGATGAGCTCAATCCCTTTGACGACTTTAGTTTCAGCATAATTAGCGACCGGTAGAATTACATACTCCAACCCTTCTTCTGCTGCGGCCAAAACTATGGGCAACGCCCCGCGGATCGGCCGCACCGAACCGTCCAGCGCCAATTCACCCATGGTCATCCCACCCGCTAATTTCGAGAGAGAGACCAGACCCCGAGCGGCCAGTATCCCGAGGGCAATCGGAAGGTCAAAACTTCCTCCCTCTTTTTTGATGTCAGCCGGGGCCAGATTGACTACTATTTTTTGAATGGGAAACTCATAACCGGAGTTTTTGATGGCCGCCCTGACCCGCTCCTTGGATTCTTTGACTGCGGTATCCGCCAATCCTACCAAGTCAAACGATGGCAGACCACTGGATAAATCAATCTCCATCCGGATCAGATGTCCATCAATACCTAAAACCGTACCGCTCATTGTCTTTGCCAACATCAGTAAAAATTACCCCCTTCGACCTCGAAGGCATTGATTACTAAATCATAATCGACCAATCTGCCCTGGGAATCCAGGTTAAGAGAGAGCAGATCAAATCTACATCCTTGATTACGTATGCCTTTTCGTAATAAGTAACACAGAGCTGAACGAATAAGGCGTTTCTGCTTAAGCTTGGTTACAGCCGTCATCCCGGAACCGAATTTACTCCCGATTCTGGTTTTAACCTCCACAAAAACCAAATACCCTTCGTCTTCCGCAATCAGGTCAAGCTCTCCGTATCTCGTATGGTACTTGGTTTTACGTATGATATAACCGCGTTCTTCCAAAATGACACGGGCCAAGTATTCCCCATAATTCCCCAGCCTCTTTTGGTGCACTTCTCATCACCTGACTTTAGCCAATACATGATTACATAGAAAAAGCAACACAACATAATATTCTCATTTTTTCCTTTATTTTCCTGCCTATTGTAAAAAATATCCCTCGCTAGCAATAAAACTTTATTATCAAAAATAATGCCTGCTAAAAAAGTAAATAATATTTTTGTGGATATCGTGTGAATATCGTGTGGATATCCTATGAATACCTGGTTTCTTAATTTTAATTCCTTCTATTTATCATCCAAACATATTAAGTATTGAGCTATGATAGTCCTAATAACACTGGTATGTTCCCAATTCGGATTAATTATAATTATCTCCTTTTCTCATCATCCCCACCTTTTCATCTAGTCTAATCAAGAAGGCGATGATCTCCGCGGTCAGAGTATAGGCCTCCGGGGGTATGTATTGCCCAATCTCCACTCCCTCCAGGAGCTTAAGGAGTTCCGGTTCTTCCAGGGAAGGGATTCCGGCTTGACGGGCCAGTTCCACTATGGCCTCGGCGATATAACCCTTGCCCTTTGCCAAAACAACGGGAGCCGCGTCCCGCTCAAGATCATAGCGTAAGGCCACCGCTGATAGGTCACGGGCATCAGCACGTGTTTCAGCCTCCCCGCGTGTATTCTCCTTAAGCCTCTTTTCTGTGTTGGTTCTCTCCACTTGCCATCGCCTTTTTTGTATCCGGGAATTTTCTTTCATCCTCACACCCACCCGTCAACTCTCTGTGGAATAGGATCCCCCTTCTCATCAGCACTTGTTTTGATGACCTGTATCCGGTTAACTCTCCAGCCCAGACCGGTCAGAAATGATTTAAAATTCGCGAAATGCGGCTGCAAATCCTCTGGTTTTTCCACCCCAATTAATAGGTCCAAACCATCTTTGGAAAGTGCTCCTACAACCTCAACCTCCTGAAGGGCCTGGGAATTATAGGTCAAACGAAAACTGTATCCCTTCCTTTCACCATGCTTGGCTTCATCCCCTCCCCAAGCTTCCCACCGGATTTCTTGCTTCTCATGGGGAAAGAGACAGAAAATGAATTGTGCCAAAGCTTTATCGCCCTGAGCCGGCCCAGCCAGAAAACGGGATGACCCTTGTAAAATCTCGGTCCACATTTCCCTGGGATCAATATTACCCCGCTCCGGTCGAGACCTTAATGCTCCTGCTTTAGACAGGCTCTCTTTTAATTCTTGGGTATCGGCGGATTCCTGTTGTCCAGCCCCCCTCAACAAAGTATCCAGAGTAGTTTTCACGCGGGCGCCTGTTTTCTCTCTAACGTAGGCTTGACCTTGTTCCCGGCTGCGATTTACTGCAGAGGTCTTGTCTTCGGATTGAGCCGCTAACTTATCTCCTCCGATCGTTCCCTTATTTCCACCTGCAGGACGCTCCCTAAAGTATAATGAAGCTTTCTCCATCCCCTGGTGAAGTTGGGAAGCGGAAGCGTTCTCCGAATTTTTGGTGTTTGCGTTCTCAGCCGACTGTTGAGGATGAGTCAAAGCCTCTTTCATCCGGTGAACATCTTTCCCCATAGCCGCTTTACCCAAAGGAAGACTCTCCGCTCCGGTTTTAGTTAAAGCCTTAATTAATTCCTGAAGGCGGTCTAAAATATCCTGAGCGCTCATGCTCTTTCCCTGAAAATCGGTTTCACCTAAGGTATGTGTTCCCCCTTCGGCCGCTTCAAACTGCCGCCAAACCTCCTTCTGTACAGACGGATACCGGACATAAAGCGCCCAAAGCGCTGTGGCTGGTGCAACCGGAAGTCCTTTTCTGATTAAAAAGGCAAAAACTTCGGGCGCCACCTTTACCCCCCAAGACTTTTCAGCCGTCAGGGATCATTTTCTCATCGCTGAAATTACATCTTGATCCAAAGGCAATTTCTCCTGTACGGCAGCTTTAATCAAGGCCTCCCATTCGCCGCGTTCAGCCAGGGGAATATTTTTTAAGAAGGGCAGGTTTTCTTCTAGCGATTCCCATTGGGATAAAGGAGTAAGCAACAACCTTCCGGGCTCGGCACGAAGAAACTTAAAGACAACCTCCTTGCCCAAGGGAATAGAAGCCCCCTCCAACCGGACAGGAATAGAGCGGGATTCGGTCGTTAAAACCAGCTCTCCCTGATCGTTCTTGGTTAATTTTCCATTAATGAATCCTGGGAATCCATTAGAACCCATAATCCCGTTCATTTTTTTCACCTCACAACCGGCGTCAAACCCTATGCCTCGAGGTCAAGGGAGAGTTGTTTATGACGCAAATGAAAACTCTTGCGGTGTAAGGGTGACGGTCCGTAACGCGATATCGCCTTAATATGTTCGGCTGTAGCGTAGCCTTTATGTTTAGCAAAACCATATTCAGGAAAGACCTGATCGAATCCTTCCATCATCTTGTCCCTTGTAACTTTGGCAATAATTGAGGCCGCGGCAATGGAGAGACTTTTCGCGTCTCCTCCAATCACTCCCCGGTGGGGAAGAGTAATCTCCGGCCAGGCATAGCCGTCTATTAATAAATAATCCGGCTTCACCGGTAGTTTTTCCACAGCTCTTAACATCGCCAATCTAGAGGCTTGCAAAATATTCAGACGGTCAATCTCTTCCACCCCGCCTTCGCCAACAGCGTAAGGAATACCAGAATCTACAAGCTCCCGGTAGATTCTGACTCTCCGTTCCGGAGAGAGTTTCTTAGAATCATTGATCCCCGGGATAAACAGATAGGTAGAGGGAAAGAGTATAACAGCAGCCGCTACTACCGGGCCGGCCAATGGACCGCGCCCCGCCTCATCAACTCCGGCCACGGCCTTATATCCCGCTTTCAATACCTCTTCTTCTATGCTATACATAGCCTTTTGACGCAACTTTTCCCGCTGTGCTTTATCAGTTTGGTTTTTAGTTTTCAGACTTCTTTTCTCCGTCATTTTCCACTCCTTATATAATCAATTTCTATATTCGCGTTCAAAATTATATCCCCTCTTTTCTCACCCTAAAGATAACGCCCGTTTTGCACCAATAAAGAAGACCCTGAGGTTATTCCCAGGATCTCTTAATTCAAATACCCTAAACCGGCTATCTTTTAACTCATTCCCCTATTTTATTCCATCAACAACTCTAATCCACTCTTCGTCCACAGATCGGACAAAACTTGGCGCCTTCCGGAATATCGTGTCCACAGCTTTCGGCCTCGATGACCTCTATCTCCGGTTCTGGGTCTGCTGTTTTTCCCTGTTGCGTGTTACGGACTTCTTCAATCTCTCTTTTCTTGGCCGCTATTTTCTGCTGGATTTCAGAAAGTTCGCCAATTGTTTCCCCAAGTTCCTCCGCCTCCAACCCACCTTCGAGAATAAGCTGATAAACTTGTGCCCCCAGGCTTGTCAGCTTTTCTGTTTTCTCCTTTTGTAAAGCGCCGAGTTCATTATTGAGATGTGTCAAAGCCACGATCTCTTTTGATTTATTCCCGACAAAACTGACACCTTTTTTAAAAGTTGAAGTAATCTCGTCCCATTTGGCCATAACCGCCATGCTCCTCCCTTCTAATTCTTCTTTATTATAAATGATATTTTTCTGGCAGAAAACTTAGGACAAAATCCCAAACTTCATTTACGGCATCCACCTTATCTCCTAACTCTTCCTGATCAAGCTCTTCTAAGTTTTCTTCTACGGTTAAGTAAGCAATGGTCTCTTCCAAAGCATAAAAATCCTCCGCCAAAGAAGCGCACCTGGAATAAAGCTGGTCAATACCCACCCCTTCCTCTGTTTTTTCTCCCTTAAACATGAGGAAAGCCTTGAAGAGTAATAATAAAGCCTTTTCACAGTGAGTAATAACTTCCTCTCCTTCTGCTTGGCGCTTATCTGCCAACTCTTCGGCTTGAGTTAGAAAGTGATGGGCTTTATTTAGGTAAGCTTGTACGGATGCGATTACCATTTCTTTTTTGATCATTCCTAAACCTCCTTGGAATCAATCTATCTTAATAAGCTTTTTATTTTCGACGTATAACCGGTTTTGCCTTGAGTATCCATGACTATCCCTTCCACCTGCCAAGTATCAAGTAGCTTGACCCGATCCCGCCCTTCCGCAACAAAGACCGCAGTGGAGTATATATCGGCTTCCAAGGCAGAATCCATGATTACAGTTGCGGAATGAAGATCGGCAGGAGGATATCCCGTATATGGGTTAATTAAATGTGAATATCTGCGTCCCTCTTCCTCAAAGAAACGCTGGGTATCGGCAGAAGTGCCCACAGCCTTTCCATCTGGAAGATGCACGATCCCAATCCACTCTTGTTTTCTGGGGTGAGCCAGCCCAATCCGCCAGGGTTTGAAGTTGGGGCGTGTTCCCAAAACTCTGATACTACTCTCTCCGCCGTTAATCAGCGCTCCCCATACGGAACTTGCCTTCAGTGTCTCCCAGGCCCGATCCACGGCATAACCCTTAGCCACTCCCCCTAAATCTAAGCGCATTCCTTCGTGCTTTAAATAAACTGTTTGCTCTTTTTCATCTAAGACAATCAAATCCCGATTAACCAGTGGCAGGGCTCTGGTTATTTTACTAGCTCTTGGTAACCGCGGGGTTTGGTTATAGCCAAAACCCCAGAGCTCAACCAAGGGGCCGATCAAAGGATTAAACAGACCATCGGTAGCCTCAGAAAAAGACCGGATTCTTTTGATTAACGAAAAAAGCTCCGGGCCAACCTTTACCTCTTTGCTTCCGGCATTTTCATTGATTAAGGCCAGCGTTCCTTTATCAGATGAAGTGTAATCTTCTACAGCCGCCATTTCAGCCATTGCACGTTCTACAGCACGTTCCGCTCTGGGACCGTACGCGGTGATTCGAATATATGTCCCAAGTAAAAAACGGTCTTTTTGCACAGGCCGCAACCGATAATAGAGTTGAAAAAAGAACGTGAGCATAAGTACAACCGCAATCGTAATCGCAAGAAAAAAGATGACAACTAATCTTATTCGTTTTTTTATTATGCTTACCTCCTTACGATTATTATTAAATGAATCGAAAAAAAATCAAGACCCTTCTTAGGGTCAAGAGTAAAGATTGGTAATAATCTCTAGCAACCGTTGAGACTCAAAGGAAAGAGTATATCTCTGATGTGGGTGATATCTCCCATCTCCTGCACCTGATCCTGAATTTTCTTTAATTCCCTTAATCCAAGTTCTAGTAAAGCCTGCACACTCTCTGGACAAAACTGCCTCCCGGCCAGACTCCGGATTTCCTCAATGGCCTCTTCCATGGAACAACCTCGGCGGTAAGGACGATCGCTGGTCATGGCATCCAAAGCGTCGGCCACAGCAAAAATCCGGGCCGGAAGGGGAATCTTCTCACCCTCCAGACCATAGGGGTAACCCTGCCCGTCATAACGCTCGTGGTGTAAAAGGACAATATCCGAAGTGGCCCGGGAGAAATTAAGATTAGTAGAGATCTGGTTAACGATCCCATGCCCCATCTCGGGATGGCATTTAATCATCGCCCATTCATCCGGATCCAGACGAGTCGATTTTAAAAGAATAGAATCAGGAATACCAATTTTGCCGATATCATGCAAAAATCCGCCCCAAGCCAGTTGCTTTAGTTCTTCCTGGTTAAGACCCATCCTTTCCCCAATAGCTAAGGCATAACCGACTACCCGTGCAGAATGGCCCCAAGTCTCATGGTCCCGAAAATCCAGGGCATAGGTTAAAGCCTTCAAAGTTCCCTCATAGGTCTTGTTTAATTGCTCTAAATACGAATTTTGCAAGTCAATCTTGTCATTAATCTCTTTATTAAGATGCACGAATAATTGACGGATAAACAAAACCATACAGATCAAAGTGGCGCCAAATATCAAGGAAATTGAGACATAATACCAGACCGGAATCTGAGTCTGTTGAAAAATCCGCCAAAACATCATATAGCCCACTACAATCAAGATCAAATTAACTATGCTGAATAAAAGTATTTCCGAGATAGAATTTTTCTTCTTCATTCTTTTATCATCTCAATTACTTTATTTATTGGAAGTGAAGTAAAGATCGTTTTTTTGCTGAATAATATAAATAAAGGGACTGATTAAACTTAGAGGAAGCAGTCCCTAAAAATTAATTGATCTAGCTCCAAGAGCCGAGTCGAAATAAATATAATATCAGAGAATTATATGAAGAATCAACGTTCAGCCTTCAAAAAAAACGACAAAGAACAACAACAAACTTCCATGGAAAGGTCATTAAGTACAAAGAAAACAGGACATATGCCGCAACCTCTAATTTAAAACATTTAAAATTGTATTCGACAGTTTACTCATGAATACCTCCTGATCTTTAATTATTTCTGGATAAATTTTCCCATTAGCCACAAATTCCTGACTCATTACTGAGCCGAGAAGATAGCAGATAGATAGGGTGAATTGAAACTACCTTCGTAACAAAAACTCTTCTCTTTCTCCATTTTTATTCGTACAAACCCATCTAATGAACTCTCCTTCGATGAACGGTCGAATCGACGCTCCATAATCTCCGATGCTATAGGGGAGTTTTGTATATAATACCCCTTCAGGACAGCTTTTAACACATGCCATACAATCCCAACAATCCCTCTGTTCCCGTAGAACCACCTTGTTTTCACAATCTAAAAAAAGCAAGTCTCCGGGACAGATTCGAACACAGGAGCCGCAACCCGTACACTTTACTCTGTCTATCCACAGACCCATCTTCAACCCTCCAAATCAGATCATGATCATATTAATCAGCCCAACGAATCCATACCTATAATACCGTCATTTTAAGCATACGGTTACTTAGTAACAGCTCGGACACTATCTTGGAATATATCTTTCTCCGGGTATCTCTTGTTTGTATGGCCGTTCAATCATCTCTATTTCCCCGTTCGCTTTCAGCTTGCTATTAACAAACTTCAGCCAATGCAGGTCATCCCGTTCCGGGTAGTCGGTCCTGCTCTGAAAACCCGGCCATCTTGTTTCCTTTCTGTATCTTAAATGTTCGACCAATACTTCGGCAACGATCAGTCGGTCTATGACTTCATGCGCCTGCATCAACTCATGACTATCACCGGCTACCAAATACCTAACCTGCTCCTGCAAACGACGGAGTTCATCCCCTGCTCTGACCAACCGATGCTCATTGATTTCATAAAACGAGCCGATACCCCCGGCGTATTCATCCATGATCTTCTGAATCCTTTCCTCCATTTCCCACGGTCTAATCCCGCTTTTTTCTTGTCTGTACCGGACTTGGGGTCTGAAAACCCTCTCCTTTTCTTTACTGATCTGCGCCTCGCCATTCTCCTCCCTAGGCAAGGAAGAGTTAAACCCGCCCAGCGCTTCTTCTATATATTCCACAGCGGATTCTCCGGCGATTGTTCCTTCCGCCCAGCAGCCACTGACAAACTTAAAGGGATACCCTCCGGCCACATCCCCACAGGCGTATAACCCCTTCACGGTAGTCTCCCGTTTTCGGTCAATCCAGTATCCGGCTTGACAGTGTCCGCCCATAATATATGGTTCTGTTCCTGAGATCTCTACCTGTTCCTGCCCTGGATTTATTCTATTGGCCGCCCAGTACAGAACAATCCCAGGATACATATCCAGATATGACTCTTTCAACTCTCTGACCCGTTCAGGGGAGAGATGTCGAGTGTCCATATAACAAGGCCCGCGTCCTTCTTTGGTCTCCTTGAGATACCCGTAAAGTCTAAGACAAGTGGGCGCCCCTTCTCCGCCCAGATGAGAAAAATCACGGGTCATATACCGCACAGAATAGGAATTAACCTGAGGCGCCTTAAAACCCAGAGCCAAAGTTCCGGTGGGACAGATTATATCCTTTGTCCGAAG
>Ga0079223_10000663_pt1 | contig 18449 bp, 21 predicted proteins | sample Stecom2011_FD_75072 | JGI IMG/M metagenome (GOLD analysis project Ga0079223, IMG submission 75072) | Agricultural soil microbial communities from Utah to study Nitrogen management - Steer compost 2011 | ecosystem: Environmental > Terrestrial > Soil > Agricultural land | place: USA: Utah... | reverse complement strand
GACCCCGGGAAGGAGGATTTTTTGGAAATTACAGTAAACGGCCAAAGAGTGGATAAAGCCTCTTCCCTCAGTCATGGGGATCGCATTGAAGTCTTTAGAGCCGCTGGTTCCGAAAGTCATAGGTAGTAGATTGCAAAATATCTAAAGGTCAAGTATAATATGCCCTGTGGGGTGGGAAAATGAAATCTGCGGGATGGATTGAAGTCATCCGCTACTTATCTTTAGTTACCGGCATCGGCGCCACCCTCACAGCCGCAATTTGGCTGGGATGGTTGTTGGGTTCAAATTTGGAACAAGCATGGGGAGGCCTAGGATGGCTTATTCTGGGCTTGCTCCTTGGACTTGCTGGGGGCATCGCAGCCGTCTACTCCATGTTGAAAAAGTTTGTACCCTGGGAGTGAAAGACGTGGACCAAGTAGCCTCAGTGCAGCGTCGAATTGTGTTGCGAGCGCTTCTGATTGCAGGGATTTTGGCTGTTCTGGCTGTCCTCTTTGGGCGCTGGAGTATGGCCTGGGGTGTCTTGGCCGGATGTGTATTTGCCATCATCAATTTTCGCCTAATGTACCTGGGTATCGTCAAGATCCTGGACCAATCTACGCCCCGGGCTGCCCAAGTACAGGCAGTGGTGCGCTATTTAATTAGGTATCTGATTTTAATCGGCTTCCTCTATATGGTGAGTATAAATCCCAATTTGAATTTCTACGCTGCAGCAGTGGGACTGCTGCTCATAAAAGTAGTGATTCTGGGAGAAGCAATATATACTTATATAAAACAACAGGTGCAGCGTGTTTTTCACCCTGCCCGGTGGGAAAGGGGGGGAAAGTAGTTGGAACAACTGCTGGAAGGCCCCAGGACAGTGTTTACCCTCTTCGGTTTTCCGGTTTCTGAATCTGTGGTCAGTACTTGGATTGTCATGGCCATCTTGGTTGGGCTGGCCTTGGTGTTGCGTCGGCGGATGGAACTATATCCCGATAAAATGCAGAATGTTATAGAAATGGTTGTGGAAGGTTTCAACGGTTTGGTTGCTTCCACCATGGGGGAGGACCGCAAAAACTTTATGCCCTACATAGCCAGTCTGTTTTTATTTATCGGCTTTGCCAATCTCTCCGGCTTGCTGGGCTTACGTCCACCTACCTCTGACATAAATGTTACTGCCGGTCTGGCCTTAATGACCTTTGTTGCCATACATTTCTATGGCTTGAGACTAAAGGGCTGGAAACATATCAAGGGCTTGGGCGAACCTTTCATTTTATTTTTGCCCATGAATATCGTTAGCGAGTTGGCAAAGCCCGTCTCCCTGGCGATGCGTCTATTTGGCAATATATTCGGCGGCGCGATAATAATGGCAATGATTTCTGGGGCTATTGCCCTCTTTGTCCCGGTATTGCCCAGCTTGTACTTTGATATCTTTTCGGGCCTTCTTCAGTCCTTTATATTCACAATGCTGACCATGGTATTTATTACTTTGGCAATAGAATAGCAAAAAGGGAGGAAAATAAAGTGGAACATTCTCTTTTCACAGTGGCAGCCTTTGCTGCTTTGGGTGCTGGTATCGCCATGATTGCTGGCCTTGGTCCTGGAATCGGCCAGGGGTACGCCGCCGGCAAAGGTGTTGAGGCGGTGGGCCGCCAACCCGAAGCTAGGGGGCAAATTACCTTGACCATGCTCCTGGGCCAGGCTGTAGCCGAAACCACAGGTATTTACGCGCTGGTTATCGCCTTTATTTTGATCGGCGTCGTAAACAGTGTGATTTAGACAGAGTGATTGTGGGGAATGGGGAGGCCCATTTCCCCTTTTCATGTATCAGGGAAGGAGCTGTCAATAGTGCTAGATTTTGACCCCATCACGGTAATCAGCACCATTATCAATTTACTTGTTATATTTCTGCTCTTGCGTTGGCTGCTCTTAAAACCGGTAAATCAGTTTTTGGAACAGCGTCGTCAGCAGATTCATGATGATTTGGACGGTGCCAAAAAAGACCGGGAAGAAGCCCAAAAGCTGTTGGAAAAGCATCAGCGTATGCTGGACCAAGGCAAGGGTGAGGCCGCCAAGATTGTAGAAGAAGCCATGCGCCAAGCTGAGCTTCGTCGGGAAGAGATGCTGGCCAAAGCCCAAGAGGAGGCTGCCCAAGTGCTAGAGCGGGCAAAGGCAGAGATTGCTCAAGAGCAGGCCAAGGCCATTGGGCAACTGCGGACCGAGATTTCCACCCTGTCGGTGGCGGTGGCAGAAAAAATGTTGGCCCACTCTGTGACCCCCGATGATCAGGACAATATTTTCAATCAGGTTCTGGAGGAGATGGAAGAGGACTATGCAAAGTACGGTAGCTAAACGTTATGCCGCCGCGCTTCACTCCTTGGCTCAGGATCAAAATACTACGCAACTGATTTCCCAGCATTTACAGGAGTTGGCCCGGATTTGGCAGCAAGAAACTGGTTTTAGCAAGCTGATGACTAATCCCAGGGTGGATTTGGCCCGCAAACGTGCGGTGCTGACGGATTTGGGCGCTAAACTTAGTTTTGACCAGCAAATGGCTAACCTTATTAATTTGTTATTGGACAAGGGCCGAATCGATATAATTCCGGCTTTGGCCCAGGAATATCGCCAACTGGACGATTTTCGGCAAGGTCGTGCCCGGGCTAAATGTGTCTCTGCCAATACCTTATCCCAGGATCAGTTGGAACAATTGCAGGCTAGTCTTACAAAAATAACTGGGGCTAAGGAAGTGTTAATTTCCCTGGAGGTAGACCCTTCGCTGCTGGCAGGAATAGTGGTCAGCGTCGATGGTAGAATAATTGACGGTAGTCTTAAAGGGCGACTACAACGCCTACGGCACCGTTTGGCTTCACAGAAACAGCAAGATTGAGGTGAAAGTCTATGCAGATTAGGCCCGAAGAAATCAGCAGTGTAATCAAGAAGCAAATTGAGAACTACCGGACCGATCTCGATATTTCTGAGATGGGAACTGTTGTGTATATTGGGGATGGCATTGCCCGGATCCATGGGCTACAAAAGGCCATGTCCGGAGAGCTCTTGGAGTTTCCCGGCGACGTCTATGGCATGGTTTTGAACTTAGAAGAGGACAGTGTTGGTGCCGTTATCTTGGGAGACTATACCAAACTCAAAGAAGGAGATACCGTCAAGAGGACGGGTCGCATTACCCAGGTGCCAGTGGGGGAAGGAATGGTCGGGAGAGTGGTCAATGCCTTGGGGCAGCCAGTGGATGGCAAGGGCCCCATAGAGGCCGAGGACCATCGAAATATCGAGAGCGCCGCTCCCGGTGTAACCCAGCGTAAATCAGTGCATGAGGCTTTACAAACCGGACTGAAGGCCCTGGACTCTATGGTTCCCATCGGCCGTGGCCAGCGGGAACTGATTATCGGTGACCGCGGGACCGGTAAGACCGCAGTGGCCATCGATACCATAATTAATCAAAAAGACTCTGATGTATACTGCATCTATGTGGCCATAGGCCAGAAAAACTCCACTGTGGCAGGGGTTGTCGAGACTTTGCGCCAAGCCGGGGCCATGGATTACACCACCGTAGTCATGGCAACGGCCAGTGAGCCAGCGCCCATGCTATACATAGCGCCCTATGCCGGCTGTTCCATCGGCGAGCACTTTATGTATAACGGCAAACATGTCTTGGTGGTATACGATGATCTCTCCAAGCACGCAGTTGCCTACCGGGAGATGTCGCTGTTGCTACGGCGGCCACCGGGACGGGAAGCTTATCCTGGAGATGTCTTTTATCTCCGCTCTCGTCTGCTGGAAAGGGCCGCCAAGTTGGATGATGAGCGCGGTGGCGGATCCTTGACGGCTTTGCCCATCATCGAGACCCAGGCTGGCGATATCTCTGCCTACATTCCCACCAACGTTATTTCCATCACAGACGGCCAAATATTTTTGGAAACCGACCTCTTTTTCGCCGGGGTTCGACCTGCCATCAACGTCGGATTTTCTGTCTCTCGAGTGGGAGGTAGTGCCCAGGTAAAGGCCATGCGCAAGGTCGCAGGACGCCTACGCCTGGACCTGGCCCAGTTTAGAGAGTTGGAAGCATTTGCCCAATTTGGTACTGATCTGGATAAGTCCACCCAGACTCAGATTAACCGTGGTCGGCGCACGGCGGAAATTCTCAAGCAGAAACAATATGCTCCTCTGCCGGTGGAAAAGCAGGTAATGATAATCTATGCCGCCGTCAACGGCTACCTTGACGAAATAGATCTTGATAAAATAGCTCGCTTTGAAGAAGATTTCTTCCGCTTTATCGACCAGCGTTATGCTGAACTAAGCAAGAAAATTTTCGATACGGGTGAATTAGACGATAGCGCAGAGCAAGAGTTAAAGAAAGCTATTCAAGAATTCAAAGAGCAGTTTGTGGCCTAGGGAGGGATAGAGATGGCCAGTACCCGCGATATCAAAAGGCGCATAACCAGTGTTTCCAGCATTCAGCAGATAACCAAGGCAATGGAAATGGTGGCTTCGGCCAAACTGCGCCGTGCCCAGGCCAATGTCATCGCTGCCCGGCCTTACACCACAAAATTGGTAGAGGTTATCAGTCGAATTCTGGCCAAGGGGGCAGAATCTGACATACCTATGCTCAACCCTGGTGAGGGCCCGCCGGCTTATATAGTTGTCTCCTCTGACCGAGGTTTGAGTGGACCCTATAACGGCAACTTGTTACGCTATGCTCATGAAAAAGTGCAGGAAAACCCGGGACCTGTAATCACCGTTGGGCGCAAGGCTAGGGATTATGTGGTTCGGCGGGGCATCGAGCATATTGGCGAGTACAGCCTTCCGTACGAAGAACCCAGGTATGCCGATGCCACCAGAATTATGGAGCCTTTGTTTGCCAATTTTCAACAAGGTGTCTTTGGTTCCTTGCATTTGATATATACAGAATTCGTCAGCGTGCTCAGTCATAAACCCATCATGGTCCAGCTTTTGCCGGTGGCAGAGCTAAAGGCTCCCGAGGATGTCAGTTCAGCCCAGTATTTGTATGAACCAAGCCAAGATGTGGTGCTACAGGGGCTCCTGCCCCGATACGTCAATTCCGTTGTTTATCAAGGATTGTTGGAGGCTAAGGCTTCTGAGCGGGGAGCACAAATGACGGCCATGAAGTCGGCCACCGAAAACGCTGACGAAATGATAGATAAACTGACCTTATCCTATAACAGGGCACGTCAGACGGCGATAACCCTGGAAATCTTAGAGGTGGTCAGCGGTGCCCAGGCCCTGGAAGGGTAAGGAAGGAGGAATGCATTCTTGAATACAGGAAATGTTGTACAGGTTATAGGTCCTGTTGTCGACGTCAAATTCGAAGACAAATTGCCAGCTATATATAACTCTCTAAAGGTAAAACTAATCGATGGCCGGGAGGTAGTCTTGGAAACCATGCACCACCTGGGCGATGATGTGGTTCGCTGTGTAGCCATGTCCTCCACCGATGGCCTGATTCGCGGTGCAGAGGTTGTGGATACAGGTTCTCCCATCACCGTTCCTGTGGGAAGGGCCACTTTGGGCCGTATGCTCAATGTCTTGGGCGAGGTCATCGACGAGGGTGAGGAATTCGAGGCCGACGAGTATTTGCCAATCCACCGCAACGCCCCCAGCTTTGAAGAACAGCGCACTGCCACAGAGGTGCTGGAGACCGGAATTAAGGTCATCGACCTGCTTCTTCCCTACGCCCGGGGCGGAAAGGTTGGCCTATTTGGTGGCGCTGGTGTAGGCAAAACCGTGTTGATTATGGAACTGATTCGCAATATTGCCTATGAGCACGGCGGATTTTCCGTTTTCTCCGGTGTTGGTGAGAGGACCCGGGAAGGTAATGACCTTTGGAACGAGATGAAGGAGTCCGGAGTTATCGACAAGACGGCCATGGTCTTTGGTCAAATGAATGAGCCCCCCGGTGCACGTCTGCGGGTGGGCCTGACCGGCTTGACTTTGGCCGAGTATTTCCGGGATAAAGAGGGGCAGGATGTCCTGCTCTTTATAGACAATATATTTAGGTTTACCCAGGCTGGCTCCGAAGTGTCAGCGCTGCTGGGCCGTATGCCCTCGGCGGTGGGTTATCAGCCTACCTTGCAGACCGAGATGGGGCAGTTGCAGGAACGGATTACCTCCACCAACAAGGGCTCCATCACTTCGGTGCAGGCAATTTTCGTTCCCGCCGACGACCCCACAGACCCGGCGCCGGCGACTACCTTTGCCCACTTGGATGCCACAACCTATCTCTCCCGAAGCATTTCTGAGTTGGGTATCTATCCGGCTGTGGATCCCTTGGAGTCCTCATCCCGGATTCTTGACCCCCAGATTCTGGGCGAAGAACATTATCAAGTTGCCCGGGATGTTCAGGGTGTGCTTCAGCGCTACAAAGAGCTACAGGATATCATCGCTATTTTGGGTATGGATGAGCTGTCCGATGATGACAAACTCACCGTCTCCCGGGCTAGAAAGATTCAGCGCTTTTTGTCTCAGCCCTTCTTTGTGGCGGAGGTGTTCACGGGTACCCCTGGTGCCTATGTTTCCCTCAAGGATACCATCCGTAGTTTCCGGGAGATTCTAGACGGAAAACATGATGATTTGCCCGAAGCAGCGTTCTACATGGTTGGCACCATCGAAGACGCCGTTAAAAAGGCCGAAACCTTGTAAGGGGGGTAGTCATGAGTGACAAAACTTTTGTCCTGACAGTTGTCACTCCCCAGCGCCGGGTCTTTCAAGAGGCGGTTAACATGGTAATAGCCCGCACCGTTGACGGTGATATCGGGATTTTGCCAGGCCATGCGCCCCTGGTGGCACCATTGGAAATAGGGGCAGCCACCATCAAGACCCCTACTGGTGAGCGCAAGGCCGCCCTGAATGGCGGTTTCATTGAGGTCAACCCTGACCAGGTGGTACTGCTGACGGAATCTGCGGAGATGGCAGAAGAAATTGATGTCAGCCGGGCGGAAGAGGCCAAGAACCGGGCCTTGGCCCGCCTGGAAAAGAAACAAGCTAGTATAGATCATGCCCGGGCACAAGCCGCCCTCCAGCGGGCGGTTATCCGCTTGAGGGTGGCGGGACGTGAAGACTAAGTTTAGCGAAAAGTCTCCCCTGGAGCAGAGTATCCTCACGGGGCTATATGGTCCGCCAGAGTTAAAGCAACAGGAACGCCAATACTTACTGGGCCAGTTCCGGGAGCGAGTGATAAAGGTCTTGAGTTTTGCCCAAATAGCTGAGCCGGGGACCTACCAAGATATCCGAGCAGCCATAGCCCATCCCCAGGCCCGTCGCCTGATTATCAGCCGCAGGGCGGACTTACAGGCTGCAGCCGAGTATATTCACTTGGCCCGGCAGCACAACCTTTCCTTTACAACGGTGGATAATCCCGCGTACAAAGGCTCGGTGGGCTTGGTGGTGGCGGCAGAGAATGCGGTGGATTTTAAAGAAATTAGCGTGCCGGATCGCACCCAGCGGCTTTTGGCTGCAGGAGTTCCCCAGGCGGTGATCGACGCCCAGGGGCAAGGTCTGTGCCAATCCTGCCTGGATTTAATTGAACGGGCAGCACCAGAGGAACGTAAGAATTACCGCAAACTTAACTTGCTGGACAGGATATTGGGCTATAAGTGCCCCTGTCAAAAATAAAGAGAAGCAGGATTGTTTAAACAGTCCTGCTTTTTTTGTGTGTCAAGGAATATTAAAGGAGATATATGTCAACCATTATAAACGGAAAGGGAGGGGAAAAGATAATGAAGAGGTTGGCATTTATCTTTGCATTGGTTATTCTCTATGTAGCTATCGCCGGCGGTGGTCAAGAGGCAAGTTCAGCCCAAGGTGCTGAAACTATTACCCTACTTAAGCAGGCCTTCGCCACCACAGCAGCTACGCCTGGAGGGGCAGAGTTGTATGGATGGGCTATGGTGGCCGAGGAATATTATTCTCCCCGTCAAGCAGAAGAGGCCGCGGCCGTTATGGCTTCGGCATTTGAGCTGAATCGCAATGAGTATAAAATCCAATTGCGTTCGACGGGTTACTATGGTTATGCTGTTTTGGAATACGATCTCTCCCAGGATGTTTTCCTCCGCATTCAAGTGCAGTCGGTGGATGATGAGACTATTGCCAGCATCGAACTTCGTCAGCAGCATCAGCGGGGTTTGGAAAAAAGGGTAGAACAAATTCAGATGGCTTTAGAATCTCTGGGCATAGGTGAGAAAGATGTTAAAATTACCTCTTGCCTGGAAGGGTACTTGGATGCTAGACTTGGGAATAGTGAGAAACTAAACTTGGTCTACACCGCCTTCAACTCTGTGGACGCAGAGTATCGCGAGGGTATGGAAGAAGATGGGGTGGCTGTATGGAGCGGTTGGTCTCCCCAGTTTGAACAGAGCGTAAGCAATAATCGTGGGAATATAAATTTTGGGATAGCCTTCCGCCATGAGAGCGGGAGCAACAAAACTATGGTGCGGGTAGCTACGCCAGTATTGCCGGGAAGTTATTAAATCGCGGACCGGTTTACCCGGCTGGAGGAGAAAATATGGGAAAGATATATATTCGGGGTGGCAACGCCCTGAAAGGAACAGTTAAAATAGACGGAGCCAAAAACGCAGCATTACCGGTCTTGGCAGCATCGTTGCTGGCTACAGGGCCATCGAGTTTTGAAGAGGTCCCCCCCCTGGACGATGTAGTTACCATATGTAACCTGCTGGAAGACCTAGGTGCGGACATCTCTTGGCAAGGTGATGGCCAGTTACAGATTGATGCCAGCGATCTCAGGACTTCTGAGACACCATATGAGCTGGTGCGGAAGATGCGCGCCTCAATCCTAGTGATGGGACCGCTTTTGGCTCGCCTGGGTCGAGCCCGGGTCTCTTTGCCGGGTGGCTGTAATATTGGTTCCCGCCCCATAGATTTGCATCTCAAGGGTTTTATGGCCTTGGGAGCCGAGGTCATCATGGGTCATGGTTACATTGAGGCCGTTGCCCCAAAACTCACTGGTGGCCGTATTTATTTGGACTTTCCCAGCGTGGGCGCCACCGAAAATATAATGATGGCCGCAACCTTGGCCACTGGCACCACCATCATCGAAAATGCAGCGGCAGAACCGGAGATCGTCGACCTGGCCAACTACCTCAATGCCGCTGGTGCACAGGTTCGTGGGGCCGGGACCAGCTTGATTCGCATCACCGGGGTGCCTGAACTCCGGGGAACAGTGCATACGGTAATTCCAGATCGCATTGAAGCAGGGACTTTTATCGCCGCCACCGCCATCACCGGTGGCCAAGTGTTGTTAAAGAATGTCTTGGTGGACCACTTGAAACCGGTGATAGCCAAATTTGAAGAGGTGGGGGTGAGGATTCTGGAAAGGGATGACGGTTTGCTGGTGGTGGCCAACAACCGTCTCAGCGCCACAGACATAAAGACTCTGCCCTACCCTGGGTTTCCCACCGACATGCAGGCCCAGGTCACATCTGTACTTACCGTTGCCCGGGGAACCAGCGTCGTCACCGAAACAATTTTTGAAAACCGTTTTATGCATGTGGATGAGCTCAAGCGAATGAACGCCAATATCAAAATCAAAGGGCGTAGTGCCATAATTGAAGGGGTACCAGAGATCACCGGCGCCCCCGTTAACGCCAGCGACCTTCGGGCCGGAGCCTCTCTGGTCGTGGCTGGCCTGGCGGCCAGTGGTGTCACCGAGCTGGGCAATATCCATCATATAGATCGAGGTTATCATGACTTAGTCGCCAAGCTCAAAAAAATCGGTGCAGATATTTGGAGAGAGTAAGCCGCTTTTAGCGGCTTTTTTTGTGTACAAGTCTATCTCGGCCTGTTGCCGCATATTTATAGCGGCAGGAGGGGATAAAATTGCGACGCTTAAAATTACTTGGGGTATTAGTGCTGGTACTATTCATACTATTAATTTTGTTGCCTGCCCTCATTGTGCGGGGGTGTGATGGGCCAGCTCCCCCAAAAGTAGAGGTAGAACCCTACCATGTCAAGGTTTGGGATCATCGGGCTGAGGAATTAGTGGAAATGCCCCTAAGCCAATACCTGCTTGGAGTGGTGGCAGCGGAAATGCCGGCAGATTTTCACATAGAGGCGCTAAAGGCTCAGGCCATCGTGGCCAGGACCTATACCATTACTAGGTTGCGGCAGCATGGCGGTCAGGGCTGCGATCAAAATCCCCACGCCGATATATGTACCGACAGCACCCATTGTCAGGCTTGGGTGAGTCAAGAGGAGGCCATGGCCAAGTGGCCCTTCTTTCGCCAGAACGCCAACTGGAGCAAAATACAACGAGCGGTGGCAGACACCCAGGGCCAGGTGGTAACCCACGAGGGCAATTTCATCGATGCTGTCTACCATTCCACCTGCGGTGGCACCACCGAAAACTCCGAAGATGTATATACCAATATGATCCCTTACCTGCGGGCTGTACCCTGCGGCTATTGTACGCACTCCCCAAGAATCACCGAGACAGTTAGGCTAAGTGTCCAGGATGTTGCCGATAAATTAGGAGAAGACTACGAGGATTTAAAGCTGGACATCCTGGATAAAACAGAAAGCGGCCGAATCATCAGCATTGATGTGGGTAGCCAGATCCTGCGGGGCCTGGAGTTTCGGACGCGGCTGGATCTAAAATCCAGCAAGATTAGCATCTTGGAGGAAAGGGATGTCATAAGTTTTACCACCACAGGCTATGGGCACGCTGTAGGCATGTGCCAATACGGTGCCGACGGCATGGCCCGCCAGGGGTATAGCGCCGAAGAAATTTTGGCCCATTATTATACAGGGATTCAAGTACAACGAGTAAAGTTGGAAGAATAACGGGGCCTGTCCGGGGTAGACTAGCCCTGAGGTGATTGGACATGTCTATCAAACACACTGTAAAGGCAACAAAAGAAAAATTATTGGCCAAGGTCCGCAATCTTAAGAATGGCATCGCCCAGCGCTGGCGGTCCCTTTCCCCAGGTTTCCGCTATGCACTGGTATATTTCGTCTGTGTCGTATGCATTGCCTCCCTGGTTTGGTGGCAATATAATCCGGGCAGCGGTCTGGTCTTCGATCCCGAGGAACCTTCTGCCCAGGGCTCCGAGGATCAAGAAGCTGCGGACCCGGATAAGGAATCTGAAGATGACGAGGATTCCCAAGCCGGCCGGGATTGGACTGTGTTTTTGCCCCAGAAAGGGGACAAACTCTCGGAGCCGCTGTCCGGTGACGTATTGACAGCCTTTGGGCAACCCTTTGCTTACCTAGGTATGTACAACGGCGGCATCGATGGCGTTCATATCGACGGGACCAGGGGCGATGCCGTCCACGCTGCCTGGAATGGAACAGTCAAGGAAGTGTTTCCCGCTGACCCCATGGAACCTGGAGAGGTTTGGATTGAGCATGGGGAATGGACCACCGTCTACAAAAATTTGGAGGACATTGTAGTGAAACCAGGACAGTCTGTTGGCGTCGGCCAAAAGCTGGGTGAACTGGCAGGGGACTACTACGAGGCCTATGCCGGCGACTTTCTGGAGTTTCAACTTTGGGGTCCTCAAGGCCTGCCCATAGATCCCCATGACTACATAGGGGTGCAGGCGGTGGGGAGCAGCAATCCCAATGAAGAACGTTAACCCTTTTGTTGCCAGAAAGGTCTAACACATTCCCTGGGGACATATAAATTGAACAGTACTATGGTTAGGAGGGCCGTGGAATGAACGATTATATCTGGCAACGGGTAATTGACATTGCCAACTATGTTCTCAGTACCGGGGATACGGTGCGTTCAGTGGCAGAGGTCTTCGGCGTAAGTAAAAGCACAGTCCACAAGGACTTGACCGAACGGCTGTATCAAATTAATCCAGGGTTGGCTGAGCAGGTGAGGGTGGTGCTTGAAAATAATAAAGCAGAGCGCCATTTACGTGGGGGGGAAGCTACCAGAAAAAAATACCGGCAAGAGCAGGAAAAGGTTGGTTAATTAAAGGATTTTAACTTCCCCTTGTAGAATATTCCAATAGAACAGAAGAGACTATACGCAGCAAAGGGGGATTTAAAGTGTTTGGTTTTTCCAGGGATATCGGTATCGATTTGGGAACTGCTACCGTACTGGTCTATATAAAAGGGAAAGGTGTAGTCTTACACGAACCGGCAGTGGTTGCCTTGGATAGTCAAAGCGATAAAGTCTTGGCGGTGGGCCAAGAGGCCAGTCAAATGGTGGGACGCACCCCTGGCAACATCAAAGCTATTCGCCCCCTGCGGGAAGGGGTTATTGCAGATTTTGAAGTCACAGAGATAATGCTCAAACACTTTATTGCCAAAGTTTGCGGCAATATGCTCTTTGCAAAGCCCCGGGTAATGGTCTGCGTGCCAGCAGGAATCACCGCTGTGGAGCAGAGGGCAGTTCTGGAGACAGTGAAGCGCACTGGAGCTCGAGAGGTGTTCCTAATCGAAGAACCCCGGGCTGCCGCCTTGGGTGCCGGTATGGAAATATTTCAACCCCACGGAAGTATGGTTATAGATATCGGCGGTGGGACCTGTGATGTGGCAATAATGTCCCTGGGCGATGTGGTCCACAGCACTTCCATCCGCGTAGGTGGCAATCGATTCGACGAGCACATAGTTAGGTACGTACGGGACAAATACAATATAATGATTGGCGAACGTACGGCAGAGGATATAAAAATCAAAGTGGCCTCGGTCCACCCCCAGGGCCGAAAAGAAAAGATGGAGATTCGGGGCAGGGACCTGGTCTCTGGCCTGCCCAAGAGCCTAGTGGTAACTTCCCAAGAAGCTGGTGAAGCACTTGCCACCCCTGTCAACAGCATCATGCGTAGTATTGTTCAGGTCCTGGAGGTAACTCCACCGGAGCTCCATTCAGATATTATGGATAAAGGTATTGTTATGTCCGGGGGAGGTGCCTTGCTCCATGGGCTTGATGTATTCCTCTCGGATAAGCTGGGTGCGCCGGTAATAATTGCCGAGAACCCGATTTCCTGTGTGGTCAATGGGACAGGAAGGGCCCTGGAATTGCTCAATTACATCAAAAGTACGCTAATCAGCGATAAAGTAATCAGTTAAAGCGAAACAGCACCTGGCTGACAGGTGCTGTTTTTGCCTTACCCATGTGGTATGCTATGGAAAAGAAAACAAAGGTGGTTAATCTATTGTTAACAGGTAAACAGAAATCATACTTGCGGTCCCGGGCCAACACCATGAATCCCATTGCCCAGGTGGGCAAGGGGGGAATCACCGATGCAGTAGTGACATCGGTGGAGCAAGCCCTGACTGCTCGGGAACTGGTCAAGGTCACGGTGCTCAATAACTGTCTCCAGCCGGTACAAGAAATCGCCCAGGGCCTGGCCCAACGAACCAACAGTACTGTGGTCCAGCAATTGGGCAAGAAAATTGTTCTATACCGGCCCAATTCCCAGCATCCTGTCCTAAACCTTCCGGAATAGTTATTCCTGCTTAGATATTCTGTCTAAACAACGCCGGGCCAGTTCAGCCTGTTCCCGGGCCAAAGAACCGAAAAAGTCTTTCCACTGTCGATCTTCGCTGGAATTGACACAGTACTGAAAATCACGCACTAAGTCTTGTTGCTTGTCTACGATTTCTTGTAAGCGCTGTCTATTGTTCATCTAATCCCTCCATCATACTAATATTGTTAGCTTGCCCGAGGTGTAGAGGGATTATTTTTCGCAATTCTATCGGCTGGGAGGAAAAACCAACCAGACTACAGAATTAGATTGTATTGATGATTTTGGCGGGGGGAATGGATATGGGCAGAGTTACAGTTATGCACACAGCAGGTTTGCACTTAGGCACTACCTTTCAAAAAATGCCTCCGGAAATTGGTCGTCAACGCCGGAGAGACCTGATGCAGACCCTGACACGGATTACCGAAATGTGTCGGCAACGCCAGACCGACATATTGCTAATTGCCGGCAACCTCTGGGAGAACCAACATATTACCCGACCTCAGGTGGATTTTGTCGCCGACCAATTTCGGCGTATCCCCAGTACCACCATTGTAATAGCACCTGGATCTTCCGATGCTTTTTATCAAGAGAGCTTTTACAGACATTATCCATGGCCGGACAATGTTCACATTTTCCAGGGGGCAGGAATATCCAGCATATGGTTTTCTCATCTTAACCTACGGGTATTTGGCTGTGGATGGACGGGCGCAGAACCACCCCAAGACTTGGATTGGAGTCAGGTGCAGCCGGATTCTGGTAGCCAAGTGATGGTAATAGCCCATGGAACCCCGGAAACTCTAAAAATTCCCTCCAGGCTTTTGGACATGGATCACATTGCTTATATAGCCTTGGGAGGCAACCATAGCCATAAAATTTGGTCTCGCCGGGTGCTGGACCCCGGCAGCCCGGAACCTCTAAGCATTTCCGACGTCGGTGCCAAGGGTGTGCTGGTGGGCAATATTGGGGCCTCCACCAGCTTGGAATTACAGCAGCTGGGTAGCCGACATGTTCACAAAATTACCATGGATATTGGTCAATACTCCTCCCAAGCAGAAATTCTTTCGGCGGTGCAGGCCGCCATATCTGACCGGAATCGGGATTTGTTCCATCTTGTGCTAAAGGGAATGCGGCCCCAAGGAAGTTGGGATTTAGCCGCTCTGCGGGAAGAATTAAAAGATGTCTTTTACTTGTGGCTGGAGGACAACACTGATTCGAATATTGATCTGGGTTCCTTGGCCACAGAACATAATAAGGGCGTTGTAGGGAAATACATCACTGCCATCCAGGAATCCCAGCTTAGTTCGGACATACGTAAACTGGCTTTGGATTACGGATTGGATGCTCTTTTAACTGGGGGGGACAGTTGATGGTAACTGTGGACAAGCTAAAAATTCATGGGTTTGGTCGCTTTAAGGACAAAGAATTTGACCTTGCTCCCGGCCTCAACCTAGTCTTTGGCGGCAACGAAGCAGGCAAGAGTACAATCCATAGCTTTATTGAAGCTATGCTCTTTGGTTTCTGGCAACCCCATCGATCCGGCCCCACCCGGGAAGAGGGCTGGGAGAAGTATCGACCCTGGCAGGGTGAAAGATATGGTGGAGAATTGACCTATTCGTGGTCTGAGGGGAAGGTCCGGGTGGCGCGAGACTTTAATGAGGACAGTGTTCGTCTCCTTGACCTCACCAATCAGCGGGAACTTACTGATTTGCCCCAAAATAGCTGGGGCGAACCGGACTATGCCCGCCTACATTTTGGTTGTACCAAATTGGTTTTCCGGAACACCATCAGTATTAGCCAGTTGGGCTCAGCCACTGATTCTGCGGTGGCCCTGGAAGTGCGCAATTTCTTGAGCAACCTGGCCCAATCCGGTGGCAGTGGAATTTCGGTGGAAAGAGCCTTGACCAGACTAGCCCAGCTACAAAGGGAAACCGAGTTGGAATTGACAAAAACACAGTCGGCGGTGGAAGAAAAGAAACAGAGTTGGGCAGCAGCCAAGGATCAGGTCGCCCAGGCTACAAAGTTGGAAATTGAGCAATATCAGGCTACAGACCAACTGGAACGCCTTCAGGCCCTGCGCCGCCATCTAAAGGAACTGGCCCAGCAGATGGAAGCACAAGCCGCCCTGGGCAAACTGGAGCGGTTGAGCAAATTGCGCAACCAAAAGGAAACCATAGATAGAGAATTGGTCACCCTTAGCTCCCGACCAATGCCCTCTGCCATCTTTGAGCAGTGGCAACAACTACAAGCCGAGAAAACCAAAGCCCAGGAATTGCACCAAGTTCACGCTGAAAACCTGGAGGAAGTTGTTGAGAGAAGACAGGGGCTGGAGAAAGTTATTGCAGATTTGGCCCCTTATGCTAAATTCGATAAGGATACACTGATAGAAATGAGTTCGGCTTGGCAAATGCAAACTAAGGGCCAGCAGGTCATTGACGATTTGCAGAGCCAATTAGAAAGCATCGGTACAGAGATACGTCAACTGACCACAGAGTTGGCAAAACTGCCCTATTTCCGTCCGGATACCCTGGATAGGGCGGCAGTACTTCAGGCCCAAGCCAGGGGAGTGGCAGAACAGGGGACTCTGGATGAATTGGGAGAAGAGCTGGATCAGCGGGAGCGGGCACTGGAGCGGCTCAAAGCCCTGCGCTGGTCGCTAGTTTTTCCAATGTTGGGAGCCGGCGCGGCCGGCTATTTGCTCAATCCACTGTGGGGCTTAGGAATTATTCCAATTCTTTTTAGCTATATCTTATTAAACAGCTCTGTAAAAAAGAGCAACCTCAGTTGCCGCAAATTGCGGCGGAGTATTTATTCAGCCGAAGTGGAGCTATTAAATGGGCAACGGCAACGGGAACAGGCCCAGAGGGAATTGGGAACAATATTTAGCCACTCCCAGGTGGACAGTATGAAGGAGTTAGAACAAAAGTATCATACCTTTGAACATCTCAGTCAACGCAAGGATGCATTACTCCGGGAGCAAAAATACCTCACAGAAAAAATGGAGAATTATAGCCAGGAAACCCAGGTCAAAGCTCGGGAACTCCAGGAAATTTTAGATTTGGTGAATTTGTCCGATGCCAGTTTGGAAGATGCCTTGGCTAGCTTTCGCAACAATCTGGATAAACTATTGGATACCAGACTTACCCTGGAACAATGCCAAGACCAAGAAAAGACCGCCCGCCAGCGCTGGGAACAGTCCCAGGGTGAATTGGACCAAGTGGAAAAACGTAGCCAAGAAATATTGAGTTCCTTGGGACTGGATACTCCGGACCAAGTGAAAGTTTTGGCCGCCGAGCATGCCAGGCGTCAGGACTTGGCCCAGCAAGCCCAGGGCCTAGAGCAGCGCATGGCAGATCTATTGGAAGGTATTAGCGAGGCCCAGCTTCGGGAACAGGCAGCAGCTGCCTCCGACACAGGCGAAATCCAAGATAGCCAGGACCTTCCCCAGCGTCTGGAAGAACTGGAGCAACAAATTTTGGACATCCAAGTGAAAAAAAGTGAAGGTATGGGCCGGCTGGAGGGGATGTATGCAGACATGCCAGCGCCGGCGGATTTAGAAGAAGAATTGGAAGTATTAAAAGCCCAAACTGCCCAGCTGCAACAGTCTATCCGAGCCCTGGATCTTGCGGCCACCACCATAGCCCAACTGGCGGAAGAACTTAATAAGCAATTGGCTCCAGAGCTAAACCAAATGGTCTCTTCCCTGGTGCAGCGAATCACCGGCGGAAAATACCGGGATCTGCAAGTGGCTAAGGATATGTCCATTAGCGTCACTACTCCCGAAGAGCAGGCCCAGGTAGATATAGGTAGGCTCAGCGGCGGAACCATCGACCAATTCTACTTTGCCTGCCGAGTAGCAATTGCCGACATGATTACAGGTGGGGGACTGCCACTATTTTTGGATGACAGTTTTGTCCAGTATGATGATCAGCGCTTGCAGCATATGTTAAGATTGTTGGTGGAATTGGGCAACACCCGTCAGATAATCCTGCTCACTTGCCAGGAGCGAGAAGTAAAGGAATTGTCCAGTGTGGCATCGGGTAGCTACCAGCTAATCAACTTGGAAAACTGACAGGAGTGAAATCCTTTGCAGATTGGCATATCCAGCGCCAGCCTTTATCCTCAGCTCAGAACTGAGGCGGCAGTTGTGAACATTGCCGCCTTGGGTTGCCGCCACGTGGAAGTATTTTTGCAGACCCGGCGGGAATATTCTCCCGCTTTTGCCCGGGGCTTGGCCCAACTGTGTCGCAGTTTGGGGGTGCAGGTCCTCTCTCTTCATGCAGCCTCTGCCCAATTTGAGCCCATGCTTTTCTACACCTACCGCCGTCAGTATCAAGACGGTTTAGATACCCTAAACCAGGTTTTGGAAGCGGCAGCTATTTTAGGAGCCCGCTGCCATGTATTCCATGGCCCCCTGCGGGTAGAGAACCCCGAAGGGGCTCGAGTGGCTGAGCGACTACATCAAGTGGCAGAAATTGAGGCCAGTTGGGGCATAAAACTGGCCCTGGAGAATGTCTCCTGGGGGGTGGGCTGTTCGCCGGAAGTATTTGACTGGCTCAACCAACAGGAGATAGCCAATCTATACTATACCTTTGACAGCAAGCAAGCCCGCCGTAGCGGTTTTCCCTCCCAGGATTATATTCAGGCCATGGGGAATCGCCTGATCAATGTCCACCTCAGCGACGGCCACGGCGGGGTTCCGCCGGCCAGTTATGATTTTTCGGGGGTGGCCCATAGGTTAAGGGCCTGCGGTTACCAGGGCCCAATTATTTTGGAGACATACGGAAGTAAGGTGGACAGCGTCGGTCAGCTCAGAGCTAGTTGGCAACGTCTAAGCAAAATATTTTCATAAAAGAAAGCGGATGCCAGTTCGGCATCCGCTTTCTATGCGGTTTATTCTTCCTCTAGTTTGAACCGTTGCATCATCTGATCCAGAGTCTGGACCAATTGGGTTAGCTCGGATATGGTATCTTCGATGTCGGCCAGAATGGCCACCTGCTCCTCCAGGGT
>Ga0079223_10000662_pt1 | contig 18457 bp, 21 predicted proteins | sample Stecom2011_FD_75072 | JGI IMG/M metagenome (GOLD analysis project Ga0079223, IMG submission 75072) | Agricultural soil microbial communities from Utah to study Nitrogen management - Steer compost 2011 | ecosystem: Environmental > Terrestrial > Soil > Agricultural land | place: USA: Utah... | reverse complement strand
GTTCTGTCATTCGCAGCGAAGAACTTCAACGGATTAGCCAGACAGTCTTTGGGGTAAGGATCCTTCATTGCGCTTCGCTCCATTCAGGATGACGTTGGGAGGAGAGCAGGATGACAAGTGAAAAAGCTCAGAAGGACATTAGGAGCCGTCATCCCTTCCTGTCATTCTGAGCTCTTTACCCACAAAGGATTAACCAGGGCAGTCTTTGTGGATGGCGAGTTTACTAGTCTAAGCTAGCTAGACGTTGAGCTATCTCCGCCAAGATTTGTTCCCGCTCTACGCTTTGGCCCGGGGAGACTTCTGCCATGTAGACCACGGTGTAACGGGGACTGCGCCAGGGGAAAAAGCCGGCGTTCCACTGCACCTGATAGTCATTGGTGGACAAATTGGCATCTGAGGTGCCGGTTTTGGCAGCCAGGTTTTCCGCGGCCCAGGGATAGCTGCGGTGATTAAAGTAACTTGCACAGCCATCACTCACGGCAGTATGCATCATCCGGGCCACCATCTGGGCGGTGGTGGTGCGCATTATCCGCTGCCGCTGGCGGGGAGGCGGGGATAGCTGGGCCTCGGGGTCGTGATTGGTGGCCAAGACCAGGCGAGGCTGAACCCGGTAACCACCGTTGGCAATTGAGCTGATGGCCACCGCCACCTGGAGGGGCGTCGCCTCCATCTTGTTTCCCCCCATGGCAAAGTGATTGGCCAGGCCACCGGCGGTGGCCAGATCGTCCAATTGCGGCAGGCTACCGGCGTCCACTTCTACCGAGGGCAGGTCTATGTCCGGGGGCTGGCCCAGGCCCATAGCTGCTGCCATGTTGAGCAGGTCCTCCCGCCCCACTTCCTGGGCCAGCTGGGCAAAGTAGATATTGCAGGAATTAGATAGGGCTTGACTAAGGTCCTGGTCACCGTGGGGACCGAAGGCACAGACAAAGGTGTTGCCACCCAGGGTCAGGCTGCCGGAGCATGAATAGCGCTGGTCCAGCAAACTGGGATTCTGCTCAATGGCGGCGGCGGCAGTGATGACCTTTACCACCGAAGCCATGGGCAGCATGGTGACATTATTCGACTTGCGGGTGGCCCGGTTGTAATAATGGCTATCCCCTTGAATAGGACGACTGACCATGGCCAAGATATCTCCGCTGTTGGGATCCATGACCAGTATGGCCCCTTTGTCGGGGACAAGGTCGCGCTGAATATACTTATCAAAGATTGCTTCCACCTCTTGCTGAATACGCAAATCCAGGCTCAGCACCACATTGGGTTGCTGTTGGGGTGCCAGGGTATACCGATAGCCCAGCCCTTGGATGAGGCGATCATTGGCATCTACCATGGCGGCTACCCCTGGTCGGGGACAGCGGAGTAAATCGTCAAAAGCCTCTTCTATGCCCTGGCGGCCTACCCGCAGACCCGGGGCATCCTCATCGGCGTGGGGCGGACCCACCCTGCCTAAGACATGACAGGCCAAATGTCCATATGTATAACGGCGAAATTTGCCGTTCTCACCCCAGTCCCAATCCACCGGCACTATCCAGTGGGGCAGGGGTTGGTCCAAGGTTTTTTGCAGGGGCAGGGGCCAGCGATCCTGGGAGCGCTGTTCTATTTCCTCCCGGCTCAGGCCGGTGGCGTCGATTAGAATGTCCAGCCAGGCATCATAGTCTTCACTTTCCTGACCTAGGCTAGTGAACACCGCCAGGCCGGGGCGAGGATTGGCCTCGGTGAAGGGCTGGTGGTTTCGGTCCAAAATCTCCCCTCTACCTTCACTACCATGGCCATAGCCATAAAAAACTGTGCGACTGTGATACTTGGCTGCTCGGGCAGCCAATTCTTTGCCCTGTATTAGTTGGAGCCAGCCCAGGCGCAGAGTTAGCATCATGGCCAGGACAAAAAAGCCCAGCATCAGCCAGGCGACCCGTTTTTGGAAATCAGCCATAAAAACACCCCCGGTCTAGTCTGACCGGAGGGTTGGGCTTTATTCGCTGTTGTCCAGTAGGTGCCGAATTTTCGAGACCAAGATATCTATGGCCACGGTGTTTTGGGCACCCTCAGGGATGATGATGTCGGCGTAGCGCTTGGTGGGTTCCACAAACTGCATATGCATGGGACGCACCACGCTGAGGTATTGGTCCACCACAGATTCCAGAGACCTACCCCGTTCCTGGATATCCCGAATGATGCGGCGGATTATGCGCACATCGGCGTCGGTGTCCACATAGACCTTGATGTCCAGGAGATCCCGGATGCGCTCATCTTCTAAGATGAGGATCCCCTCCAGGATGACCACCGGACGACTGCGCACCAATTGGGTTTCCGGCAGGCGAGTGTGATGCACAAAGGAATAGACGGGCTTGTCTACATCCTTTCCCCGCACCAGTCGCTCCAGATGCTGGATCAGCAGAGGGGTATCAAAGGCGAAGGGATGGTCATAATTAGTATCCAGGCGCTCTTCAAAGCTGATATGGGACTGGTCCTTATAGTAGCTGTCATGCTCCAGTACCGCCACACTTTGAGGGGGTAGGGCGTCCAGGACGGCCCGGGTGACAGATGTCTTGCCTGAGCCAGTGCCGCCGGCGATGCCAATTAGCAGGGGGCGGATCATTGGTCCACCCTCCTCAGCACTGTAAACTGAGGCAAGTCGGGGCCCTGCCAGGGCATCTTCAGCTGCTGTTGGGCATGGGGTGCCCTCTCCACGGCATTGCCCTCATGATCATAGAGTTCTTCCACCGTCAGCTTTAAGGGCAACTGACCCGGCACAATTACTTCCAGGGTCTCGCCCCGGCAGAAATTGCCCCGCTGTTCCAGATACAGCCAGCCGTCCCGGCAATCCTTGACCACCGCCACAAAGGTGGCAGGCCGATGGTAGCTGGATGTCTCGATGTGTTGCCCTTCCGCACCGGGGTTTCCGAAGTAAAAGCCAGTGCTCCAGGGGCGGTGGCTGGCCCGGGCCAACTCCTCAATCCAGGAGTCCTCCAGCTGGTAATCATCCCGTTGTTCCCACCACTTGTCCAAATTGGCACGATAGGCGTTGAGGACGGTGGCCAAGTAATGAACACTCTTCATCCTGCCCTCAATCTTAAAACTGCTGATCCCCGCCTGGGCCAATTCGCCCAGATGTGGCAGCATACACATGTCCCGGGAGTTAAAGAAATAGGTACCCCGTTCATCTTCCTCCACCGGCAAGTATTCGCCGGGCCGCTGTTCCTCCATCAGATGGTATTTCCAGCGGCAGGGCTGGGTGCAATCTCCGCGGTTGGCGCTGCGCCCAGTGAAATAGCTGCTGATGAGACAGCGTCCAGACCAAGCCATGCACATGGCACCGTGGACAAAGGCCTCCAAACCTATATCACTGTGGCGGTGAATTTCGGAGATTTCCTTCAAGCTCAGTTCCCGGGCCAGCACCACTCGGCCAGCTCCTAGGTTGAGCCAAAAATTCGCGGTGGCATAATTGGTAGTGTTGGACTGGGTGCTGATATGCACCTCCAACTTGGGGGCTGTCTGGCGCACGATGCTGAACACTCCTGGGTCAGACACAATTACTCCGTCCACTCCCGCGGCCTGAAGCCAAGTGAGATACTCTTTTACGAGCTTAAAGTCTTGGTTACGGGCAAAAATATTGACGGCCACATAGACCCGGACCCCGGCAGAATGGGCGTAGTATAACCCTTCCACCAATTCCGCTTTCCCGAAATTGCCGGCCCCAGCCCGTAGGCTGAGGGCCTGGCCTCCCAGGTATACGGCATCGGCTCCGTAGACTATGGCCGTCCTAAGTTTCTCCAAATCGCCGGCCGGGGCCAGCAGTTCAGGTTTTGTCTTCATTATCCTGTCCTCCAGCTTAGCTTCTGTTTTCCCGGGCCTTCTTGATATTGCGCTGGTGCTCGGCAAAGGTGTCGGCGAAATAGTGCTCACCAGACCCATCATCCTTGGCCACAAAGAAATGATAACCAGTCTCCTCGGGCCAGAGCACACTTTCGATGGCGCTGCGTCCAGCCCCGGCAATGGGTCCCGGAGGCAGGCCCTGGTTTTGATAAGTGTTGTATGGCGATAAAATCTTCAATTGCTCGTCGCTGAGATAGCGAATGGAGAAGTCCCCCAATACATAGTTGACGGTGGCGCAGGACTGAAGGGGCATGCTGATGCCCAGTCGGTTGTGGAACACACCGGCAATGAGGGGACGCTCATGGTTCACCACTGCCTCCTTTTCCACTATGGAGGCCAAGGTGACCACTTCATGGACGGTCATATCCAACTCCTCAGCCCGCTCCCGCATCTCTTGGGTAAAGACCTTTTCAAACTGATTCAGCAACTTGGCGATAATCAATTCTTCCCGGTCCTCTACTTGGGCGTCAATCTCGTAGGTTTCGGGAAAGAGATAACCCTCCAGGGGTGTCTCCATGCCTTCCGGCAGCTCCTGGACAAACCAATAGTCCTGCCACAAGCTGGTATCTGCCACCAGCTCCAAGAATCGTTCCTCATCCACAATCTCCTGCTCAGCCAAACGCGCGGCGATGTCGGTAAGGAAGAGGCCCTCGGGGATGGTAAAGCGCAATATTTCACGATGCACATCGCCCTGGACCAGTTTGTCCACAATTTCCGCCAAACTCTGGGCAGGGTTGAGGACATATTCCCCGGCCTGAATTTTTCCGTCCAGCTCTTGATAACGCAGCCAGATGCGGAACACGGTGCTGTTGTTGATAACACCAGCCTCTGCCAAAATTTCACCCACGGCAGCGCTGGAAGCGCCCTGGGGCACATTCACCAAAATCTGCTGAGGACTGTCACTTACTGGTTGCAATTGGGCCTGGTACCAGGTCCAACCGAAATAGGCTGTGCCGGCTCCCACCACCAGCAAGACCATAAGAACTATTAGGAAAATCTTTAAAAACGAAGGCCGCTTTCTAACTTGTGGAATTGGATTTGTTTCCATACTTTAACCCCCTGTTAGGAGTAGAGTTTTTGCCAGGCATCCTCCACTGCTTGTAGTTCAGCTTCGTCAACAACATAAATATAGAGTTCATCGTCTTCGTCGGTTTTTTCGACGGGTTCTTCGACACGGAAGGGCACTAGCTGCTCCAAATCATCCTCGGGCTGTAGCAGGGCATAGAGTCGACCCTGAACTGACAACCGCTTATATTCGATAAAATTGATGATTTGCTTGTCTTCTTCATTATACAATTGGACGAGTCTGCTGTCATCAGTCAATTTTTTCACCTCTTAGCTAGATAGTTTTGCAGAATAAGGACTGCCGCCATTTTATCCACTACTTTGCGGCGCTTGCCCCGGCTGAGATCGGCATCCAACATCACCCGCTCTGCCGCTACGGTGGTCAAGCGCTCATCTTCCATATCCACCGGCAACCCAACAGCATCTGCAACTTTACTGGCAAATTCCCGGGACCAATCGGCCCGAGGGCCCAGAGTGTTGTTCATATTCTTGGGCAGACCGACCACTACTCGCTCCACATCATACTCCTTACACAGCTGAGCAATCTCCGCAAAGACTTGAGGAGAGTTTTCCAGCACCTTGAGTCCCTGGGCCGTAATCCCCAGAGGGTCTGAAACGGCCACGCCGATGCGCTTATCCCCGGCATCTAAGGCCATTATCCTCTTCACCGGAACCCCTCCTTTAGATTATTTTCAAACACATATGCTCACATTGGCGGCTACAGTACCCGCACAGTATGCATTTGCTCTTATCCACTGTAACAGTACCGTCTGCCATGGTCAAAGCCCCTTGACCGCAAGCGTCTATACAGCGGCCGCATCCTTGACACCAATCTGCCACATGAAGTCTGCGACCACGCTGGCCCACTCGGCGAGCAATTTCCTGCGCCGGCTGCTGGCCAGAGAACAGAGCCACATTGTAATCTATTTCCGCTGGGGTGGACATGCCAATCACTGCACTGTCCAGCCAGGGAAGGCCCATAACATGGTCGATGGCCTCTCGGGCGTGGCGGTACAAAGTGCCGCCCCCCAGCACCTTCATAGCATAAATCCCCTTGCCATTTTTCTGGGCATAAATTATGGCCTCAGCCATGGCCTGGGGCGTGCCATCGTGGATACCCACCCCCCATTTGTTGTAAAGGGGATGGATAATATCTATATCTCTGTGTTCCGCCGCCGCCCGCACGCAGGCCACAGAGTGGGTGGATACTCCCACAGCTCGGATAAGGCCTCGCTCCCGCGCCTGACACATCCAATCCAGGGCGGGCTGATGACCGGGCAGAGTCAGGGCCTCCTGTTCGTGGAGCATCATTATATCCAGCACATCGATGTCCAGTTGTCGGCAGGCCTCCTCCCAGGCTTTCTGGGCCGCCTTAGCTGTGTAAGCATAGGTCTTGGTGGTGATTACCGGCTGCTGGGGCAATTTGGCCAAGGCCGCCCGCAACACCGGGTAATTTTCGTATATCTGGGCTGTGTCCCAGAAGTTAATCCCCTGCTCCCAGGCGTAGCACAAAAGCTCAGCCCCCTGTTCCACCGTTAGGGAAGATTGAAGGGGGCTGAGGGACAGGGTGCCGAAGCCCAACCGGCTCACCGCCAGCGGGCCCAGCATTGTCTTTTCCAGGGTCACTACTTGACCCCTTTCAGGTAAAAACTTACCAGCTCTTCTAGAATATCGTTGCGCTCTAATCTGCGAATTAAGTTGCGAGCATTTTTATGACTGGTGATATATGCGGGATCTGCCGAGACCAGGTACCCTACTATTTGATTGATGGGATTGTAGCCCTTTTCCTCCAGGGCATTAAACACTTCTACTAAGATGCGTCTGGTTTCGTTGGCTTCTTCATTGATTTTCTTAAAACTTACGGTGTCTTGGGTATGCTTACTCAAGTCGCCACCCCCCAATTTATGCTTGTAGCTATATTCGCCAAAATAGAATTAAATCCTGCAACTATTTTATTCCCTTGCCAAGGCGATATATTCATTTTCCCGCCAGCTGCCGTCCCACGAGATCAGCAACCTGGGCCAGGGCATCCTCCAGTCCTTGGGGATTCTTGCCTCCCGCCTGGGCCATATCGGGACGCCCTCCGCCACCGCCGCCCACGGCTTTGGCCACCACTCCAATAATCTTGCCGGCATGAACACCCCGGGCCACCATATCTTTGCTGGCAATTGCCACCATATTTACCTTGTCACCCGCCGGGGCTCCCAAAACTGCCACGCCGCTGCCCAATTTATCCAAGACCTGTTCGGCCTGGGTGCGCAGGGCACCCATATTGGGAGCTTGCACTTGGTGAGCCAAGACCTTTATGCCCTGGATCTCCACGGCGGCATTCAAGAGATTCCCCGATTCCAAAGCAAAGAGCTGGGCCTGAAGTTTTTCGTTGCGGTGCTTCTCGTCCCGCACTTGGTTCATCAATTCTTCTATCCTGGCCGGTAAATTTGTCGGCTGGGTCTTGGCGGCAGCTGCGGCGGCGACCAGAACCTTTTCAGTCTCAAGCATGTGACGCAGCATGGCGTCACCGGTTACCGCCTCGATACGGCGCACACCAGCGCCTATACCAGTTTCCGATAACAATTTAAAGCCTCGAATCCGGGCGGTGGTGGACACATGGGTGCCACCACAGAGCTCCCGGCTGATATCTCCCACCGAGACAACCCGCACCCGCTGGCCGTATTTCTCGCCAAACAGGGCCATGGCTCCTAGATTCCGGGCCTCAGCCATGCTCATCTCCTGGCAGTCCACCGGCAAATCGGCGGCAATTAGAGCATTGACCCGTTGCTCCACCCGCTCCAATTCTTCAGACTCCAGGGGACTGGGATGGGTAAAGTCAAAACGCAATCTCTCGGCTTCCACCAGTGAACCAGCCTGGCGCACATGCTCGCCCAGCACCTGGCGCAACACTTTGTGCAAGAGATGGGTGGCGGTGTGGTTGGCCTGAATACCCCGGCGTCGAGCTGCCACCTCAGCAGTGACATTGGTCCCGGGCTTGATGACTCCCTCTTCCACCTTGCAGTGGTGGAGGATAACTTCATCTACTTTAGTCACATTTTGCACTGTCAGTTGGACCTTGTTACCCTGGATGGCGCCGGTATCTGCCACCTGACCACCGCCCTGGGCGTAGAAGGGCGTTTTGTCCAGCACCAGTAGCACTTCGCTGCCGGGTCCAGCCTCTTCTAATTGACTATTCCCGCCGAGAATGGCCAACACTTTGGCACTGCCCGAGAGGGAGGTATAACCGGTGAACTCTGTTGCCGGAAGGTCTTTGACCAAGGCCGATGTGTTGCCCACATGCATGGCGTCTGTCTCTTCCCTGGCGGCCCGGGCCTGGTTGCGCTGGACCTCTAGGGCCTTGCGGAACCCATCCTGATCCACCGTCACCTTTTCTTCGCCGGCGATTTCCACCGTCAAGTCCAGGGGAAAACCATAGGTATCGTAGAGGCGGAAAGCGGTTTCTCCATCCAAGATACCACCTTCACCTATTTTATCCAATTCCACCCGCAACAACTCCAAGCCCTGGCGGATGGTGGTTAGGAAACGCTCTTCTTCGGACTGGATGGTAGTGGCCATATGCTTTTGGTTGTTGACCAGCTCGGGGTAGGCCTGGCCAAACATATCCACCACCAGCTCTACTGCTGTATGCAAGAAGCTGCCCTCAATTCCGCACAGCATCCCGTGGCGCACAGCCCGACGCAGCAGGCGGCGCAGCACATAGCCCCGGCCCTCATTGGAAGGCAAAATGCCGTCGGAGAGCATGAACACCACTGCCCGGAGATGGTCGCCCATTATCCGCAGTGAGCGGGTATATTTTTCGTCAGCATATTCCACTCCCGCCATTTTGGCAAAATAGCCGATGATGGGATAGATTAAATCGCAGTCGTAATTGGTTTTGACGCCCTGAAGTACGGCAGCCAGGCGTTCCAAGCCCATACCGGTGTCAATATTGGGCGAGGGCAGGGGGTTGTAATTACCCTCCTCATCCTTGTCAAACTGGGTGAAGACCAGGTTCCATATCTCAAGATAGCGATCACAGTCACAGCCAGGCTTGCAATCTGGTTTGCCACAACCCAGCTCGGAACCCATGTCCACATAGATTTCTGAACAGGGACCACAGGGGCCAACGCCGATTTCCCAAAAATTATCCTCCTTGCCCAGACGCACGATGCGCTCCTGGGGGATACCGATGTCTTTATGCCAAATATCCCAGGCCTCTTGGTCGTCGTAATACACCGACACCCAGAGGTTTTCTGGAGACAGCTTTAACTCCTGGATCAAGAATTCCCAGGCCCAGGCAATTGCCTCCTTTTTAAAGTAATCCCCAAAGGAGAAATTGCCCAGCATCTCAAAAAATGTGTGATGGCGGGCAGTCCTCCCCACCTCCTCGATGTCGCCGGTGCGCACGCATTTTTGGCTGGTGGCCATGCGCTTGCTGGGCGGGGTCTTGGCCCCGGTAAAATAAGGCTTAAAAGGAGCCATGCCGGCACCGATGAGGAGCAGGCTGGGGTCGTTTTCGGGTATCAAACTAGCACTGGGGACGACGGTATGTCCCTTGCCTTCGAAAAATTTTAGGAATCTGGAACGTATTTCATGTCCCTTCATTTCCATCACCTTCCCATAAAAAATTAAACCCATCCCCTATACAAGGACGGGCTTGGCCGCGGTACCACCTTGTTTACCGGTAAACCGGTCAACTCGATTGGGATCGATAACGGGATCAACCGTGAGACTCCTCGCCTCCACCTCCGGGGCGGCTGCCTAATTCTATGCCAAAGCCTTGCACCCACCGGCTCCTCTCTGAAGACACAAATTAAGCTTACCCCATCCCAGGTATTTTTCAATGTATACAAATTATATCCATCCTGGCCGGACCTGTCAACATTTCCCTCAGCCTCCATCCACCGGGGGGACCACCAGGTTGCGAATCAAGATTCTGCCTGCTGCCACCACAGGCACGGCCACAATCATTCCCAAGATGCCAAAGAGCTGCCCCCCCAACAACAAGGCCATTATCACCACCAGGGGGTTGAGGCCCATGCTCTTGCCCAAGACTTGGGGAGCGATAATCTGTCCCTCCACTTGTTGGATAATAGTGATTACAATGGCCGTCTTAATGGCCAGGGCAGGGGATTTGAGCAGAGCAACCAGCACCGCCGGCACCGCTCCAATGAAGGGGCCAAAGTAAGGGATTACATTGGTTATGGCAGCCAAAATGGCTAGAATCAGGGCAAAATCTACTCTCAGAAATAGCAATCCCAGGTAGGTGGAAAACCCTACAATTAGCGAAACCAAGAGCTGACCTCGAATATACTGGCCCAGACTATGGTCTATTTCGTACAAAATCTTGCGGACCCGGGTCCGGCTGGGGCGGGGCACCATGGCATGAAGACTGTCCTTGACCAACCTAAAGTCCTTGAGGAGATAGAAGGTCAGAATCAACACCAAGATGATATTAAAAATACTGCGAGCAAAATCTATGGTCATTTCGGGAATCCGGCCCAGGGACCGAACTAGGCTCTGCTCTAGATTGTTCAGACTGCCTTCCAGAGCCTGCTGCACGGACTTGGGCAACGACATTCGATCGGTGGCCTGATTAAAATTCGCCAGCAATTCCTGGGCCCGTTCAATGTAGCGCGGAATACGTTCGGCCAGGCGGCTGAGCTCTGCTACCACCATGGGCACAAACTGGGCAATTAAGATAAAAAGGAGGCCAAAAAAGACCAGGTAAATCAGGGCGACTGACAACGTGCGCGGGATTTTGCGTTGTTGTAGCCAAATGACCACGGGATTGAGGATATACGCAATAATCAGGCTGATGGCAAAGGGCACAAATATGGCCAATAATTGCTGCCGGATTAAAATTATAACGACCAATAAAACCAGACCAGCGATAATCTGGAGGATTAACTTTAACACGGGTTTCTGGCAAATCTTCTCCCACACCGCAACCACCTCCTGTAAAGCTTATAGCAACAAGCGGAAAAAAATTACTGGGCAGCCGCGGCTGCCCAAATTTTCTTTTCAAGTCCGCCGGAGGTATCTGCGGCGGCGCCTACCTGGTCTGTATGTATTATTGTCTTCTTCTGCCATGAAACTATCCTCATTTTCCACCATGCCCGGGAAAACAGCCTCCAGCAGGCGATCGCCGTAGGCCTTGGCCGCTACGATTCCCACCAAGCCGCCCATAATAAAACCGGTCCAATATCCGCGACTCAACAAAACACCTCCTGACTTACTCCAAGGCTACCAAAGTGCCTTCGGTATCCACTTCATACAGGCGCGGGCGCAACTTGCTATCAAAGCTAAACATAACAAAGCAATTCCAGCAATAATACTGATTGTTGCCCACCTTACCCGTGTCCCGGGAGTTACAATTGGGACACTCCATACTAAATCAACCTCCAAACTAAAATCCTTGGTCCCGTTGCCAAGTACCTGGCAGCCGCTTCCGCTGACACCAGGTCCCTTGGGGGACGATAATCTTATCTTCTTTGAACTTGGCCGGGCCGGGCCAATTGATGGTCTCCCGTCCCTGGAAGACATCCTGAATCAGGCCGTCGGAAAGTTCCAAGGCTACGATATGATGCCCTTCCAGGACTAAATCCTCCACATTGCCCAATCGGTTATCTGAGTCGGTTACCACCGTAAGCTTGCGAACCTGCTCCAAGGTCAGTTTGTCCCGGCGCAGCTCTTCCGCCACTTCGCTATCCATAACATCTTTCCCCGCCAGCCGAACCTCGTCGGCCCCAAGGATTAGGGTTTTGTCCACGGGAACCAGACCCGGATCAGACAAGACTTTTACCGGGATTACCAATGCCACCAACTCTCCCCGGACCAAGTCCACCAGAATTTCATGGATGCAGCCCCAAGAACGCTCCTCGGCATCACGCACAGGTAAACCAAATAAATCACTGGCCCTACGCATGTTCCCACCCCCTGTCAATTAGAAGTATTCCCACTCCAGGGGAAAAAATACAGAAAAGGATGTTTGTAGGGATGGCGCCCACTGAATAAAAAGAACCCTGGGAAATCCCCAGGGTTGCAATCTAGAACCTCTCGATGGTGACTTTCATCTGAGTAAAGAGCAGGAGATAGTCGGGGCCACCAGCCTTGGCGCAGGTGCCAGACATATTGTAGCCTCCGAAGGGCTGGACTCCCACCAGGGAACCGGTAATCTTGCGATTAAAGTAGAGATTGCCAACATGGAAGTCGCGCCGGGCCTTCTCCAGATGCTGGCGATTGTTGGAATAGACACCGCCGGTGAGGCCATATTCTGTATCGTTGGCGATTTCCAAGGCATCGTCAAAACTCTCTGCCTTGAGGACGGCCAAGACGGGACCAAATATTTCCTCTTGGGAAATGGTGGCTTCGGGTTGCACATCAGCAATAACTGTGGGTTGGATAAACCAGCCCTCTTCGGGTCCAGCTTCGCCGCCCACCAACAGCTTGCCCTCTTTCTTGCCGATTTCGATGTAGTTGAGAATGGACTTGTGGGCCTTGGCATCGCAAACCGGACCCAAGTAATCCCCATCTTTTACAGAGCCACACTTAATCTTCTTGGCTTCTTGAACCAGCAGATCCAAAAACTCATCATAGATATCCTTGTGGACGATGACCCGGGAGCATGCGGAACATTTCTGGCCCTGGAATCCATAGGCCGAGGCCACAGCATCCCGAACGGCGTCCAGGAGGTTGACATCTTTATCTACAATTAAAGTATCCTTGCCGCCCATTTCGGCGTGGACGCGTTTGATCCAAATTTGTCCAGGCTGCATTTTGGCGGCTTTTTCAATTATGCCCAACCCAACATCCCGGGAACCAGTAAAGTTGACAAACCGGGTCTTGGGATGCTCCACCAAGAAATCGCCGATTTCTCCACCGCCACCGGGAATGAAGTTTACAACACCGGCGGGCAGACCAGCTTCCTGTAGGACTTCCATGAACTTGGCTGCCAGGATGGGAGTATTGCTGGCGGGTTTGAGGACAACGGTATTGCCAGCCACCACCGCCCCCATGGTCATGCCAATCATGATGGCCACCGGGAAGTTCCAGGGCGGAATAATTACCCCTACCCCCAGGGGTATGTACTTAGCCTCGTTTTCCTCACCAGGATAGGTGGTCAGTTCCATGGGCTGATCCAGGCGGACCATTTCCCGGGCATAGTACTCCAAGAAATCGATGGCCTCGGAGACATCAGCCTCAGCCTCCAACCAGTTCTTGCCGATTTCCAGGACCATCAGGGCATCAAATTCGTACTTGCGCCGACGTAAAATTGCGGCAGCTTTGATTAAATAGCGGGCTCGCTCCAAGGCTGGGACATCCTTCCACCAGGTAAAGGCCTGGGTGGCGGTTTCTATGGCCTGGTCCGCCAAGGCCTGGTCTGCTTTGGAGCAGTAACCGATTACTTGATCAATCTGGGAAGGGTTCACTGACTTGATTTTGGCCTCGGTGACGATGGTCTCATCGCCGATGTAGAGAGGATATTCCTTTCCCATCATTCCTTCGATGGCAGAGATTGCCTCCTGCATCTTCTTTTTGTTTTCCGGCTTGCTGAAATCAGTATAGGGCTCATTTTGATAAGGAGTAAACACCAACAACCAACCTCCTTGAAGTTAGAAAATGATACTGTATATATTCCATAATTTACGCCGTTATTCCTGCATGAAAAATCAAAAGGGAATGTCGTGCTGACATTCCCTTGAAAAACATCAACTTTTTTGCTTTCTTGGCAACGGTCGGGACAAAAAGAACCGTCCCCAATGTACTTTTTTCTAGGGGAGTTTTTTGGTTGCCTGCAGCCACTGGCGGAGACGTTTTTCGTAGCCGTTGGTGCCGGGATGGTAGTAGCGTTTGTCAGCCAGATTGTCGGGAAGGTATTGCTGTTCTACATAATTGCCCGGGTAATCATGGGGATAGCGGTAACCACCGCCGTGGCCCAATTTCTTGGCACCGGGATAGCTGCTATCCCGCAGATGGTTGGGCACGCCGGTGTCGCCGGCCTGGCGGGCGTCGGCTGTGGCCTTTTCCAGGGCCACATAGGATGCATTGCTCTTGGGAGCACAGGCCAAGTGGGTGACGGCCTGGGCCAGGGGTATGCGGGCCTCGGGCATGCCCAGCACTTCCACTGCCCTGAAGGCGGCCTCAGCCACCAATAGGGCCAGGGGATCACCGTTGCCGATATCTTCACTGGCAGAGATGTAGAGGCGGCGAGCGACAAAGCGAGGATCTTCGCCGGCATCCAGCATCCGGGCCAGCCAAAACAGGGCGGCATCGGGGTCGGAGCCGCGGATGGATTTAATGAAGGCCGAGATAACATCGTAATGATTATCTCCGTCCTTGTCATAACGTACCGCCCGGCGTTGTACCGACTGTTCCGCCGTCTCCCGGTCAATGTAAATCTTCCCATGCTGGTCAGGGGCAGTGGTTAAAGCCGCCAGTTCCAGGGCGTTGAGGGCAACCCGGGCATCGCCGTCGGCGGTATCTATGATATGCTCCCGGGCTTCCGGAGTAAGCTCTATTTTTAGTTTGCCCAAACCACGTTCTTCATCGGCCAAGGCTGTGTCCATAATCTGCTCTATATCCTCTCGGGTCAGGGGATAAAGCTCAAAAACCCTGCTCCGGGACAAGAGGGCAGAGTTTACGCTAAAAAAGGGGTTGCCAGTGGTGGCACCGATGAGCAGCACAGTGCCGTCCTCCACCGCCGGCAGCAAGGCGTCCTGCTGCCCCTTGTTGAAACGATGGATTTCGTCAATGAATAAAATAGTGTGCTGGCGATACATCTCCAGCCTCTGCCTAGCCTCTTTCAACACTTCCCGAACCTGGGCCACACCGGCGGTAACGGCGTTGAGGCGCTGGAAGCTGGCCTCGGTCTGATTGGCGATAACTGCCGCCAGTGTAGTCTTGCCGGTGCCCGGCGGACCGTAGAATATCATGGAGGTCAAGCGGTCGGCGTAGATGGCCCGACGTAGCAAAGAGCCTGTGCCGACGATATGTTCCTGCCCAGCAAACTCGTCCAAATTGCGGGGGCGCATGCGGGCGGCCAGAGGGGTTTTGTCACCGCCTTGCTTTTCCAAGCCATAGGTGAATAGATCACTCATCGTCTTTATGCCCGCAGATGTCGGTGATTTCTTCGTGCTCCTCCATAACCCGGACTATCTCCAAATTGTATTCTTCCCTCCGCTGCCGCGCTGGCTCTTGTAAGCGGATTACCACATAGGTCAGGGCAAAAAATACAAGGCCCACACCTATTGCCCACCAGTCGGGAGCGCCTGAAAACTCTAGAATCCCATCCAATAAGTAAACGAAGCCTATTCCCACCAGCAGTGCCAGCAAGGGCAGAAGGTAGATGATAAAACCGGCCTTGAGCACACTGCGCTCACCCATTTCCACCAGCACTCGCTGGCCCACTTGGGCGTTGATGCCGTTCTCAGCCACCAATTGCATTTTTTTGCTGGTGCCCATATGGCAAATTCCGCATTTGTCACAGGCGCTATTTCGCTCCAACTCCAGCACGGCGGATTTTCCATCCAGGGCTATAACTTTAGCGATCTGATCCACTCTGTCCGCCCCCTCCTTTAATGAAAGAATTCATGGTCTTGAGCAATTCGGCCATGGCCAATTCTTGCTCCGCGGGCGTCTGGGCATGTGTCAGGCAATTATGGGAATAGCGCTCGAAAATCAAGGTTCCGACTTTGTTTACAGCGGATCGCACTGCAGCAATTTGTACCAAAATATCGCTGCAACACTGATCACTGTCCAGCATCTTCTGAATTCCTTTGACCTGGCCCTCGATGCGGCGCAAGCGATTGAGGATTTTTGTTTTTTCTACATCCATGGGAAATACCCTCCCCTGGTAATTTGAGAAAAGTTTAACATATCCAGGATAAGCTGTCAAATAAGGAAAAAGGATGGTTTTGCTTTTAGCATAACCATCCTCTTACTATTTTACCTGAAGAATCTTATTAACTATATATGAAGCCATGAGCAAGCCGGCAGTGGCCGGGACAAAGGAAATGCTACCTGGCACCGAAGGCTGCCCTTCAACTTCTGTTTCCATGGGATTGGGTTGCTCTGGAGACCAGACCACTGGAATTCCCTTGCGGATTCCTTGGCGGCCCAGCTTTTTGCGTAACACCCTGGCTAAGCGACAATTATAGGTTTTGGAAATATCATCGATGCGCAATTGAGTTGCATCCAATCTGTTACCGGCACCCATGCTGGATATTGCAAGTCGCCCCTCTGTAATGCAGTGGGTGATGATATCCAATTTAGCGGGAACGCTGTCCACGGCATCCACCACCCAATCAAAATCGCCCTGAAGTAATTCGGCGGCATTGTCAGAGCTGTAGTAAGCCTTAATGGGTTCCACTACAATATGGGGGTTAATCTCAGCAAATCTCTGAGCCAATACTTGGACCTTGGCCTTACCCAAACTGGAGTCCAGGGCATGAAGCTGACGATTTATATTGCTCACTTCCACCACATCGCCGTCGATGAGACGCAACCGTCCCACCCCCGTCCGGGCCAAAGCCTCAGCGGTATAAGAGCCCACTCCGCCCACGCCCAGTATGATAATGCTGGTCCGGGCCAATGCATCTGCACCAGGGCCGCCAACTAGCATCCTGGTCCTGGAAAAACGCTCCATATCATCACCTACTTGTACACCAAAAAATACCCCGCCGTGCCGTCTTAACCATATTTTTTGAACCTGCTTCCGCAGGTGGGTGCCAACCCAACAGTTTTGAATTTCCCCTAAAAGCTCAGGGCATATTCTACGCCGCCGGAGTCAATGCTCCCGTTTCGTATGTGTTGGCTCAAAAAATACAGCTTGCTTCGCACACAGCAGGGATCTGTTTTCTGTCTATAGTTTAGCATATATAAAACCGCCATTGCAACTGGAAAAGTCTTTAATCAATGGTGCTAAATACTTAGTTTGGATAGTATTTTTAAATATAAACAAAAATTAGGGAGGTGGAAAATTTGGGTAACGCTTTTGCAGCGTTAATAGTTTTGGCTATTCTGGTGGAGGTTTGCGTGGACATAATAAAATCTGCCATACCCGTTGTTAAAGGATGGGGCAGCCAGTTGGCCTCCATCGCGGTGGGAGTGTTGTTGGCCACAGCCACCACCACAGGTCTGCTCATGGCCTTGGAAGTCAGTCTCACGATTCCTTGGGTTGATTATTTTCTCACAGGGCTTATCATTTCCCGGGGGTCCAACTTTATCCATGACCTGCTAGGCAAATTAAAAGTGAACTAGCTTTCGACAATATTCTACATCTTGGATAAGGTATACTTACGGCAGTATCCAAAAAGGGTGGGATGCCTTTGTGTAATGTTACCGTTATTCTTCCCCAAGACTACCCCAAGATTGAGCATTCGGAGTACATTCGTCCTCTGACAGATACTGGCACTGCCCGACAGCATTGTTTTCTTGATGAGGAAAAACTGGTTTGGCCGAGCCATGGCTATTATTACCAATTTTCATACCAGCCACGAAAGCTAATTCTTAACGCCATCAGTGACTACAATCCCCTGGTTGGGCTCAGCCCTCAGTCTATGGAGCGTGCCCTGAGCTTTGTGGCCATGGACACTGTGGAGAAGCTAGTGATTAAGCGCAGAAAATACAAGGTCCAGGCCAACACCGGAAATTTGTTGCTCAAAGGGTTACGGCGCAACTTGAACAAGGCCTTCTTCTGCAATCCCAGCGCTGTAAAAACCTATTTTGGTCCTCTTCCGGCCAAGGCCATTGGCCGCCATTACCGGCAACTGATATCCTTGGCCGAAGAGGCCATCATCAACCCCAGCAAATTGCTACTGGTGGCCTCTGATACAGCAGACCTTCCCCGCAAAACTTTGGTGTTAATTGGCAAGAACGGTACTGCCTTTAAATGCCGTTTAACCCAACGCCAATTGAGGATAAATCAGGCAGCTAAGTCCGGAAGCTTTTCGGTGCACCAGTTTAAAAACCGAGACATTAAAATTACCACCCACTGCCTGGAACGGTTTGCCACCCGCATCCTGGGCCAAGATTTAGACAGCATCAATCCCCTGGTGACAGAAACGGAGTTATTTAAATTTATAAAAAACAAAGCGGTAAATCATTCTTGTCTCATGCGTAAGACGGCCTTTATAAATATCTCCGGCTGTATCTTCATCGGTATAATAAATCGGGGCAAACTGGACTTGGTCACCACATACCGGGAAACCCAGGTGGAGGTGGAGGACTTTCACCGTCAGGTTCTGACTCTGTTGCAGGGAAAAGAGGCATAAAAGGCAAAAACAGCCAGAGCAAGTCCAATGACTTGCTTTGGCTGTTGACATTTGTCGACAGCTTCTTTTATCGTCCCTAAGGCTACAATGTCTCTTGCGTGATTTCGCCATCCTTCATCCTGAGAACTTCATCTGCTTGCCGGGCAACAGAGAAATCATGGGTGACGATTATGACGCAACAATCCTTGGTATGGGCCAGGTCCTTGAGAATCCCGACAATATTGGCACCGTTTTCTGTATCCAGGTTGCCGGTGGGT
>Ga0079223_10000660_pt1 | contig 18478 bp, 14 predicted proteins | sample Stecom2011_FD_75072 | JGI IMG/M metagenome (GOLD analysis project Ga0079223, IMG submission 75072) | Agricultural soil microbial communities from Utah to study Nitrogen management - Steer compost 2011 | ecosystem: Environmental > Terrestrial > Soil > Agricultural land | place: USA: Utah... | reverse complement strand
TGGGGCCATAGCCCTGCTCGTTTATGGGATAGTTGTACTTTGATCGATTGATAACCTAGAGATAGTCAAGATAAATGGATAATCTGTTAATATTATTATTGTTTCCACTGGCCGGGGCACTGGTGCTGAGTTTTGTTAAGCAGACCGCTTTGGCGCAAAGGATTGCATTGATTTCTGCTGTGATTTCATTGGGATTGACTATTCCATTTCTGCTGGGATTTCAGCAAACTGCCGCCATGCAATTCGAGCAACAATGGGCCTGGATTCCGGCCATGGGGATCGACTTCCATATTGGATTGGACGGCATTAGCCTGCCCTTGGTTATTTTGACCAATGTTTTAGTGCCCCTGATCATTATGGCCTCTTTCTCGGACCAATACAAAGGGAACTTTTACGCATTGATCCTGGCGATGCAGACCGGTTTGTTGCTGGTTTTTACAGCTTTAGACGCCTTCACTTTTTATGTGGGCTGGGAGGTGGCATTGATCCCGATATACTTTATTTGTGCGCTGTGGGGTGGGGAGAATCGCATCAGGGTTAATCTGAAATTTTTCATTTATACGTTCTTCGGAAGTTTGTTAATGCTGATCGCGATCATTTACCTCTATGGACAGACTCCGGGTAAGGATTTTTCTTTGGCTTCGTTCTACAGCTTAAGTTTGGACGAACCTACGCAACGCTGGGTGTTCTGGGCGTTCTTTATAGCTTTTGCGATCAAAATGCCAATATTTCCATTCCATACCTGGCAGCCGGATACCTATACGGTGGCGCCCACTGCCGGTACCATGTTGTTATCCGGTATCATGCTGAAGATGGGGATTTATGGTGCTATTCGCTGGTTAATTCCGGTCGTTCCAGAAGGTTTTGCTGCTTATGGTCAATTGGCCATTGTGCTTAGCATTATAGGAGTGATTTACGCGTCGATCATCGCCTTTAAGCAAAGTGATTTCAAGCGATTGGTCGCTTACTCGTCGATCGCCCACGTGGGCCTGATCGCCGCCGGCGTGTTTGTCTGGAATGTGCAGAGTGTGCAAGGTGCGATGATACAGATGTTTAACCACGGTGTGAATGTGGTGGGATTGTTCCTAATTTTAGACATTGTGTCCCGCCGTTTGGGGACGAGAGAAATGAGCCAAATGGGTGGGATCGCGAAAGCAGCTCCTTTGTTGGCTATCTGTTTTATGGTGATCATTATGGGATCGATCGGTCTGCCGATGACCAATGGTTTTGTGGGTGAATTTTTACTGTTAATCGGGATATATGAATATGGTCTTTGGTACGCACTGTTTGGTGGGATGACCATCATTCTGGGTGCCGTGTATATGTTGAGAATGTACCAAAAAGTAATGTTAGGCCCTACGAATGAGCAGACTGCCGCTTTTCAACCCCTTCAATGGAATGAAACAGCAGTGTTGGTCGTGATCACTGGCCTGGTGATTTTAATCGGTGTATATCCACAACCACTGTTGAATATTTCGGAGGCGGCGGTCACAGAATTGGTAGGAAAATTAGGAGGAATTTAAGATTTTATATCAGAATATATAAAGGAAAATGGGTGCGATCATTACATTATCAATACTGGGAATAGTAGTTCTTTACCTGGGTTTATTCAAGGCAAAGTCTGCGTTAATGCCGGTATCCCTGCTGGGCTTGGCCGGAGCAGCTGTCTTTCTGGCATTGGACTGGAACAAAACCGCCTTGCCTTTATACGAAGGGATGGTGATTTTTGATCGTTTTGCGATCGCATTTTCGATCCTGTGTATTGTGATTACGGGCTTGATTCTCCTGCTTTCCAAGGATTATTTTGATCGAATCAGCCAACGGGTAGGCGAATACTTTGCATTGATCCTATTTTCACTGGTCGGGGCCGTTTTGATGACCTCCTTCCATAACATGACCATGTTATTCATCGGTGTAGAGATCATGTCCGTGGCGCTTTACGTCTTGGCGGGAATTAAGAAAAAGGATTTTGGGTCCAATGAAGCGGCCTTGAAGTACTTCCTCATGGGCGCATTTTCTACTGGGTTTTTGCTGTTCGGAATCGCCTTACTGTACGGAGCCAGTGGCAGTTTTGATCTGGCCGAGATTCGTCAGTATGTCATCGATAATCCAGGTAATGTATCCAATTTATTCTATGTAGGTATTCTACTCATGATCGTAGGAATGGCCTTTAAGGTGGGTGCTGCACCCTTCCATTTCTGGACACCGGATGTATACGATGGTGCGCCTATTTTGATTACCATCTTTATGAGTACGGTGGTGAAAGCCGCTGCTTTTGCGGGATTTTTACGCCTGTTTTCCTATTGCTTTACGCCATTGGCAGATTTCTGGGGGCCGGTTCTCGGCGTGATCACCATTATTACCCTTTTTGTGGGGAATATTACAGCTATTGTTCAACACAGCTTTAAGCGAATGTTGGCTTATTCCAGTATTTCACACGCTGGGTATATGTTATTGGGTATCGTGGTGATCGGTGCTACTTCTTCCGGAGCGCTATTATTGTACACCGTGGCCTACTCCCTGGCTACTGTCATCGCTTTTGGTTCATTGATCCTGGTGAAGCGCAGTACAGGTAGTGATGATTTTGAATCCTTTAATGGCTTGGCTAAGCGCAATCCTCGTTTGGCATTGGCCATTACCATCGCCATGCTTTCTCTGGCCGGGATTCCACTGACCGCTGGGTTTGTCGGTAAATTTATGCTCTTTGCCAATGTTTTGGCGGACTACCAAGTCCTATTGGTGGTCTTAGCTGTGATCAATGCCGCTATGGGTATCTATTATTACTTCCGCGTGATCGTAGCCATGTACTTCAAACCAACGGAGCGGGAAGCCGTCGCTTTTCCGGTCAATTACCAAGTGGTGTTTTTAGTCGCGGCCGTATTGATCCTGCTCGTCGGGGTGTATCCTACTTTGGTTTCTTCTTTGTTGTAATAGGTAAGGAATTATCCTCCCCTCCGGATCAATTCATTGATGTTTCGGAGTTCTCCGAAGAGCACCAGGATGTCTCCCGCTTCCAGCAGGGTGTCTGAGTTGGCGATTCCACTGGCTTCCTTCTTTTGAATTTTTCTGCCTTGCTCGATACGATCGACCATTTTGAGGGTGGATAGGACGATGACCTGATATTTATTAGTGAGGTTAGCTTCCTTTAGGGTTTTTCCCACGTAATTTTCCGGTACCTTTGTTTCAATAATACTGTATCGGTCTGATATTTTAAAGGAGTCAACAATGTCTACATTGTCCAGGCGAAGAGCTAAGCGATCCGCGGCGTCCTCCTCCGGCATGATGTATTCGGCGATTTCCATGGCTTCCAATACCGTTCTTTGCAGATCCGAAACAATACGCCCGATGATGCGCTTTACCTTGAGCTGCTTTAGCAGGGCCGTGGTCAATAGCGAAGCGCCTTCGTCTTCGCCGATCGCGACAATGACTGCGTCAACATCGCGTAAGGGTAGTGCTTCCATGGCGTCCACATCGGTGCTGTCCATGCAGATGGTATGGGTGACTTTCTCTTTCAGGGCTTCTACCTTACTGAGGTTATTGTCTACACCGATCACTTCGTGACCTCTTTCTGTGAGTTGGGTGGCTAATGCCCGACCAAAATTACCTAAGCCTAAAACGATGTATTTCATAATTAGAACAGTACTTTTTCTTCTGGATAAACGTAGGTTTTATTTTTGATGTTTTTTATGATCGCTACCAATAAGGTCAGCAATCCTACCCGACCTACAAACATGGTGCATAGGATGATGATTTTTCCGGCATCACTGAGATTGGGGGTGATGCCCAGACTCAATCCACAAGTGGCATAAGCAGATACCGCCTCGAATGTCAGGGCCCTAAAGCCCTTGTCCCCGTCGGTAAAAGACAAGAGTGCTATGCTCAGTCCGATGGCCAACAGGGAAAGCATGATGATGGCAAAAGCTTTGTTAACCGAATCCGTGGAGATGCGACGCTTAAAGATTTCGAGGTGATCCCGTCCCTTGGCCAAGCTGATGATATTCAATAGGGCGACACTTACTGTCGTGTTCTTCACGCCACCTCCCGTCGAACCGGGGGATGCGCCGATCCACATCAGCAGCGTGGCTACCAGGATCATGGGCAATGAAACTGCCGCCGGGTCTACGGTAGAAAAGCCCGAAGTCCGAGCGCTATTACCCATAAAAATGGAAGCGATGACCTTACCTCCTGTGCTTTCATGCGCTGCTAAGGAATTGTTCCCTTCCAATAAAAAAAATAAGAGGGAAGATACCAGGACCAGGATCAAGGTGGAATAGGCCATCAGTCGGGAATTGAAGCTGATCACCCATGCCCTGTAGGTAAAACTTCTGCCATAGAAAATGCGCTGAAAAAGATTGATCGCCCAACGTTTAAATAAGGTGTAAAAATTAAAGACGATGCTGAATCCCAGACCTCCCAATATGAATAAGCTCACTAAAATGAGCTGCATGTCATAATTAAATTGGTATGCGGGGTGATTCAGGCCATTTTCTATTAGGGTGAAGCCTGCATTGCAGAAGGCGGATACGGCATGGAAAACTGCGAAGAATACCTGATCTCCCACGGTGGAAAATTCCGCACTGGGCAGGCTGAAAAAAAGCAGAATAGCGCCAGCCGCCTCTACAAAAAGTGTGACAAATATAATTTTAAGTAAGGTGCGCACCACAGACCCGACTTTGCGCTGACCGATAATCTCACCGTACATCAATTGGTTTTTGTAGGAGAGTCCACCAGAAAAAAAATAACCAAAAAATCCAGTAAAGGTCATGATTCCGAGACCGCCTAATTGGATCAGAATTAGAAGAATCGTATGCCCAAAAGGCGTGAAAGTATGGGCGACGTCCACCACGGTCAATCCCGTAATACAGACGGCGCTGGTGGCCATGAAAGCGGCATCGATAAAACGTAGCGTTTCGGATGACTCCACACTACGCGGTAACATGAGCAGTAGAGCGCCGAGCAAAATGAGTCCTAAGAAACTGATGACAAAGAGTATGGTGGGATTAAAATAGAAATTGTCCAAAAACAGCGCAGTTCGAGACAATTCGGTCAGGGTAAAAATAAAAATCCCTAAATATACCCACTCGATTTGTTGGAGAAAGGTCCATCCTCCCGGTCCGTCTGCTCTGGAAATAGTGATCGCCACGAAATAAAGAAAGAGCACTACATGGACGTAATGTTGAAGGCGAATCTTTTTATTGACCCAAATGGAAAGCAAGCTTCGGAACGCATCGAAAGCGAAAAGCCCGTAGAACACCCAGAGAATCCCGATTTCGATCAGCCGAGCTAACTCGGGGTCTTTATGAAAGCCCAAGTGCAATATGACCAATGCGGAGACACTCAGACTGATATAAACCGTGACCCGGTCAGTGGTTCGCTGCCCGTATTTGGCGTAATATCGGAGTGCTTGGAGCATGGCTCGTGGTTAGATTTTCAGGATCGAAAAAGTATCATCGCGCGACCAATTCGATTTCAAAAAGTTTGCTCCAGTTTTTTCCGGTCACAAACAGTCGGTCGTTCTGCCGATCGTAGGCGATTCCATTGAGCTCATTATCGTACTGTCTTTCGTTCTTCTCTGGATAAATACCGATGAGATTGATCTCTCCCACGACCGCGCCGCTTTGAGGATCAATGATGACGATAATGTCCTCCATGTACACATTGGCGTATACCAAACCGTCTATGTATTCCAGTTCATTGAGGCTCTTTACGGGCCCCTGATGATTAAACACTTCCCGGATTTCCTCGTCCAGGTAGGTGTCCTTATTTAAAAAATAGAGCTTATTACTTCCGTCTGTTTTTATCAATCGTTCTCCGTCATAGCAAATTCCCCATCCTTCCCGCTGTGTGCCATACCGGAATTCGCTTATTTTGTTCAATGTCTTCAGGTCATAGACAAAGCCGGTGTTTTCCATCCAGGTCAATTGGATGAGGCGGTCACCCACGATGGTCAGGCCTTCCCCGAAGTAGCGATCATCCAGAGCGATTTTATTCAATACTGCTCCATCTTCTACCCGAGTGCGGCGTAGTGAGGAGTTCCCGTATTGGCCCGTACTTTCATAAAGATGTCCCCCATGAAATTCTAATCCTTGGGTAAAGGCATCGGGACTATGCGGAAATTCATTGATCACCTTGAAGCTGTAATATTGTGGGGCTTCGGGCAGTAACATGATGTTCGTATGGGTGGCTTCTTCTTTTCCATTTGCAAAGATACGTGCACTGATCGCGCGGCTTCCAAAACGGAAGGCATCCGTATCGATTTGAATGGAATCGGAATTTAGGACTGTGATGATTTTTTCACCATCCACCGTGTAGATAATGGAGTCCACTGCCTGCTCCCCAGCAGGGAGCTCCAATTTTAGAGTAAGAGGTTGGCCCGAACGCACGATTTTTCCCGCTTCAGGAGTGGAAAAGCGAACTTTGGCTACTTGCTTTTGACTCTCACAGGATACAACCATCATGAGGGATATAAGCAAGACCGTGCAAGGGAAAAAAAGATTTTTCAATAGGCTGAATTTCATGTGTTTTTGGTTAGTCATGGACGTTCGTATACTAATTGCTCTCCCACAAACTTACTGAAAATCTTGTTCTCGGGAAAAATATGTGATTATTTTGGCCAAAAAGCATCCTTGATGACTTCTACTGTGGGAGGAGCATCGAAATGGGTCGGCATATCTTGTGGCCAAAGCACAGAGACAATATCGAATCGGACTTCCCCATCATACCTGGTCTTGTCCATGTAAATCTCAGCGGCACGGGCCAATTTCCGCTCCTTTTTCCAGTCCACTGCCTCATCCGGTGATCCGTATCTGAGATCATTTCTGGTTTTGATCTCTACGAACACTAACACATCGGATTCCACCGCGATCAGGTCTACCTCCAAATGCTTAAACCGCCAATTCCGCTCCAGAATCCGATAGCCCAGGCCCTGAAGTTTTTTCTCGGCTAATGCCTCTCCTTTTTGCCCGGTTTTGATGTGCTTTGCCATGTTCCCTCCCGTCCGCTGCAGATTCTTTTCCAGAATCCCCTTTCGCTTTCCCTACTTTAATATAATCGTTCCGAGACGCTCACTGATCGTTTTCAAAGCCTCTTTCATGCTTTGGTATTTTTGGATCAATATGAGCATGTTTTCTTCGTTTTTTTCTTCTTTGATTTCTTCACGCAACCCATGCATTTGGTTCTCGACCCAGCGTTTTTTTATTCTATAAACACTGGTGTAGACTAATTCCTGCAAATTCTCTTTCTCCTCGGGCACATAAATGTTCCTTTTATCATCATTCCAGTTGGGACTGAGTTGATACTTTGTGGCCAGCGCTTCTACCGCCAAATGGGCAATCGCTTGATTCGAATGAGAGATGAAAACACGCTCCTCAGGCAGACGCTCCTCACTTAAAAAAGTTTGATAAATGGCGATTATGGCTGCACAAGTAGGGTCTTCGAAAGGGATATCCAGCACCGAGTTAATGAGTAAGGGCGCGACGGGAAGTCCGGCTTGTTCCTCCCAATCCGCCTCCTCCCGACCGTAATTTAATAATACCCGAACAAATTCCCGCTCTTGCAGGATCGTCGTGGAAATAAGTTCTTTTTCGGGTTGAACCGGCGCAGTACCTGATGAAGGCTGCTGATGAATGGGCCCAGCAGCTGCAGAAAGGCTCTCCGTATTTTGCTGGATGGCATTGCTTCGTTCTGCTGCTAATCTTTTTTCTTTTTTTCGGGAAAGATCGATTCGTATTTTGTTCAATTCATGAAGCAGAATCCGCTCTTCCATTTCCAATAATTGACTACATTCCTGTATAAAGACCGAAACTTTAATTTCATCCGGGATCAATGCAATACTCTGTACGACCTCCCGAATGGTCTCCGCTCTTTTGATTGGGTCATTTCCCGCATCCTGGAGTAGAGTCTTGGTTTTGAAGGAAATGAAGTCTTCCTCATGCGCTTGCAGATACACTTTGAAGGCGTCAGAACCATGTTTTCGAATAAAGGAGTCTGGATCTTCACCATCCGGGACCAGCAACACTTTCACATTTAAACCTTCTTCCAACAGCATGTCGGTTCCTCGAAGGGCAGCTTGAATACCCGCTTTATCTCCGTCGAAGAGCAAGGTGACGTGTTTTGTATACCGGGAAATCAGGCGAATTTGGCCCGAAGTCAGTGAGGTCCCCGAGGAAGAGACCACATTTTCTATGCCTGCCTGATGCAGTGCGATGACATCGGCGTACCCCTCTACAAGCAAGCAGTGGTCCAATTGACTGATTGCTTTTTTGGCATAGAATAGTCCATATAGGACATTTGACTTGTGGTAAATTGCGCTTTCCGGCGAGTTGACGTATTTAGGGGTCTGCTTATCGGACTTTAAGGTCCGTCCACCGAAACCCAGGATACGCCCGGTCAAATTATGGATCGGAAACAGCACCCGCGCTCTGAATCGGTCGTATTGGCGTCCATCTTCTCGAGCTACGATGAGGCCGGTCTCCACCAAGTATTCTTCCCGATAGCCTTTACTTTTGGCTGCATCGGCGAGTGCCGTCCAGGCTTCTGGCGCATAGCCTAAGCCGAATTTCTTAATGATGTCCTCTCGGTATCCGCGTTCTAAAAAGTAATTCAATCCTACTGTACGACCCTCATCCGTTTCCCAGAGTTGTTTGGTGAAAAACTCACCGGCCCAATTGGTAACGATCATCAGGCTCTCCCGATGGTCTTTGGCCTTCGCTTGTTCATCGTTTAGTTCAGTCTCTTCGACTTCGATATGGTATTTCTGGGCCAAAAAACGCAGGGCCTCGGGGTAGCTGTATTTCTCGTGCTCCATCACGAAGCGAACGGAATCACCGCCTACCCCACAACCAAAACACTTGAATATTCCCTTGGATACCGAAACATTAAAGGATGGTGTTTTTTCATTATGAAAAGGACATAGACCGATCAAAGAGGCGCCTCTTTTTTTGAGGTCCACGAATTCGCCCACCACATCTTCTATGCGGGCTGCATCCATGATTTTATCAATAACTTCCTGTTTGATCACCGCTTATCCATTTATCACACCAATTTTCCAGCTGCCCGAATAAGTAAAGATACAGATAAGACAGGAAATAGTCAAAACGACCAACGCAGGTAATTGATGTTTTTATTCTGCGCCAAATATTGCTGTTCGTAATAAGTTTTGATGGAAAGCACCGCATCCACCCATTCGGACTGATACAAATCCGGAGTTTTCAGCTGAATATTCAGGGATTGATCCATCAAAGTTTCCACGGTGTACGCGTACAAGCCATCATTATCCGTTTTCAGGTGCATGATCCCATCTGGGGTCAATATTTGCCTATATTTCTCTAAAAAAGCCGGATTGGTCAAGCGTTTTTTAATGCGACTCTTCTGGGGCTGAGGGTCGGGAAAAGTGATCCAGATTTCGGAAACCTCCCCGGCTGAAAAGTAGGCTAAAATGTCCTCGATTCGAATCCGCAAAAAGGCCACATTGGGAATCTCTTCTTCCAGTGCTGTTTTCGCACCCCTCCAAATTCGATTCCCTTTAAAATCAACCCCAATAAAGTTGCGGTCGGGAAAGTGTCGCGCCATATTGACCGAATATTCGCCTTTTCCACAAGCCAGTTCCAGCACAATGGGATGCTCATTTCCAAAATGCTTTTTGGCCCATTGTCCTTTTAAAATTTCACCTTCTTCTAATTGATAGACATTAGAAAAGGTGTCGATTTCGGCAAACTTTCTTAATTTATCCTTTCCCATTATCTTTTCCCATACCTTGTTTTTCCCGTCTATTTATTTCCTAAAGCCTGTTCTACTGCGGCTTGACCTCCCACGACAGGCAGGGTCAATGTGGTGCCTTCTAAATCTACCGTCAGTTCGGTTCCTGGCTTTGGCCAGAGGGTGAATTCTCGATCACTGGAGAAAATCATCAGCGCAATTTGCTGACCTGCAGGAATGATTTGATCATCCGGTTGGAGGTCGAAAGTCACATCGTAAAAGGTGCCGGGGACCAATGGTTCGCTTTCCCATAAGGACGTATGATTTTGCGGATCCGCCCATCCGCGCGTAATGATATTATCCGTGATCCGCACATTACGCCCTCCTTCTCGCCAAGGAAGTGATACTAACCAGACGGAAAGATTCGCTGCCGGCTTGCTGCTCGCCAATCGAACGGTGATTTTTGGTAAACCCGAAATGTGCAAAGGCGCAGTCAGTTCGGGCAAAAGATACAATAAGCGGTGATTGGTCTCTTCGGCTTGGGCCAAAGCTGATCCGGAAAAAGACACGTTGTCTACCAACGTTTCTGTGATGGCCCCTGAGGAAGAAGCAAGAGGTGTCAGATCCAGCCCGCCATATTGAGGAGCACCGGCACGCAAATAAAATTTCACATCACTTGCGTCCGGATGCGGATAATCCGAGTATGCGGTGGGCTGGTCGTTCGGATCACCCTCACGAACGATCCAGGCTTTCGGCCCTTCTTCTACTTTGTTGTCTACCTCGAAAAGGTACTGCGTGAACCAACGATTCATCATGTCTATGGGAGGTGGACCACCATGCCCGCCTTGGTGGTAGTAAATATGCGCAGGCAATCCCATTTCCTTAGCGGCCATATAAATACGGTAACTATGTTCTGGCATCACGTTCCAATCATTGAACCCGTGTGCCATGAGCAGGGCCGCTTTCATATTTCCCATTTGGTTTAGGTAATCTCGCCCATCCCAAAAATCGTTTAAATCCCCCGTCAACCGGTCAATTCCCTGGGCCATTTCGGTATCTCGGACGGTACGATTATTATAAGCGCGTTTAGCCTCATCGCCACTGTGTATAAAATCATAAAGCACATCAATGTCTTCACCCAAGTAACCTCCTGGACTACGGACCAATCCATTCGACCGATAATAATGATAAGAAGAAGTATTGGGCGCAATGGGAATGATCACTTTTAGGGCCTCAACTCCCGTGGTGGCCGCCGCCAGGGGAAGGGTTCCATTATAGGACGTTCCCGTCATCCCGACTCGGCCATTGGACCAAAAAGCATGAACTTTCTCTGTGCCATCCGGGCTGGTGTAGCCATTGTCTTTCCCCACCAACCATTCGATCACCGCTTTTGGCCCCAAAGATTCATTGGGTCCACCCACGGTCGGAGCCCCTTGGGACAATCCCGTGCCGGGCGATGAAGAATGCACGACAATAAAACCTCTACGTACCCACTCATGGATGTGTGAGTTGGAGATAATGGGGCGCTCTCCCCTTCTGGTGACTTCCGGGTGCACACGAGGTTCCGGAGCAGGCTCCCCTAACTCGTGTTTCACATTCCACATAATGCCTGGGCCTAAACCTGCTGTGCCCGCATAATACGGACTGGTCTCGTAAATAATCGGCAATTGCAAGTCTCCGCTTTCCGTTTGATAGGGACGCGTGACCGATACATGCATGCGATCCAGTTTTCCATCTCCATCCGTGTCGAACTCCGTTTCCACCCATAAATCATGACGTATCCACTGCTCCGGCGTGTTAAAGGCCTCCACGATCTGTGCCTGGCCATCTTGAATAATCGGACGGGCTTGATTAGGATCAATGGATTGGGCCGACAATGTCCCCCACCCGAATAAAGTTATTACCCATACGATTCCGCATGCCCTGCGGATGATCGTCTTGTCTGAGATTTTTAGTGTGCTTTTTTTAAACATATTCGATCAAATCAAAACCAATGTCCCGTCTGAAATATTTTCGGTCAAAATAGATACGCCCTGCATCCGCAGTGGCTTGTTGAAGTGCGTTGAATAGGGTGTCTTGAACGGAGGTGACGGCTAAAACACGGCCGCCTGCCGTGAGCACCTCTTCTCCGGATGTGCGTGTGCCGGCATGAAAGACCTGCGAGTCTCGAACACTGTTCAGGTTAGCGATGGGTTTTCCGGATTCGTAAGCTCCCGGATAGCCTCCCGACACAATGACCACGGTCACTGCGGTCTGATCAGAAACCGCAAAAGACCGTTTCTGCAGATTTCCTTCCCCCACGCCCACCAATAAATCAAGTAAATCCCCCTGAATGCGTGGAAGAACACTCTGCGTTTCGGGATCACCCATTCGGACATTGTATTCGATAACGAAGGGCTCCCCGGCCACACTCATCAGGCCGATGAAAATAAAACCTTTGTATGGAATTCCATCTTTTTTGAGGCCTTCAATCGTGGGCTTTACAATGCGCTCTTCTACTTTTTGAAGAAAAACAGCATCCGCAAAAGGCGCCGGAGATACCGAGCCCATACCGCCCGTATTCAAACCGGTAACTCCTTCTCCAATTCGTTTATAGTCTTTGGCAGAAGGGAGAAGTTTATAGTTTTCTCCATCGGTCAATACAAATACGGACAATTCGATGCCGCTCAAAAATTCTTCGATCACTACCGTACTACTGGCCGCCCCAAATTTGGCGTCGGCTATCATGGCCTTCAATTCTTCTTTCGCCTCTGCAATGCTTTCACAAATTAATACACCTTTCCCGGCGGCCAGTCCGTCCGCTTTGAGTACGATCGGCGCTCTTTGTTGGTCCAAATACGCCAATCCCTTTTCCAGGCTGCTCGCATCAAAAGACTGGTAGGCTGCCGTAGGAATGCCGTGTTTTAACATGAATCGCTTTGAAAAATCCTTGCTTCCTTCCAGTTTGGCACCTTCTTTCTGCGGACCAATGACCGGAATGTGCTTCGCTTGGGGATGCGCCAAAAAGTAATCGTGCAGACCCAGAACTAAGGGTTCTTCGGGACCTACTAGAACCAGATTTATCGCATTTTTTAGCGAAAAGTCGACCACAGCGTCAAAATCTGTCGCCTTTATGTCCACATTGGTCCCAAATTCGGACGTGCCGGCATTTCCGGGAGCAATGTATAATTTCGCCAGTTTAGGGCTTTGACTTATCTTCCAAGCAAAGGCTGATTCCCGCCCGCCTGATCCCAATATCAGTACATTCATAGGTACAAATATACTTTTTTTGTTAACTTACAGGCCGAATTGGGGCATTAAATTTGTACGCCAGCTCCCCAATGACGAGAAAAGACGAAAAAGCTAAGTAAAAGAGAATGATGGATTATTTAGATGTAGTCATCGAAGACCAAGTGGCTCATGTTCGGTTGAACCGGGGGCGCTCCAATGCCCTGCATGCTCCCATGATTCAGGAACTCGACACCCTGCTTCAGCAGCTGGATGAAGATCCCAGTGTTCGGGGTATTCTGCTGCAGGGCAAGGATGGTTTTTTCAGTGCTGGACTGGACCTCATTGCGCTCTATGAATACGATGAGCACGAGATTCGAGCACTTTGGGTGAACTTTATTGGTTTGGCCCGAACATTCATTGCCGTCGGTAAGCCCGTGCTTGCCGCCATCAATGGTCATAGCCCGGCAGGGGGATGTGTATTGGCCCTATGTGCGGATTATCGGGTGATGGCTGAGGCGAGTTTGTGATTGGGTTGAATGAGCTTCCGGTAGGCATCGTCGTACCCCAGTCCATTTTTCATTTGTATAGTTTTTGGATTGGGCAGGGACAGGCTTATCGCAACCTGCTGGAAGGCCGGTTACTGCGTCCAGAGGAAGCACTCAGCATGGGCGTGGTGGATGAATTGGCCCCTAAGGATCAATTGATCTCAACCGCAGAAAGGCAATTGAGAAAGTATATGCAGTTGGATACGGTCTCTTGGCGTCAATCCAAAAAGAATCTGAGAAAGTCATTGATCCAGGTTTTCGATGCGGACCAAGAGGAAGATATTGAAGCGATTTTGAATCAGTGGTGGACGCCTCAGACGCGTGCCTTGCTGAAATCGATTATTGACAATTTGAAGTCCAAGAAATAAGTATAAGTAGTAAATATGGAGACGATGGATGCAGGGAAGGCCCTGGAACGTTTAGATTTGCCTCCTTCATTGAAGGAACGCATACGGGAATGGCTCGCGCAACCTTTCGATCGTGAGACGATCGCCGAGGTGGAAAACATGATTTTGGAAGAGCAGCTTACCGAGCTTACCGATGCTTTTTATAAGGATTTGGAGTTCGGTACGGGAGGTTTGCGCGGGATTTTGGGCGTAGGTACGAATCGCATGAATACCTATACCGTGGGTCGGGCGACTCAGGGATTGAGCAACTATCTACTGAAGACCTATCCGAATGAGCAGATTAAAGTAGCGATCGCCTTTGACAGCAGGAATCAGTCGGTGGAGTTTTCGGAGCTGATCGCTTCTGTTTTTGCGGGCAATGGGTTTACGGTGTATCGCTTTGAAGAATTACGCCCTACGCCACAGCTTTCATTTGCCATTCGGCATTTGGGATGCCACAGCGGCGTGATGATTACCGCTTCTCATAATCCCAAGGAGTATAATGGGTATAAAGCGTATTGGAAAGATGGAGGACAATTGGTCGCGCCGCACGATCGAGGTGTGATCGCTGAGGTTCAGGCCATTTCGGACCCGGCTATGGTGAAAACCTTTTCAGGCTCGGCTGCGCATGCGGCGGGTGGCGAAATTTTGGGCTTGGGCTCCGAACTGGATGAGGCCTACTTTAAGGCAGTTTTGAAACAGGCTATTCGGCCTGAAGTGGTTCGGCAGGAAAAAGACCTCAGGATGGTTTATTCTTCCATTCACGGAACGGGAATCACTTTGGTGCCTGAATTGCTAAAACGTTGGGGTTTTGAGGAGGTGTATGTGGTGGATTCCCAAGCGCGCCCCGATGGCACTTTTCCGACTGTAGTTTATCCTAATCCAGAGGAAGCTGAGGCCATGACTTTGGCGCTGGAGGAGGCACGAAAAGTGGATGCAGAGCTGGTCATGGCCACCGATCCCGACGCTGATCGGGTCGGCCTGGCTATACGGACAGCTACAGGAGGATACACGTTATTAAATGGGAATCAGATCGGGAGCCTTTTGGTCGATTATGTGCTGTCCTCCATGTCGGAGAAACATTTGCTAAGACCCGATGATTATGTGGTAACGACCATAGTCACCACTAGATTGATTTCCGATATTGCGGCCAGCTATGGGGTCTCCTGCTGGGAGGTATTGACCGGCTTTAAATATATAGGAGAATTAATGACGGCCCAAGAAGGACAGGCTCGTTTTGTCGTGGGCGGAGAAGAAAGTTACGGTTATTTGATTGGGGACCTGGTTCGAGACAAGGATGCAGTCATTTCCTGTGCCTTTATCGCAGAAATGGCGGCCTGGCATAAAAGTCAGGGCAGAAGCCTCCAAGACGCCTTGTTGGGCTTGTATCTGCGGCATGGTTTCTACAAAGAGCGCCTGGTGTCATTGACCAAAAAGGGTAAAAGCGGCGCTGATGAAATTGAGGCCATGATGGCAAAACTTCGCAGTGGCCCAGTGTACGATTTGGGGGATGTCGCCGTCGCCCGGATCAATGATTTCCTCAGTGGAGAAAGTCGTGAATTGGCCAATGATCGGGTGAGTGAAATCGATTTGCCTCGTTCCAATGTCTTACAATTTGAGACCGTGGAAGGGGATGTTTTGTCCATTCGACCCTCTGGAACAGAGCCGAAAATCAAGTTTTATTGTAGCGTGAAGGGACGCCTGGAGGAAGCGGCTGATTTTGACGAATGGAGTCGGCAGCTGGATGAAAAAATCGACTCCATGATGAAGGCTGTCTTGGAGCAATAGCTGTTTTGCCAATTTTTGATATCTTTGCCGCATGGCCAGGGAAATTTACGAAACCAAGAGAAAAGCATTAAAAATTAACCTTGCTGAGGATATTTACGGAACTTTCGCCGAGATCGGAGCGGGACAGGAGGTTGCTCGAAATTTCTTCAATGCGGGAGCTGCTTCGGGAACGATCGCTAAAACCATGTCTGCCTACGACATGACCTTTAGTGATTCCATCTACGGAGTGGAAGAGTCTGGGCGTTATGTCAGTCGTTCGCGGCTAAAAAAAATGTTGAATCATGAATACGAGTTATTGAATCAACGCCTAACTGCAGATAAATACAAAGGCCGTAAGCTATTCGCATTTGCCAATACCGTCGCAGCACTGAATTTTAATAAAACCAATGATCCTCATGGTTGGATCGGTGTGCGATTTCAGCATGAACTCGGAAGTGCACCCAGCGAGATCATCATTCACGTAAAATTGTTGGATAGCGATAACCTGCTTCAACAGAAGGTGTTGGGCGTTCTGGGCGTGAACCTCGTTTACGCGGCCTATTATTATCCCGATGACATTCAGGACATGATCGAGTCTTTGGCGGATAATTTGTCTCCCGGAGCGGTGGAAATCGACTTGGTGAAGGTAGACGGGCCGGCTTTCGAGGGGGTCAATGAGCGTTTGATCAATCTGTACCTGATCGCTAAGGGTTTTGCCAAGGCGGCGGTTTTCAGTCCGGATGGCTCGGTGAATCAAAGCAAAGATTTTCTGTATAAGAAGAATATCATGATTCTCCGCACCAAATACAAGCAAAAGTCGAATCCAAACTTCGACCTTTTTAATCTGGCCGTGGAGGAGTTTAAGCGTCGTTCAGGCTTGGCAGATGATCGGGATGTGGTGGTTATGATCGAGGTATTGATGAGTACCGGCCTTGATGAAAGTCCGGAAATTGACACCGAAGATTTAAACTATTTCGCTCAGCGGGCTGAGTACCTGTGTTCCACAGGGAATCACATCCTGGTTTCTAACTTTAAGCGAAGCAATCAATTGGCGGAGTACTTATCCGAATTCAAACCCCTGAATGTGGGTATTTCTACCAATATCGCCAATTTGAAAAACATCTTTAATTCGGATCATTACGATAAAGAGAATTACACGAACAAACTATTGGCCTATGTCAGTGGAATGTTTAGTAAGAACGTAAAATTCTACGCGTATCCCTATTTGGATAAGACAAATAATCGGATTGTGACCACCGATAATATGCAGGTTTCGCCGGAGGCTCGGGCGCTTTTTGACTTTTTGGTTCAGAATAATTATATCGTAGATATTGAAAATTACGATGAACGTTATGTAAAGACAGTCTGATTCAGCTCTTTAAGATTTTTTCCGACTTAAAGCCTTTGTTATTTAAAACCATTCTAAATATCTGTGTTTGACACATTTCTGACACTTAAGAGGACCATTTAGTCGTACTTTTGTTTTGGAATTTAGTGAGGATATAGCATTGAAACACCTTAAAGTAATAGCGTTTACCCACAAGCATGTGGATTTGAAAGATTTGGGCAACCTTGTGATTGAAAACGAGGAGCTGGATGAGCGTTTGGTTCACTTGAAGCATAGCTTTGATATTCCCGAAATCTTTTACATTGGTACATGTAATCGTGTGGAGTTTGTTTTTTACGGACCTCATGAATTGACTTCAGATTTTGTTTCCGATTTCCTGAATAAACTGAATTTTTGTGTCCCTGAGGAGCGCATGGAAAATTTCCTCAATCAGGTCAATACCTATGAGGGATTGGATGCGCTGCGTCACTTGTACCGCATGTCCTGTTCCATGGAGAGCCTGGTGGTGGGAGAGAAAGAAATTTTAGCACAAGTCCGTAAGGCCTTTGAGCGGTGCAAAAACAGTGGATTTACCGGAGATTTTCTTCGCCTGATGATGGATTCTTTGGTTAAGACAGCTAAAGAAGTTTACACACATACCCAAATATCGCGTAACCCGGTTTCTGTTGTGTCATTGGCCTACCGGAAACTTCGCGAGTTTAAACTGCCTGAAAACCCAAGGATCCTCATCGTAGGTGCAGGCGAAACCAATCAAAATGTCTCTAAGTACCTGAAAAAACATAAATTTTCGAATTTCACCGTTTTTAACCGCACGTTGAGTAAAGCCGAGAAATTGGCTGAAGACTTAGGTGGACAGGCATTGCCGCTGTCTGAGATATCCGCGTATAAAGGAGGCTTTGATGTGTTGATCACATGTACAGGTGCTGCAGAACCAATCATTGATTTAGAATTGTACCAAGGTCTGGTGTCTGGAGAAAGCGATCGGAAAGTCGTGGTTGATCTGGCTGTTCCCACCGATTTACACCCCGAGGTTTTGGAACAATACCCGGTCAATTATGTAGAAGTTGGCGGATTGCAGGCCATTGCGGAACGCAATTTGAACGAACGTTATGCAGAATTGGTGTATGCTGAGAAAATTATTGAGGAAAATATAGCGGCGTTTATGCCGATTCTCAAGCAGCGCCGTGTCGAAGTGGCCATGCGTGAAGTGCCGGAAAAGGTGAAAGAAATCAAGTCTTTTGCACTGAATGAAGTCTTTGCCGAAGAGGTGAAAGCATTGGATAACGATTCCCGGGCCGTCCTCGAAAAAGTGATGTCCTACATGGAGAAAAAATACATTAAAGTACCCATGGTGATGGCAAAAGATATCTTAGTGCAACAAAGCTTGAATGAAATCAATTAATCAATCCATACAAACAGACAGAACGATCATCATCGGTACACGCGGCAGTAAATTGGCGCTGTGGCAAGCAAACCATATCAAGGATAAACTGGCCGAGATCGGTGTGCGATCTGAACTGAAAATC
>Ga0079223_10000659_pt1 | contig 18489 bp, 11 predicted proteins | sample Stecom2011_FD_75072 | JGI IMG/M metagenome (GOLD analysis project Ga0079223, IMG submission 75072) | Agricultural soil microbial communities from Utah to study Nitrogen management - Steer compost 2011 | ecosystem: Environmental > Terrestrial > Soil > Agricultural land | place: USA: Utah... | reverse complement strand
GCAGCTTTTATTGCTACGCCGCAGTTGCAGATCAATGCCATAATCCTTCCTTTATGCCTGGCAGGGCTCGGTATACTCTGTTCGATAATCGGGATATTTGTTGTCAGCACGAAAGAATCATCCAGTCAGAAAGAGTTGTTAAAATCACTGCATAGAGGTGTATGGCTCAGTTCAGCTTTCATTCTTCTGACCTCTTACCTCCTCATCAGAGCTCTGCTCCCCGCTAATACAAATCTCTGGATGTCACTCGTTATCGGACTGCTGACAGGAATAGTTATCGGTAAATCGACCGAGTACTTCACCTCTCACGAATATGGTCCTACCCGGGGAGTTGCCAAACAGGGAAAGACAGGGACAGCGACCCTGATCATTGACGGCATGTCGGTCGGGATGATCTCGACCAGTATACCGGTCATCACTCTCGGGATGGGTATTATTCTCTCCTTCGGTTTCGGCAGCCGCTGGAACTGGAGTGACCTCTCCAATGGCCTTTATGGTATAGGTATTGCCGCTGTCGGTATGCTCTCTACACTGGGTATCACCCTGGCGACAGATGCCTACGGCCCGATAGCCGATAATGCTGGAGGTAACGCCCAGATGAGTAATCTGGGAGAAAAGGTCAGAGAACGAACAGATGCACTTGATGCACTCGGCAATACTACCGCAGCTACCGGTAAAGGCTTTGCTATTGGCTCAGCAGCTCTGACCGCTATGGCTCTGCTCTCTGCTTATATCGAAGAGGTTAAGATGGCTTTAGGCAGAACGGGTGTAGAATCGTTCATCATCGGTTCAAATACCATAATCGAGACAGCTACAGCCTCTATTGAACATTTTGTCGAACTATATAATATCACCCTGGTCAATCCAAAAGTCCTGATTGGTATGTTCGTAGGCTCGATGACCGCCTTTGTCTTCTGTGCCCTGTCACTGAAATCTGTCGGCCGAGCTGCCGGTAAGATGGTCAGAGAAGTAAGGCGTCAGTTCAATGCAAAACCGGGTATTCTGAACGGTTCTGACAAACCTGATTATGCCAGTTGTGTTGAAATATCTACCAAAGCAGCCCAGAAAGAGATGATCATCCCCTCCTGCCTCGCATTTATCATGCCCCTGATTGTGGGGTTACTACTCGGTGTTGCAGGGGTAATGGGCCTGTTGATTGGAGCATTAACCTCCGGCTTCACCCTGGCGATAATGCTCAATAATGCCGGAGCAGCATGGGACAATGCCAAGAAATATATCGAAAGCAACAAATACGGCGGTAAGGGTTCAATAGCCCATAAAGCTGCCATAACAGGGGATACGGTCGGTGATCCTTTCAAGGATACTTCCGGCCCTTCACTAAATATACTTATCAAGCTGATGAGTATGGTTAGTATCATCTTCGCCGGAATAGTAGTTTCCTACTCACCTTTGATAGAGGCTATCTATGATCGGCCTGCTCAGCAGCAGGAAGTTTTGATCGAGGAGGAGGAATTACCCCCTCTGGAAGAGGAGCTATAACTTTCAGGAGATCAAGATAATTTAATGATAGTTCTTTTACCTGACTATCTGGATAAAGAGATAATTTTGACACCAGTAAGAGGTGAAAGACAAGCCGAAAGTGTGTGTGTGAGTCATTGATATTATGTTAAAGAAAGCTGCTTTCCTGATCATCTTTATTACATTCCTCTTCAACCTGGAGGGAGAGACAGAAAAGATAGGACTCTCTCTCAGCGGTGGCGGTGCTCGTGGTCTGGCACATATCGGAGTGCTTAAAGTTATCGATGAACTGGGACTCGAGATAGATTATATCACCGGAACCAGTATGGGTGCAGTTATCGGGAGTCTCTACGCAACAGGCTATTCCGGACAGGAGATCGAGGATATCATCATCGAGCATTTCGACTGGAACTTGCTCCTCTTCGATGAAGTTGACCGCCAGGATTATTATATCGGAGAGAAGCGGTGGGGTAACTACTATAATATCTCGTTCCTGATTGATGATAACCTTTCTCTCTCACTGCCACAGGGCTTAATCAGCGGCAATAAGCTCATCAATCAGCTGTTCCAGTTACTCTATCCCTATAATCATATAGAGGATTTTAACCGGTTACCGATACCTTTCGCCTGTGTGGCTACCGATCTGCTTACCGGCGAAACTGTGATACTTGATTCGGGAAGTCTGCATGAAGCGGTCAGGGCTTCTATATCGATCCCTTCCGTCTTTGCACCTTTCGATTTTGAAGGACGACTCCTGATCGACGGTGGTATCAGAATGAATCTGCCATCCTCACTTGCCCGTGATATGGGTGCTGATTACGTTATCGGGGTTAAGGTAACATCAGAACTACGCGAACGGGAGAGGTTGACCAACCCCATCTCTGTTCTTGACCAGACTATCAATATAGCTTCCCGGGATAGAACAATGCAACAGATAGATTACTGTTCACTCCTGATCAAGCCTGAACTGGACGGGCTCAGAATGATGGATTTTGACCGGATCTACGAACTAATTGCTGCCGGAGAGCAGGCAGCAAGGGAGTTTATACCCGAACTTAAAAAACTGACTGAAAACCAAAGAGAGATAGAGAGGGAAAAGCCTGATATACTGCTGGAAAAGATTATGCTGAGTGATATCAGGGTGGAAGGTAACAGACACCTGAGTGCCAGCAAGATCAGAGAATACACCAAACTTCACTCCGATACTCATCTGAGTGGTAAAGAGATCAATGACGGGACCACGGCCGCTTATCATTCCAACCTCTTCGAACAGGTCTATCCGGTAATCAGGAAAGATGAGGAAGATAAATACGAACTGGTCATCAAGGTGAAAGAAAAAGAACGGGGTAAGTTCGGTATCAATCTCCGGTATAACGATCGGGACGACCTGATCCTTGAAGGGGTTATCGAGATGCGTAACTACATCGGTAACAATTCAAACTTAATGATCGGTGCCTCCGTCGGCGGAGAGAGGGAGTTTCTTGTCGATTACGTCAAGAACTTCGGCCGGGAGTGGGGTGTTTATTTCCGCATATTCCCCTATATAAATGAGCATACTCTCTATTTCTACAATGAGGAACAGGAAAAGATCGCCAGCAGTAATTCCCTCGAATACGGCGGTGTTCTCGGTGTAGGTGCCTTTGCCCTTAACAGGTTCATAGTCGAACCTTACCTCTATACCTGTAAGAAACAACTCTATCGCGATATTGCCGAAACCTATGAAAGCAGCAGCTTCTTTTCTTCAGGAATAGGGATCAAGTTCTATTACGAAACACTCGATGAACTCGTTCTACCGATGCGGGGTAATCAATACCTGATGAAGTATTCTTATGCCGATGAAAATTTAATGAGCGACTACACATATAACCGGTTTTACAGCAGATATCAGCATCTCTTTCCCTACCACAGAAACCAATCGCTCCGGCTCCAGTTCGAATATGGCTCATATCTGGACGATGACCCAATCGACTTCGATCCTTTCTATGTTGGGGGATTCGAAAGCTTTCTCGGTATGTATCCCTACGAGAGAAGTGCCCCGATCGTTAAAATCCTGACTCTGGCCAATAGAGTAAATCTCGCCAGGAATATCTATCTCGACCTGCAATTCAATGTAGCCAATGCAGGAACGAGTGACCACTGGCAGTTAGATGGGGATACGATATACGGTGGAGGAATCAAGCTCGGTTATAAAAGCATTATAGGCCCGCTGAGGGGGGGATTAGGAATAAATAAAGAGGGTAAAGTTCTTACCTATATCTCACTCGGATACGATTTCGATTCCTTTGAATTTTCGAGAAGATAAGGCCTGAATCATTTCTCCTGGATTAAAGAGAAGGGAGTCCGGCAACTATTTGGGCATATAGTCTTTCCAGAGCTTCTATGAAGCTCTCCTTATCTCCATTGTTATCGATTGTGATATCTGCCTTCTCTCTCTTAACCGCATCAGGAAGTTGATTCCTGAACCTTTTTTCTATCTCCTGTTTATTGAGTTTATCTCTTTCCTGCAACCGTTGTTTGCGAATTTCTTCTCTGGCAGCTATATTGATAGTAATATCGAAAAGGTCCTCTATACAGGCTTCGAAAAGGAGCGGTACTTCAAATATGAGCAGTTCTTTGTCACTCTTCCTGATACTCTCTCTGATCTCTGCTATGATCAGAGGGTGAAGTATCCTGTTAAGTGTTTCGAGCTGCTGCGGATCAGAGAAGACAACTTCTCCCAGCTTCTGTCTGTTGACTCTTCCATTCTCGACAACCCCGCTCCCAAAAACCTGGTTGATCCGACTAATGATCTCTCCTCTCTCCAGTAGATCGTGGCCAATTTCATCAGCAGAGATTACCTTTATCCCTCTATCCCGGAACCATCGTAGCGCAGTCGTCTTGCCGCTGCCAATACTCCCTGTTATGGCGATGACTTTCATAATAAACCTCTTATCAATGACTGCTGCTATTTCGTATGGTCTGCTATCATCTGAGCTAACATTTCGACATTAATACCGGTCTGAATCGAACCGTTCGTCGCTACCGAGATCTTACCCGTCTCCTCTGAAACTACGATAGCTAAAGCGTCACTCTCCTCGGTAATTCCAACAGCAGCAAGATGACGGGTTCCGAACTGGCGGCGGTATTCAATATTCTGAGTCAGGGGAAGGACTACCTTCACGGCAACGATCCGGTCTTTACGTATAATAACCGCTCCGTCGTGCAGGATGCTGTTCCGGTCGAAGATCGAGGTTATAAGTTTGCTGGAAAGGATGGCATCGATCTTCTCCCCTGTTTCGATGAATTTATTGAGTTTGATCTCATTCTCAATGACGATTATTGCCCCCTTCTTCAAGAATGACATTGTATCGACTGCATTAGTCAAAGGTGCATAGATAGATTTTTTCGGGATGCGCTGAAAGGGGGTTAGTATGTTGGTATGACTGATCTTAGCCAAGATATTTCTTATCTCCGGTTGAAAGAGGATAATGATGACAAGTAGCCAGTATTCGTTCAGAGTACCGAATATGGAGAGTATCATCTTCAGCTCGAAGAGAGAGGCGATAAAAAACACGACCAGAAGCAGTCCGAGGCCGAGCAGTATCTGATATCCCCCTATTCTCCTGGCCAGGACAATAAGGCGGTAAACGATGATCCAGACGATCAGAATATCGATAACATCGGTAATCCCGGGCAGTAAAAAGCTCATCGTAACCTGTTCCTTCTTCTAATCGTCATAGATTTCCTGCAAAGTAGTCAGCAACTCGAAATGTTCTTTCACGTCATGAACTCTTACCAGTCCTATCTTATTCTGATAGGCGAGAGAGGTAATGGCTAAAGAACCGCTAATTCTCTCTTTCGGACTGGCGGGGTAAGGATAAGCCTTTTCGATGAATTGTTTTCTGGAAGCTCCTATCATAATGGGAACTCCGAGAGAGTGAAACTCAGCCAGCCGGCGAAATATCTCCATGTTATGCTTGAACGTCTTGCCGAATAATCCGATGCCGGGATCGATAATAATCCTCTCTTTCGCTATTCCGGCCTGGAGACAATAGGCAATCCGTTCCTCAAAGAAATAGAGTATGTCGTCAACTACATCTTCATACACTGGATTATCCTGCATGTTACGGGGAGTTCCCTGCATATGCATTAAAATTACCGGAACTTCATTGTTCGCCAGCAAAACCTCTGTCATATCACTGTCAAAGCGGAGAGCACTTATATCATTGATTATGTCAGCACCGTTGGCGATTGCCTTTTTTGCAACTTCCGCCTTATAGGTATCGACAGAGATCAATTTCTCACTATTCTTTTCCCTTATACCGGTTATGACAGGTATGATCCGGGCAAGTTCTGCTTCTACTTCTATCGGGGTAGCTCCCGGCCGGGAAGATTCTCCACCTATATCAATTATATCCGCACCCTGCTCAAACATCTCCAAGCCACGAGCTACAGCTTTTCCCGGTTCGTAGTTCTCACCACCGTCAGAAAAGGAATCTGGTGTAACATTTAATATACCGACCAGCCTTGTCTGATTCAATTGGAGAGTCTTTCGTCCAAGTTGGAGCTTATGTCGAAATTCGGCAGAATATATGTGAAGCAGTTTATCAAGATCTGCTCTGATCTGAGGAATACCAAATGTTGTATAGTGTGAGAGTTTACGGATCAGTTTTCGTATCTTATCTACTGTCCCGAGCAGAATAATATCACTCTCTTTTCTGATTCCCTCCACAATCCCGCGGGAGATAGCAGCATCTCCACCGACTGTCAGCATCTCCTGTTTGATTATATTGGCAGCACCGATTTCCACCCCGGTTAATTTAATCGGGAAAGCAAATGCTTTCGGAGCCATGTTGTCAACACCCTGGGAGGAGACATCGACCCTGGCCAGCATCTTTTTCATATCTCTGAACGAATGGGGGTGAATGAATCTGTTCATCTCTTATCCTTTCTCATTTTTTTCTATTTTCCGGTATCCTCTCTTTACTGACAGAAGCTTACTATTCCCCTTCCGGAAAGCAGATTGAGCTATTCAATCCGAAAAGTTTCCGGGTTGCTTCTCTATTGAGTCTCGGACTTCTTACAACCTCTTCCGCTATCTCACTATTGCAACTGATAGATAAAGGTGATTCTTCCTTTCTGGATGATTTCCTGAGGTATAGGATTGAAACGCCACTCCCTCAAAGAATTAAGACTGAGTTCTTCCAGTATCGCCTCGTCACGCTTCACTACGATCAGGTCATGGACCGAGCCGTCGGGATGAACTTCGAACTGGATGACAACCGTTGCATTTCGCTGTAACCCCTGTGGGTATTCCGGAACGACCTCATTGACGATAGTCCTCTGCAGTATTTCTCCCTCCAGGTAATAGGCGGTAGGTGAATCGCTCATATCGCCGAGTAGTGAGGTAAGATCATCGAGATATTCATCACCGCTGAAAGCGAGAGGCTGTTCCCTGACAGTAGTAGCATCGAGATCACGTCCATCCTGAGAGACAGGGCTCCGAACCTGAGCAGCGATGTTACCGATATCATCATTCAGTTTGATCGGAGTGGTTGAAACATCACGATGCCTTGGAGTGTCTATCCGCTCTAACGGATCATCAAATTCTGTCGTTACTTTCGGTAATTCGACCCGCTGGGGAGCAAGATTGGTGCTCTGCCCTTCACTGAAATCCCTGATAGCTGGTTCTCCGGCATCTCTAACCGGCCGGTAATCTGTAACTCTCGTCACCGGTATTCTATCCATCCGGAATTCCAGAATCTCTATCTGCCTGAACAGCTGTTCCGGCAGTATATCATAGAAAATAAAGAACCCGATAACGATCAGGAGTATATGAACACCCAGAGAGATGATCACGGCTCTTTTCAGGTCAGATGTCATTGCATATCCTCCGCCCTGATGATCTCGGTAGCAATGAAGAAACGGTTAGTTCCCGAAAGCTTGGCAATGTCGAGCAGTCTGACTATCTGCTTCAATGGTATCTCCTGATCTGCCCTGACCACTACTACCTGTTCCGGGTCATCTATCAGAAATTGGTTGAGGATAGTCGGCAGGCTCTCCCATGTCACCGAGATGTCGTTTACAAAGAGAGCCTCTTCCCTCGTGATCGTAACACTGATATTTCTGTTATATTCGTTCTGCTGCGTACTCGAGGAGGGGAGATTGACCTTAATCCCCGAGTGAGTAATGAAGTTTGACGAGATGAGCAGAAAGATGAGGAGCAGAAATATAACATCGGCAAACGATATGAGAGTAACCGAAGAAATCCTCTTTTTGGTCAGACTAATTTGCATCCTGGTTTCTCCTGAAATCTAACAGAAATTGATTGATATGATCTTCTATACTGTTGGCAAGACTCTCTATCTTACCCACGAGGTAGTTATAGAAGAGGAGGGCAATGATACCGACGGTAAGCCCTCCGACAGTAGTCAGGAGTGCTTCCCAGATACCCTGCGCGAGCAGGCTGATATCCACTCCGCCGCCAGTAGCTTCGATATTCATGAAAACCTTTACCATTCCTGTTACAGTTCCAAGGAACCCAATCAAAGGTGCTATGGCGGCAAAGGTAGCCAGTCCACCAAGATTCTTTTCCAGTTTATGCATTTCGCTCTTGGCTGTCGTGGCTGCAACCTTCTCTGCTTCGTCGATACTGATACTCATGGCATCTATTCCTTTAGCGAGCACGTTTGCCATCGGGTTTTCAGGTATGTTGGAACAGAGCCTGATCGCCTTCTCCATTTGATTGTTATCTACACTCTCTTTGATATCGGCCAGAAACCTGTCGTTCGGTAAAGCGGCCTTCTTAATCTTTATTAATCTCTCAATGATAATAGCAATCGCAATTATCGATATAACTAACAGAACGAGCATTAACCACCCGCCCTTAGCAGCGATCGAAATCAAGGTCATATTCCCTCCGGTTATGAAGTTATTACAATACTAATTCCCTTTGTCCTGTCAAACTTGTCAATTTATCTTTTATTCATACCCCCCTCGGGCCGGGAGGGGCTCTATGCTCGACCATACCATAAACTACTCACTCTCCGGCTATCTATCTCACATCATATCTTTTACCTCCGGCCACTTTACTGTCATCTGGAACGGAAAGCTTCCATATCCGAACTACCACGGCTTTGAGATATTAACGTAACTGACTGCTTTCTGTTCCATCAACAGAAGAAAGAAAAGAGGCGATTCAAGAAAAAAGGGCGGGAAAATGACCCGCCCCGATATATTTCTGACAGCTTGTAAGCCGTTTCTCTCTTCTCTTATTAATCGAAGAAGGTTCTTCTTGTCTCGTCTATAAGCTGACTGAGTAGTTGTTTTCTATTGGTAATATCTCTCGTTACTGTCGGCTCGCCGGTCCTCTGAGCAGCCATATCAAGATACTGGTCGGCAGTAGTAAAGAGACTGTTAGCTTCGTTTCTTGCCTCATCACGCTCGGCAACCAGTCTGTTGGCTTCACTGCCAAAAGCACCTCTTGCTTCTTCTTCCAGGTTAAGGAACTTTTCATACTCGTTATACCCTCTGATCTGATAGATCTGAGAGAGTATCATATAGGATTCATAGAGGTCCGGATCGAGTTCTATTGCTCTCTGTGCATCTCTCTCAGCTGCATTGAGATTACCCTGTGCTATTTTTACATCGGCCATTCTGATATAGACGGTTGGATTATTCTCTTCGAACTGCATCAGGGTCTCCAGGGTCTGGAGTGCCTGGCTGTTTCGCTCCAGTGTTCTATAGGCACCGGCCAAGTTGAGATAAGCAGATACGTTCTGCGGATCTCTTTCAATCTGGTTCTGATATCTGGTAATAGCCTGCTCAAGCTGTCCTGTTCTGAGATAAGCTGACGTCAATTTCCTGTTGATTAGATCATCTTCGGGATGTCTTTCAAGAATATATTCAAGATGAGGAATAGATTCTCTTGTCATATCATTATCGAAAAGCAGGACACCCAGTCTGTAATGGCTTCGCTCATAATCCGGATCGATTTCCAGTGAGCGTTCAAAGGCATCGATTGCATCGTAAAGCCGGTTCGTTTCGGCATATATATTACCTATTCTGAACCAGACAACTTCAGAGGGCTTGATCCTTGCCAGGTCTCTCAATGTCTCTATAGCATCATCATAATTACCGGCCAGTCTCTGTGTTTCGGCCAGGTTATTCAGTATTCTTTCATTTTCCGGATCAATCTGCAGGCCTCGTTTATAATAATCTTCAGAACTCTGATAATCATTGAGCATGAACTCGATATAGCCGAGATAGAAGTAAGCATCCAGGTTCTGCGGGTCCATCTCGATAATACGTCTGTAAGTATCACCGGCAGCGGTGTAGTTATTGGCACTGACCTGCTGTTCACCAATCTCGAAGAGTCTGTTCAACTGGCCACCAGCCAGTTCGGCTATCTTATCGACCAGTTCGACTTTAAGGCCATCTCGCCGGTCGGCACTACGCTTTCTCACGTTGAAGCGTAGCTGATTTATCGTTCTTGTCCTGACACTCATTACATTTGCCAGCACACGGATCTCTGTTGAAGAGTGATCGGATATGGTTCCCCAGATCACGATATCGGCTTCGAGATTCTCTCCGATCTCGGCAGCTTGAGCACTGGCAATATATCTGACACTTTCAAGGTTCATATCAGAAAGTGTTCTGCTCACCTGTCTTGGATCTATGAGTTCGTATTGATCATAGTCGTCAAAGATAGTACCGAAATCCCCTCTACGGGCATCCATTATCTGATTTGCCAGGGTTCTGACACTTCTCTCTTCCGCCTCGAAATCGAGCACAGCAACCTTCTGTACGGTCTGTGCCATCAGCATACTGGCCAGAGCCAGCATAAGGGCACTCAGGATAATTATTCTAAATTTCATCGTTTCCTCCACGTTCACTATCTCTGCCAGGTTGGTTCTCTTTTAGACCATCTTTTCGAACCTATTGTTCTTTTCAACCGTTATTCGCCTTTTACCATTAAGACAACCTGGCACTCGATTCTCCTCACATTAATTTCAGGTCGGCGTTTTTGTAAACAAAAAAACCGTTATAACTTCTTATCAGGCAGTGAAAAAGGGTTTCCCTGTTACTGGAGCTTGCCCATATCGAAATCTTCGCCCAGATATCTGTCCCAGTCACTGGCAGTATGTTCCATATCGTCATTTCTGGAATAGAGCAGGCGGAAATTTCCGTTACCCTGCATATCGAGGAAGAGATAGACTCTGTTCGTATCTCTGTATCTCCAGATCTCGTATTCCTTTCTCGTCAGTCTGGTATCAATATCTGTCAGGTTGGCTTCTATCTCTGTTGGTTCACCATTTCTGATATATATTCTCCCTTTATCGGTCCTCCATCCGTCTCTGAAGTGGGTGAAGTGTTCGTTTGAGTAGTGAATTCGTTCTCTGACTGTATCCATAAATTCATTAGTATCGGAATGGGGATTGGGGTTATTGAGTGTCCAGAAGCGGTCAATGAAGTGCCGTTTTGCCTCATCGCTGAACGAATCCCAGTTTCTGAACCTTGTAGAAGGGAGGAAGTAGCGGAGCAGGTTGTATTCATCCTCCAGGCTGGGGAAGATTCTCACAGCGGGGAATGCTCTTTCGGAGATGACGAAATAGTCTTCAGTCTTTTCCTGTCTGTTTGTAACCCTGTCAAAGACAGCGACTTCTATATGATAGTAGCCGAGTCCGAGTGTATCAGCCGGGATTTTGTGGATCATATCGAAAGTAGTAGTCTCACCCATCAGGTTATTGGTCAGGGTGGAGCTATGATCGTCATTGTAGATTTTTATCTCTTCGGTGATGTAGGTAGCACCATCCACAGCCGGGTATAGGTTCTGGATCTCGTAATAGAAGAATACGGTATCCTGCAGCGACCTCTGATAGACGTGTGTTGGGTCGACATAGAACTGATATTCACCCCGTCTGAATTTCTCATAACCTGCTCTTGGCTCTTCTCTGATAATGTTTCTGGAGAATTCCAGGTCAGAGAGGAGGCTGTTCTCAGCCAGGTTTTCCAGTTTACCACTCCAGCTATAACTATCATCGGTCGTCCTGTCCAGGAACTCGACAAAGAGCGGCAATCCAGATTGTTCTTTAGAGAGGGCGAGCTCTATCTTATCGAGATAATGCTGAGTTCTTGAGAGGGCATTCTCTCTTGTCAGGACCCCTATATAGTGGGTAAATTCGTTAATGATACTTCTTTCACCCTCTTCATCTTCGACTCCGATCTTCACATCGACCGTAGCGAGGAATCCTTCGTCAGTTTCGACAAAGCCAAGCTGATAGTAGGGAATCGAGTAATTAAGGTGAAAGATCGTATTCCCCTCATTATCGAGAAACCTGTTCTGTTCGAGATGCATCTCGATATTTCCGGCACTGATCAGAAGCGGCAGTGCTCCGATCAGGGCAATGCAGATAACTTTAATCAATCCATTTGTTTCTAAGTTCATACTGTCCATATCCTCTGAAATCGTAGAATACAAATACCTTATTGAGGCTATAATACTGCCAGGTTATGCTTGGCGGCCTTCCCAGTGGAAAGACGTCCGAGACGATCCTGTCTGGCTCGCCGTAGGTAATATAGATCCTGCCCATATCTGTCCGCCAGCCGGGTAAATAGCCTTTTATCTGGTAGTTGTCATCAGCGTAACGAACTCGCTGATAGAAAGTTTCCTGATATACGTTATCGACAGTATAGGGATCGGGATCTCTGCTGTCCCAGTATTCATTTATCCCCTCCTGTAATTGCTCATCCGATAACGACCTCAAATATTGATATTCATTCTGATTAACTATATATCTCAACTGAGAGAGCTGTTCCTGGGGAGTGAAGATCTGCTGGAAGAAATAAGCCGGATTGGGATAGACCGGCGAAGAGACATATTTTCTTCCCTGATGGTAGCTCTCCAGTAAGATCTCGAAATTCTCTTTATCTCTCAGTATCTCCGGGAGTCGAGCCAGTTCATCTATTCTGATTGTTTCACTCTCCTCAGTACTCTCGATCACTACTCTCATCGAATCAGGCTCGTATTCCTTATATTGACGGAATTCTATCGAGTCGAATCCACGCAGAAGATGGTTTTCGTCTCTGACGATGAACCTGAACTGACCGATCTCTGCTTCGATGAAGAGATAGCCGGTATCTTTCATTCTCTCCGGGAAGGTAAAGGATTTACGCAGCTCTTTCTTTCTGTTAGCTGCGCCGCCGGTAGAGATAGCGACATAGAGCTGATATTTTCCCGCATCCAGTTCGGTATCGAAGCTGAGCGGATAGTATTCCCTGTTGAATTCAATCGGTTCTAGTTCTTCGAGCAGAGCGGCATCCAGGTTGAAGTTGATCCGGAACTGTTCCTGATAGATGATCTCCTCATCCTCAGTATGGATAGCCACGGTGACGGAGTTATCGAATGATTTCACTCCATCTTCGAGCCGGTAGAAGAGATCGCTGTAAGGTATGAGCAACATACTTCTGGTGCCACTCTTCATATGCTCGGTGACAAACTCCACCCCTGTCAGTGTCGTCAGCGACACTATCCAGATTATGATGAACAATCCCAGACTTTTCATAAGCTTCTCTAATTGAACTCATTGACCTTCACGCTGATCTTCGCCTTTTTATCGAAATACTCTTTTACCAGTCTTCCGAATCTGCTGCCGGGGAAGAAGCAGAACTTCTGAGGTGTAATCCTCAGATAGTCGTATTTCGTGGTTTTGACATTAAAACTGATCTGAAAGGAGCCGGGAGACTCTTTTGCCAGGTTTTCCAGCCGTTTGATCGTATCGTCGGTCAGCAGTTCCTGGGTGATATCCAGCGTAATCTCACCCTTATAGTGTTCGGGCAGTTCTTCGAAGCGGAGAATCTTTTCGGGATAGACCCGGAGAGTACTGTTATCGAAGTTACTATTCCCGTTCCGTGCCCCGTTCGTATTACCAAGGATGAGATACTTCTCCCCCTCTTTGAGATACGACTCAAATTTTCCCATATTTCTGGCCGGGATAGCCACTTCAAATCTTCCGTACTGATCTTCCATAACCATTATGCAGGGCAGCCTGTTTCTGTTATCCTTCCGCATGATTATCTCACTCACAATTCCGGCAATGACCACCCTCTCTTTATTAAAAACAGATTTCCGCTCAGAATATTTCTTTGTATTCATATTCGTGAAGTGTTCAATCTCATCTTTATAGTAGAAGAGTGGATGCCCGGAGAAATAGAAGCCCAGTGCCTGTTTCTCTCTGTCCAGCCTCTCGTTGAGTGTCCATTCCGGCAGGTCGGGAAGCTGCGGTTTACACCCGTTCGGCACCTCTTCACCTTCACCCTGCTCCTCTTCCAGCACAGAGAAGAGTGTCTGCTGCCCTCTCTTTCTTTCGGAGCTGACACTGTTCCCATACTCTATCGCCATATCGAGCGCAGCCGCTTTCTCTGCCCTGTTACCCTCCAGTTCGTCTAAAGCTCCGGCAAAGATAAGGCTTTCCAGGACTGATCGGTTACAGGAGGCGAGATCGACTCTCGAGCAGAAGTCGAACAGATCTTGATAGGGTCCGTTCTGCTCTCTCTCTTCGATCACTTTCTGGATGGCGACGTCACCAACGTTCTTTATCCCTCGCAAACCGAAGAGTATCTTTTTACCCCTGACGGCGAAGTCTTTCATACAGATATTGATATTCGGCGGTATGACCTCGATTCCCATGTTTTTCGCTTCTTCCAGGAAGTAGGGTATCTTGGCCGGATCTTTTTCCAGTGAGAGTATGGCAGTCATGAATTCTACCGGGAAGTGTCGTTTCAGATAGGCAGTCCGGAAGGCAACGTCAGCATAGCAGACCGAATGGCTCTTGTTGAAGGCATATTTGGCGAATTCCAGCCACTTATCCCAGATCATCTGGATTGTAGTTTCTGGCACCCCGTTCTTTGTAGCCCCTTCAAAGAATTTCGTTTTCAGCTGGTTCATTACCGCCTGGTTTTTCTTACCCATTGCTTTTCGGAGCGTATCGGCTTCTGCCCCGGTAAAGCCACCCATCTCTCTTGAGATCTGCATCACCTGCTCCTGATAGACGATCACCCCATAAGTCTCTCTCAGCGCCTTCTCGGTGAGTGGGTGATCATAATCGACCTCCTCCTCTCCGTTCTTACGCCTGATATAGGTATCGATATACTGCATCGGCCCGGGGCGGTAGAGAGCTACCATCGCCACAAGGTCGGAGAATGTATTCGGTTTAAGCTCTTTCAGATATTTCTTCATCCCGGCTGATTCGAACTGGAACACCCCGTCTGTCTGCCCTTTCGTGAAAATCTCGTAAGTTTTTGCATCCTTCAGATCGATATTATCGGGGTCGATCTCTATTCCCTGCGAATCTTTTATCAGCTCCACGGTCCGCTTGATTATCGTCAGGGTCTTCAGCCCGAGGATATCCATCTTGAGCAGTTTGAGGAAAGAGAGCCATTTGCCTTCGTATTGCACGAGCACGGCCGGCGGCCCCCCTTTCTGATTACTGATAGCGAGCGGTACGTAATTGGAAAGATCATCAGGTCCGATAACCACTCCGGCTGCGTGGATACCGTGCTGTCGGATGAGCCCCTCTATGACCAGACTATATTTGATGATCGAGGAATAGAGCGGGTTGCTGTCCATCAATTCCCGGAAATCGGGATAATCTTCCAGACAGCTCTCGAGTGTGATCTTAGGCACGTTCGGCATCATTTTCGTTATCTTGTTCGCTTCAGCTGCCGGGACCTCCAGAACCCTGGCCACATCCTTGATCACCGATTTAGCTGCCAGAGTATTGAAGGTTATGATCTGCGATACACACTCCCGCCCGTATTTCTTCACGACATAATCGATGATCCTGTTCCGCCCTTCGGCACAGAAGTCGATATCTATATCGGGCATCTCGATCCTGTCCGGGTTGAGAAATCTCTCAAAGAAGAGGTTATAGCGCAGCGGGTCGATCTTCGTAATCCCTAACAGGTAGGAGACTATACTCCCGGCGGCGGAACCACGTCCCGGGCCGACCGGGATATCGTTCGTCCTGGCAGCATCTACCAGGTCTTTCACCACGAGAAAGTAATTCTCGTATCCCATCGAGTTGATAATCTTCAACTCGTAATCTATTCTCTCTTTTATCTCGTTGGTCAGGTCGGGATATTTCTCTTTGGCTCCCTCATAACAGAGGGTTCGCAGATATTCCGATTCACTGCTGAATTCCGGAGGGACATCACTCTTCGGCAGAAGGAAGGATTCGTAATTGAGTGAGAAATCGACCTGTTCGGCTATCTTCACTGTATTCTCGAACGCCTCCTGCAGGTCGGGGAAGAGTGCTCGCATCTCTTCTTCTGTTTTGAAGTAGAGCTGATCAGTCTCATACCGCATCCTGTTTTGGTCGTCCTTCGTCTTGCCGGTCTGGATACAGAGGAGTATATCGTGTGCTTCTGCATCCTCCTTCTTCAGATAATGGCAGTCGTTCGTCACGACGAGTGGCGTATCAGTCCGCTTTGCCAGCTCTATCAGTTCGGGGATGACGATCTTCTCCTCTTCGATCCCGTGGTCCATCAGTTCGATATAGAAATTATCCGGAAAAATCTCTTTATAGAATTGAACTACCTCTTCCGCTTCTTTGACTTTCTTCTCCAGAAGCAGAGTGGGAATCTCGCCGTGCAGACAGGCCGAGAGGCAGATCAGCCCTTCGGAATACTCCTGCAGGAGTGATTTGCTCATCCGCGGCTTGTAATAGAACCCCTCCAGATATGAGCGGGAGGAGAGCTTGATCAGGTTCTGATACCCCTTGTTGTTCCGGGCCAGCAGCACGAGATGATGACGCCGTTCGTTTCGGTTCTTCGTCCCATCCAGTTCGCCGTTGATGACATACGCCTCGATCCCGATTATCGGCTTGATACCCTCCTTCATAGCCGTCACGTAAAAATCTATCGCACCCGACATCGTGCCGTGATCTGTCATCGCCACGGCCGGCATCCCGAACTCTTTTGCCAGTTTGATGATCTTGTCCGTTCTGCAGGCTCCGTCAAGAGCACTATACTGTGTATGGTTATGTAGATGTACGAAACTCATCTTCCTTACCCTTATCTTACTGAAATTGTTGAAATTATCCTGAAAATTACCATTCTTACCAGCCTCTCTTTCGACAATTAAAAGAACTATCTCTTTCCTGTCAAAAAGTAATCTCGATATCTTTCGGGGTTACTCTCTTTCAGGAATATAATTACCACTGAGTAAAAGAGATAGAGTTCTTAATTTTTCTTTGGCACCATTTATGCTAAATCTGCCAAGCATTAAATTACTCTGTAGTTGCAGAATGCCAGCCCTCATTATTACGTTTTATGAGTTCTTATCTGTTATCCGGGCTCTTTTTCTACCCCTCTACTATATAAGCATCACAAATCCGGCCGGGGCAGAAAAAAAATTGATGAAAAAATGATACGAACCCCCTTTCTTTCTCTCTGGAAGGGGGTTCAAGAAGATCAAAAATAATTATTCTCTGAAACTATTGCCGTCATAACGGCTTTTTATCTCTTCATCCGCTCGATGTTACCCTTGCCGACACCCTTGACCCTGCATCCCAGCTTGAGGAATTTTTCGATCTTGTCGTCCGACAGGAAATTGGAGCAGTCGATGATCAACGGCTTCTTCTTCGTCGCCTTTACGATATCCTCCGGGTTATGGTCCTTATACTCGCTATGCCCCACGGCGTATACCACCACATCAGCATCCTTCAACGCTTCGTCGAGATCGTTGATTACCGGGACATTCTCCAGCTCCGGCCAGTATTCTACGTAAGGATCGTGTGCCCTGACAATGGCCCACGACTCGTTCAGTATCCTGACGAGCGTCTCCGAGGGTGAATGGCGTGTATCGCCAAGATCTTCCAGGTATGATACTCCAAGCACGGAGATTACAACGTCTTCCAGGTCATCGATCTCCTCTCTGATCAGTTCGATGGTATGCAGCGGCATGGTATCGTTTATATTGACCGCATTGATCGCCACATCGAGCGAGCCGTCGAGCTTGAAGATCTCGTTCATAGCCCAGTTGGCGAGCACCGGATCCTTCGTAAGGCAGTAGCCCCCGACCCCGAGGCTTGGCCTTAGCAGGTTGTCGTGCGTTCCTTTCCTCTTTCTGATCGCTTCCCGCACCTTGAAGATATCGACTCCGATCTTCTCAGCAAATTTTGCCCATTCCAGAGTCAGCGCAATATTGGCCGCTCTGTAGGAATTCTCCATCACCTTGGCCATCTCCGAAGCGTTCGTATTCTCCAGTTCGGTCAGAGGATAGTTATCTGTATCGAGCACATCGGTCAGGAACTCGCGGGCCAGCTTTCTGCTCTCTTCGTTGATCCCTGAAAAGACTCGCCAGAAATTCCTGATCGATTTCACATAACTGGCTCCCGGCATCACCCGCTCGTAGGAGTGGGCTATGAGTGGTGGATTCTTCTCCGTGTCTATTCCCCTTCTGGCGAACTCCTCCTCGATGATCGGCTTGACAACGCGTTCACAGGTTCCCGGCGGCACAGTCGTCTCGACCAGGATCAGACATTCCGGCCTGATATGTTTGCCGAGTGTCCGCATCCCGTCCCGGAAGGCCGAGAGGTCACAACTGCCCCGCTCTGCTTCGCCAAAGGCCGGCTTGATAGCGTCAAGCTGGATGTCAACGACCACGATATCAGCTACCTCGAAGGCGTAATTATGCCAGGTAGCTCGAAAGGTTTTCTTATCCGATACAGTGTTCTTAAAAATCTTCGGCACTTCATCGTCTGATGACTTTACCGGTGGTGTCCCGGAATTGATCACCGGCACCTTCCAGTAGGATCTGACTGAGGCGCGTTGCTGGCCATGCACGAAGTATAAAGGATTACCATCCTTATCCTCGGCATCAGCGATCACGGCTGCCATGACACAGCCGACAAAACCCATACCCTGCACCGATACAATCTTTCTCCCCTTCTTTCGCTCTTCCTGCGTGATCTTCTCGACTTTCAGCTTCTCCTGCTGAGTCTCCTCTTCACCCGGAAGAATAAATTCTCT
>Ga0079223_10000658_pt1 | contig 18528 bp, 21 predicted proteins | sample Stecom2011_FD_75072 | JGI IMG/M metagenome (GOLD analysis project Ga0079223, IMG submission 75072) | Agricultural soil microbial communities from Utah to study Nitrogen management - Steer compost 2011 | ecosystem: Environmental > Terrestrial > Soil > Agricultural land | place: USA: Utah... | reverse complement strand
TAAAGGCACGGATCATGCGCTCGATAGTTTTCGCCTCACTGGCCCAGTTGATATGCCCTTCTTCCTTGGACAGTTTATGGGCATAACAGGCAAGCTCATCGTTTTGGGCTACGGGCGTCAGCTTGCCCTTTTCCAGCAATTCGAGTGCTTCAACAATGGCGTCGCCACCCATCACCGCTAAACGATCATGAAGGCTACCGCCGGTGTCATCGGCTTTGACAGGAGTAGATACTTTTAACAGCATGGCTCCGGTATCCAGCCCTTCGTCCATCTGCATAATCGTAATCCCGGTCTCACGGTCGCCAGCGGCAATGGCGCGGTGAATGGGTGCGGCACCCCGCCAGCGTGGCAGCAGGGAAGCATGAATATTCAGGCATCCGTGGACAGGAAGAGACAGAACACTTTTTGGCAGAATCAACCCATAGGCAGCAACAATCATTACGTCGGCGTTCAGGCTGGCCAGATCCTTTTGTGCCTCTTCTGTTCTCAGGCTTTCTGGCTGGAAAACCGGGATACCGGCATCAAGTGCCACCTGCTTGACCGGGCTGGGTATTAATTTGCGACCTCGGCCCGCCGGCCTGTCTGGCTGGGAATACACGCCAACCAGCGTGTGCCGGGTGCCCAGCAGGGCCTTCAGCGCAACGGCAGCAAAATCCGGGGTTCCAGCAAAAATGAGTCGCACGGTTCTGATGTCTCTGTTTCGTTTAATACGGAAAAACCGGGCTATAACCCGGTTTCCTCTATGCCTGGCTGTCCTGACGGCCTACCCGCTTTGTGACGACCGGGTTTCCCGATTGGTGAACTTATGCGCTGTTTTTTTGCAGCTTTTCCAGTTTTTTACGAATCCGGTTGCGTTTGAGGGTGCTGAGGTAATCGACAAACAGCTTGCCGTTCAGGTGATCAACCTCATGCTGGATGCAAACCGCCAGCAAGCCTCTGGCTTCTATTTCGAAAGGCTTGCCATCACGGTCAAGTGCGCGAATCAGGCAGTGTTCAATGCGATCAACGTCTTCATAAAAACCGGGTACTGACAGGCAACCTTCCTGCATGGTTTCCAGATCGCCGTCCAGTACCTCAATTTCAGGGTTAATAAATACCCGAGGCTCGTTTTTCTCGTCAGACAGATCCATAACAATGATTTGTTTGTGCACGTTCACCTGAGTGGCTGCCAGGCCAATGCCGGGTGCATCGTACATGGTCTCGAACATGTCGTCGATCAGCTTCCGGATGTCGTCAGTCACCTCACTTACCGGTTTGGCAAGGGTGCGCAGGCGGGGATCCGGGTATTCAAGAATGTCTAGTATCATGTCGATTGTACTTTCTAACCTTAATAACGGGCTTTATGCGTAAGTGATTCCAGTTTGTGTAACATTTTGCAACCAAGTGCAAGTAAACTGCATATAATTGAAAGCAATCACCAAAATGCGACGGCGTACTGTGAAAATATCCGCCCTTTATCTAATATGATCGGGGCGAATGAGCAGCATTCAACCATTTGCCGGTGTTGCTGGCGCAATTAAGCTATTATCTAACAATTCGGCGATTGAGTACAAACTGATCAGTTAATAGTTAAAATCTTTCACAATCAGGTTAGAATTTACTGGAAGAACAAAAGATAACATCACAAATTCCGAGACTTCTTCTATAGTAACCGTAATAACAAAGAAATTAAGCTGCATCCAACAGAATGCAAAGACCAAGGCACGCGATCAAGGACTTACAAATGAGGAAACTGCTGTACGCTCTGGCGGCTATTACGCTGCTGTTTACCTCCTGGGCTCAGGCTGCCCCGGAGCTGAGATCTGATCATCCCGAGCGCTACACTGTTGTTAAGGGTGACACTCTCTGGGATATCTCGGGTCGTTTTCTGAACAATCCCTGGTCCTGGCCGGAAATCTGGCACGTCAACCCACAAGTGGCCAACCCTCACCTGATCTACCCTGGTGATCGTCTTGCCCTTGTGTACATTGACGGCAAACCCCGTGTTACCAAAGTGGCATCCAGTGATGTTGTAAAACTGTCCCCTCAGGTGCGTTCTGAATCACTTGATACACCCATCCCAGCCATTCCGCTGGATGCAATCAGCAGCTTTCTGACAGATACCCGCATTGTTGAGCCGGAAGTGCTGAGCGGTGCCCCCTATGTACTGGAGGGTGAGGATGGCCGGATTATTACTGGCTCAGGTGATCGCGTGTACGCCCGTGGCGGGAAGCCTGCAGACAAAGTAGGCATCTTCCGCCGTACCAAAGAATTTGTTGATCCGGTAACCGGAGAGTTCCTGGGGCTGGAAGCCCGTAGCATTGGTTCTGGTGATGTTATTGCCGAAAACGGTGATGTACTGACCTTGAGGCTGACCAAGTCAAACCAGGAAATCCGTATTGGTGATCGCTTGCTGACCAATGTCAATCGTCCGCTTTCAACCAGCTTCATCCCCAATGCACCGGCAGAGCAGGTTACTGGCCAGATGATTGCTGTTGATGCCGGCGTTAGCCAGATAGGCCAGTATGATGTTGTTGTGGTTAACCGCGGCACGCGAGATGGTGTGGAATCTGGCAACGTGTTGGCCATACTGAAAAGTGGCAACATGGTGCGTGACCCCATTACCAAAGAAATCATCGAGTTGCCCTCTGAGCGCGCTGGCCTGATGATGATATTTCAGGCTTATGAAAAGGTGAGCTATGGTTTGATATTGCAGGCTACCCGCGCACTTTCCGTGGGTGACAAGGTAACCAACCCTTGATACGGTAATATGTCAGGCTAAGATAATGGCCGGGCCAGGATGGTCCGGCTTTTTTCATTTTCAGGGATGATGTTGTGACCAATCCGGCCAGTTCTGGTATTTCTGCCCACCTTGGGCCTGTAGACTTTTTCTCCTCCCCTGCTGCACCCTGGGTCTTTCTTACCGGCTTGCCAAAATTTGGCATACGCCAGCAGCGCGCAGTGCGTTCGGCGACCCCGGTACTGACTGACGTACTTGCCATGAATGCTGCCACGCTTAAAGCACTCGGGTTCTCAGCGCCGGCAGTCATGAGTATTCAGGCCTGGCAGCGACAAGACCCGGGTGATTCGGTGGTCGCGAAAGCGCTGGACACTCTGCGTAACTGCGAGCGCCTTGGTGTTGGTATTTTGACCATGGCTTGCGGGAACTATCCTGAAGCGCTTCGGCACATTCACGATGCGCCGCTGGTGTTATACACCCTGGGTGATTCTGCCCTGCTTGGCCGGGATCAGATTGCTGTTATTGGCAGCCGGAATGCCACCCGCGCCGGACTGGACCACGCCCGCCGGTTTTCCGCAGAGTTAAGTGCTCGAAAACTTGTTATTACCAGTGGCCTTGCGTTGGGCATAGACGGCGCGGCCCATGCGGGTGCACTGGATGCGGGGTTTCCGTCCATTGCGGTGATCGGATCGGGTATTGACAGAATTTACCCTGCTCAGCACCAGCGTCTTGGCGAGCGAATCATCGAGCATGGCGTATTGGTGTCTGAATATCCTCCAGGCACGCCAGCAAGGGCCGGCCATTTTCCACGCCGAAACCGTATTATCAGTGGTCTGAGTCGTGGCATTCTGGTGGTAGAAGCGGGCTTGAAAAGCGGTTCCCTGATTACGGCACGGCTGGCTCTGGAGCAGGGGCGAGAGGTATTTGCCATCCCCGGTTCGGTGCACAGCCCGGTGGCCAAGGGCTGCCACCACCTTATTCGACAGGGCGCACAACTGGTAGAAACGGTGGACCATATTCTGGAAGAGCTGGATATCTGGTGGTCTATGCACGGGGCTACGGCAGGTCCGGAAGAAGCACAGGCTTGCCAGAGCGGCAATCAGGCAGATACCGCAGGAGAACTGGCGGGCCTGGATAGCCGGGAAATCGCGGTATTTGAAGCTTTAGGGTATGATCCGCAATCAACAGACGCACTAAGCTCCGTGACTGGCCTCCCGGCCGATCAGCTCATGCAGTCGTTGCTGCTTCTGGAGCTGCAGGGGCTGGTGAGTTCAGCACCGGGAGGATTTCAGCGCATTACCTGAGCTGGTTGTGATTATTCGTTTTGATTTATGCCTGGCGATATCAATATGGCCGTTTTTGAACCCCTTACCGATGGGCAGCTTCTGCGTGCACGTCAAATTCTGCAACAAGGCGGTGTCATCGCCTACCCTACCGAAGCTGTCTGGGGCCTGGGCTGTGATCCTTGGAACCAATCCGCCGTTGAGCGAATTCTGGCACTGAAAAATCGCCCCGTAGAGAAAGGCATGATTCTGGTGGCGTCTTCGGTGCAGCAAGTGCGGTTTTTGCTTGATCTGTTACCTGAACATCTGCAACGTAAGGCAGAGAGTCATTGGCCGGGTCCGGTCACCTGCCTGTTGCCGGATATAAATCAGCAGATTCCTGCATGGGTGCGTGGCGCCCACAGTACAATTGCGGTTCGCGTAAGCGATCATCCGGTTGTCCGGGCCCTGTGCATTGCTGCAGACATGCCTCTGGTTTCTACCTCCTGCAATCCGGCTGGTGAGGAGCCAGCCCGTAATATCGCCCAGGTTTCCCGTTATTTTGAAAATCAGCTGGACTGGATTGTACCGGGTGAACTCGGTGGCAACCCCAAACCCAGCCGTATTATCGATATTGTCACTGGTCAGCAGCTTCGCTAGGAGAATGTATGCCCCACCAACCCGATAGCAATGCCGTAAGAAACTACCTGATGAATTTGCAGGAGACGATCTGCTCACGCCTGGAAGCGGTGGACGGTAAGGCAAAATTTATCCGTGATAGCTGGGATCGTCCCGAAGGCGGTGGTGGTACTACCCGGGTTATTACCGAGGGTAACGTGTTTGAAAAAGGCGGGGTGAACTTTTCAGAGGTTACCGGTGACAGCATGCCTGCTTCGGCTACTGCCCACCGCCCTCATCTGGCGGGAGCTTCGTGGCAGGCTATGGGCGTTTCCCTGGTGATTCATCCGCATAATCCCTATGTACCAACGTCACACGCTAACGTGCGGTTCTTCATCGCCACGCCCGAAAATGCAGAGCCGGTGTACTGGTTTGGTGGTGGTTACGATCTGACGCCATATTACGGGTTTGAAGACGATTGCGTGCATTGGCATGAGACAGCAAAGGCAGCCTGCGACCCATTTGGCAGTGACACTTACGCACGTTTCAAACGCTGGTGTGATGATTACTTCTACCTGCCACACCGGAATGAACCCCGGGGCATAGGTGGTCTGTTTTTTGATGATTACAACACCGGTGACTTTGATCGGGACTTTGCTTTTATGCAATCTGTTGGTGACAGTTACATAGAGGCCTATGAGCCTATCGTTCGCCGTCGCCGGAGTCAGAGTTATGGCGATCAGCAGCGGAATTTCCAGCTTTATCGTCGCGGGCGTTATGTTGAATTCAATCTGGTGTATGACCGTGGTACGTTGTTCGGACTTCAGTCTGGCGGCCGTACCGAGTCAATTCTGATGTCTTTGCCGTCACTGGTACGCTGGGATTACAACCGGGTAGAGGAGCCAGGCACGGAAGAGGCCAGGTTAACGGAATTCTTCCTGTCGGGTCGTGACTGGCTGGGAATCGAGAATGAGAAATGATCGTTACGCAGTAATCGGGCACCCTGTCAGCCACAGTAAATCACCGAGGATCCACAGCTTGTTCGCCAGCCAGACAGGTGAGCCGGTTGAGTATACGGCCATCCAGGCACCTCTGGACAGATTTGCAGAAACCCTGCAGCAATTTTTTGAGCACGGTGGTATAGGTGTCAACGTCACGGTGCCCTTCAAAGAGCAGGCCTGGCAGCTTGCAGACCGCCGGGCTGACCGTGCGGAAAAAGCCGGCGCCGCCAATACGCTTTATTATAACGATAGCGGGCTGCTGATAGCCGACAACACCGACGGCCAGGGTCTGGTTCGGGATCTCACTACAAACCATGGAGTAACGCTTCGTGGCGCGCGTATCTTGTTATTAGGAGCGGGTGGCGCCGTACGTGGGGTACTCGGCCCTGTTCTGGCGCAGCAGCCGGCCTCGTTAACCATTGCCAATCGGACGGTTGAGAAGGCTGAGGTGCTGGCAGAGTTGTTCACCAGCACGGCCGGTAATACCGAGCTCATCGCTTGTGGGTTTGATAAGTTGTTCCAACCCTTTGATATTATTATAAATGGCACCAGTGCCAGCCTGCAGGGCGACCTGCCCCCGCTTTCAGCAAATGTGATCAGTGCCGACACTCTGGCTTACGACATGATGTACTCTTCAGAGACCACCCGTTTTAATCAATGGGCCCTCGGGCAGGGCGCAGCAACAGCCGTTGATGGCCTGGGTATGTTGGTGGAACAGGCTGCTGAATCCTTCCGGATATGGCGCGGGGTGACACCTGAAACGGCGTCGGTTATTGAGGAATTGCGTAACGGTTGAGCCGGCACCGGGTCTTTGGTCTATGCTCAGGAACAACTTCCGTAAGGGTTTGCCATGGATATTCTTACTCTCGTAGGGCTGGTAGCAGGTGTTTTGATTGTTGGCCTGGCCATGTTGGCTAATGCCTCGTTACTCACCTTTATCAACTTGCCCGGATTGGCCATTGTGCTGGGTGGTACCTTTGCTGTCACCCTGATCAAATTCCGCATGACATCGGTGACTAACGCCTTCCGGCTGGCGATAAGCGCTGCCTTCACCGATCGGGTAGCCACGCCTGCCGGGCTAATACGAGAGGTGAGTGCGCTGGCAATGGTGGTGCGCAAAGAAGGTATCCTGGGGCTGGAAAACCACCAAACTGACAATGATTTTCTGCAAAAAGCCATAAACCTTTGCGTAGACGGGCACCCCCCCGAGCTGGTGGAAGAGGCGCTTGCCCAGGAAGCACAGCAAACCGGCGAACGTTATGAAGTGGCAGAGCGGGTATTCCGGGGCATTGGTGAGTCGGCACCGGCCCTGGGCATGCTTGGTACCCTGGTAGGGCTTGTTCAGATGCTGAATAACCTGGACGACCCCTCATCTATCGGCCCTGCTATGGCAATCGCCCTGCTGACAACCCTGTATGGTGCGTTTATTTCCCAGTTGATCGCTCTGCCTCTGGCAGACAAGCTGCAACTGAAGGCAGAAGATGAAACCCGCAATCAGGTGCTGATCATCACCTCAATCAAGAACATTATGCGAGGTGAAAATCCGCGGGTTATGACGGAATTACTGTCGTCATTCGTACATCCTGACCAGCGCACGGGCCTTACGCCGGAGCGGGAGTCCTGACCTTGGCGTTTATCCGGCAGAATAGAAAGCGCCGCCCCGGCAATCAGGTCCCCGCCTGGATTGTCACCTTTGCCGATCTGGCAACCTTGCTGCTGACATTTTTTATTCTGCTGTTGTCATTTGCAGAACTGGACGTGGAAAAGTACCGTGCCATGGCCAATTCCATGTCTGTAGCCTTTGGTTCGGGTAACGTGCTGGCTGACGGTGTTGGTGGTTCTCCCCTGACTCTGATTGAGTCCGATACCGTATCCTTGCCAGAACCCAGTGAGACCGAAACCAGAGAGCCGGAATTTATCGACGAACGTGCTGAGGGCGCTGCCCCGACCAAAGTGTCTGCAGGTGTTATTGAGCTGGCGAGCCGGCTGGTTCAGGAGCTCGAGCCCGAAGTGGCCTCTGGTGCATTAAGTGTTAATTATGATCCGCACAAAGTGGTAATCCGGTTCTCTGAAGAAGCAACGTTTCGTTCAGGTGAAGCCGCCATCAAACCAAAAATGGTACCCATAATTGAGCGAGTGGTTGATGTGCTGGCGGCCTGCACCGGAGATGTTCTCGTGTCTGGCTATACCGATGACCGGCCTATTTCGAGCAGTCGATATCGCTCCAACTGGGACTTGTCCGCCGCCCGGGCGGTATCTGTGGTTCATGAGTTAGTATTGAATCGAAAGATTCCGGCCGAGCGCGTTGTGGCTGCAGGCAGAGCGGAGACCAACCCTCTGGCTCCCAATGACTCGCCCGAGAACCGGGCACTTAACAGGCGGGTGGAGATTGCGATCCGCAACCCTGCCTGTGCAGATGCAGTGAAAACAAATCAACTACCGATTGAAGTTATGCCTTAAAATTTGTTGTTCAATATCAGCGTAATGCCGGGCATAGGCCCGGCATTACGACCATCCGTGGGTTCAATCTTCCCTTACTTAACTTCTACTTCAATTGCTTTCGGTTTTTCCGGCTCAGCTTTTTGTATGGTGAGCGTAAGAAGGCCGTCTTTGAACGATGCCTTTACACTGTCCTCATTAACGTTATCGGGCAATGTGAAGCGACGTTTGAAACTCCCGTAATAACGCTCAATACGGTGGTGTTTCTTGTCTTTCGTCTCTTCTTCATGCTTGCGCTCACCTTCGATGCTGAGCACACCATCGTGTACGGTTACTTTGACATCTTGCTTGGCCAGGCCTGGCAACTCTGCCTCAATAGTGAAAGCCTGGTCGGTTTCTTTAATATCGACGGCTGGAGCCCAATCGGTGCGGCTGAATACATCTTTACCCTCGTTGCGATTATTCAGGCCGAGCATGCGATTGTACCGGCTTATCAGGTCTTCAAACTCATTGACCGGGTTCCAGCGAGTGAGATTGCTCATAGGAATTTTCTCCTTTCACGAAAACGAATCTGAATGATAGTTACCAGCTTCGATCGCGGAACAGCCCCATACCGGTGGCGCCAACCGTATGGTTATCCGTGAACTCTTGCCATAAGCTGTTATAGGGTTGGGGAAATTTATTTCAAGAGGCTGACATATCGAATAGTCAGGCTGGGCGGTCCTCGGTAACCAGATACTCATTCTTGAGTTTCACGTAATTTGCCGCGGTATATTTGAAGAAAGTGAGTTCCTTTTCGCTCAGGGCCCGCACCTGCTTCGCTGGCGAACCAACGTAAAGATAACCGGACTGGAGGGTTTTCCCTGGTGGCACCAGGCAGCCAGCGCCTACAATAACGTCATCCTCTACCACGGCTCCATCCATGATGATGCAACCCATGCCAACCAGTACGCGGCTGCCAATGGTGCAGCCATGTAGCAGTGCTTTATGGCCAACGGTAACGTCGTCACCGAGCGTAAGCGGGTAACCGCCCGGGTTGTAGTCGCTGGCGTGAGTAATGTGCAAAATCGAGCCATCCTGAATGCTGCAGCGGCTGCCGATACGGATTTTATGCATATCACCGCGGATAACGGTCATCGGCCATACCGAGCAATCGTCGCCCATTTGAACATCGCCAATCACCACCGCGCTGGGGTCTACCCAGCTACGCTCGCCGAAAATTGGTGTGGTACCCTTGTGAGAACGTACGTTAGCCATTACATATACCTTTATAGCGTTTACCCGAAAGCTGGGGGAGCGGCTGAGAGAGAACGTTGCCAAAACACGCTCGAGCACATCCATGTGGCGCTTGGGCTTCGCCATCCATGGCTTCGCACAGTTTTGGCAACGTTCTCTCTCAGCCACTGCCTAGCAAGTGTTCAGACAACCAAGCTACCTCACAAATTTATAGCTGAAAAGGGGACTTATGAATAACCCGCTACTGACGGACGATCTGTTACCAAAGTTTGATCATATCCGCATTGAACACATGGAAGCGGCGATCGACCAGATCATCAGCACGAATCGCGTGAAGATGGCGAGCCTGGCGCAAAATGATGATCCCACCTGGGATACCCTTGCCCAGCCTATGCAGGCACAGGAAGATGAGTTGAGTAACGCCTGGTCTGTGATCTCACACCTTAACGGTGTGATGAACAACGATGACTTGCGCAAAGTATACAAGAGCTGCTTGGAAAAGCTGACGGAGTACGGCACGGAACTTAGTCAAAACGAGGCGCTGTGTAATGCTTACAAAAAGCTTGCTGCAAGGGATGACTTTCAGGATCTGACGGAAGACCAGCGCAAATCAATCGATAACACTCTTCGGGATTTTCACTTGGGTGGTGTTGATCTGCCTGAAGATGAGAAAAAGCAGTACGCTGCGCTGACCCGGGAGCTGGCAGAATTATCTAATCGTTATAGCGACAACGTACTGGATGCAACTCAGAACTGGTACCGGCATATAGTTGATGTAGTTGAGCTTGCGGGCATCCCGGAATCGGCCATTGAGGGTGCCAAAGAGGCGGCCCGCCAGAAGGAACTTGATGGTTACGTGGTTACACTCGATTTCCCCAGTTTCTTCCCGGTAATGACTTACTGCGATAACCGCGAATTGCGTCGTGAAGTATACGAGGCGTTTGTAACCCGGGCCTCTGATCAGGGCCCGAATGCCGGTCAGTGGGACAATACACCGGTTATGGCGGAGATTCTTAAGCGTCGCCATGGGTTGGCCCAGTTGCTTGGTTTTAATAACTACGCTGAACGCTCGCTGGCCACCAAAATGGCTCGTACCACAGACGAAGTTCTGGAGTTTCTGAACCGGCTGGCGGTGAAATCAAAGCCGATTGCTGAAAGAGAGATTGCTGAACTCAAGGCCTTTGCCAAAGAGGAGTACGGCCTGGCCGATCTGCAAGCCTGGGATATCGGCTACTACAGCGAAAAACTGCGCCAGCAACGCTATGATATTTCGCCAGAAACCTTGCGTCCGTGGTTTCCTGTGGACAAGGTGATTCCGGGGTTATTCCGTGTTGCAGAGCAATTGTTTGGTATTCAGGTTGAAGCCAAACCTGAGGTGGAAACCTGGCACCCGGATGTTACCGCCTATTGCATCAGCCGTAATGGTGAGACCCTGGCGTGGTTTTATCTCGATCTGTTTGCCCGCCAGGGCAAGCGGGGTGGCGCCTGGATGGCGGATTGCCGGGTTCGTTGGCGTAATCAGAGCGGGCATATGCAGCTACCGGTGGCTTTTCTTACCTGTAATTTTACGGCACCGGTGAATGACAAGCCGTCACTGCTCACGCACGATGAAGTAACAACGTTATTTCATGAGTTCGGCCATGGCCTGCATCATATGCTGACCCAGGTGGAAGTGCGGGACGTGTCGGGTATTAATGGTGTGGCATGGGACGCGGTTGAGTTACCCAGCCAGTTTTTGGAGAACTGGTGCTGGCATCCGGAGTCTCTGGCATTGATCGCTTCGCACCACGAAACGGGAGAGCCATTGCCGGAAGACTTACTGCAAAAACTGCTGGCGGCTAAAAATTTCCAGTCCGGCATGGCGATGATCCGGCAGTTGGAGTTTTCGCTGTTTGATTTTCGCTTGCACGCAGAGTTTACCGATCAGGCCCCGACCAATCCTCTGGATACGTACCGCAAAATCCGGGAAGAAGTTGCCGTAGTTGATGCACCGGAGTTTAATCGTTTTCCAAATGCCTTCTCTCATATTTTTGCCGGCGGCTATGCGGCAGGGTATTACAGTTACAAGTGGGCAGAGGTGTTAGCAGCCGATGCCTTCTCGATGTTTGAGGAGAATGGTATCTTTGATCCGGACACCGGTAGCGCGTTTCTCCATAATATCCTTGAGAAGGGCGGCTCCCGGGAGCCCATGGAGCTGTTCAAGGCTTTTCGTGGGCGTGAACCGAAAGTGGATGCCCTGCTAAGGCAATCCGGCATTACGGATGACGCCGCCTGATTCCATGTGCTCCGATGACTATGCTGGCCGTCGGAGCTCCTTACCACCGGAGTTACGTTATGAGATACACCAAACGCTTTATTGCTGGTGCCATGTGCCCGCGCTGTTCGGAACTGGACAAGATCACCATGCACCATACCGACGATGGCAGGCAGGTGCGTGAGTGCGTGGCCTGTGGCTATACCGATGCAATATCTGACACGGAAATGACCGAGCCTGAAGATATTCATCTGGATACACGGGTGAACAGGCTTGGTAATGACGATGATCATACCGTTAAGCAGGTTGTGTTCTTCAAGTCAGTGGATGAAGACTGATTCATGCGCCCTCTTGATCTTCTTCTGAGTGTTTTCCTTTGCAGGTGTGGAGGTTCAGATCTTCAGATCTGAGCCTTTTTCGTATTTATCAGTATTGCGAGGCAGAATTTTTATAAGTAGTATACTGAATGCATGAATTGAAGTGGTCAGGGCATTGCTTGCTGTTCCGACTCGCTCCACACACATTCACTACTTACCCTCGAGGTCCTCCATGACCACTCAAGCTGACGTTCCCGAGTATGCTTCCTACCCGTTCGATGCTCGCGCTATTGCCCATCGGTTCCGCCATTCTGCTATTTTTGGAGCATTGGATGCGTTGCAGCCGGGTGAGGCTATGCGCTTTGTTAACGACCATGATCCGATCCCTTTGCTCGGCCAGATGAAGCAGCGTTATGGCGAGGGTGTGCAGGTGATTTATCAGCAGCGGGCGCCAGGCGCCATCGTGATTGATTTCGTTATTGTGGACCAACTGGAGGCATAGATGGCAACGCTGGCTTTCTTTGATCAGGTTCCACCACTGCGCGTATACGATGGTCTGGCCAGGCTTTTGGGTGCATCTGAGGACGGTATTCTTGAATATCGTTATACAGACGCGGTGCGGTTGGCAGGCCACTCGTGCCCAACGGTTGCCGGTGCCTGGTTGTGCACAGTTGCAGCACTTAAGAGGCTGTATGGTGATGAGACACCTGAGCGCGGCAACATTAGCGTTTATTTTGATGACGCCGAAGATTCCGGTGTCACCGGAGTTATCGCGCAGGTATTAACGTTGATAACCGGTGCAGCGGCAGCTAATGGGTTCAAAGGCCTTGCTGGTCGTCATGCCCGCAATAACCTGTTGCACTATGCCAGTAAGGGTGTGCGGGGTATTCGCCTTCGCCGTAACGATACTTTTAAGGAAGTTGAAGTAACGTTCGATACCAGCTCTGTTCCGTCTGATCCGGCACAGCAGTCGTTGATTCCGCTGGTGCTGGGTGGTCAGGCAACGCCTGAACAGGAACTGGAATTTGGCCGCCTGTGGCAAGACCGGGTTCGGAGACTGTTGCTGGAACACGCAAACGATCCCAATGTTGTTCAGGTCAGAGACGTTGCTTAATTGTTATCAGGCGGGCGAACACCGGTCGTTTTGGGTGGTCAGAGAATCATCGCTGCCACCCAGCCAAAACCCAGCAACGGCAAGTTGTAGTGTAAGAACGTAGGCACTACGGTATCCCAGATATGATTGTGCTGGCCGTCTACGTTCAAACCCGCTGTAGGGCCGAGTGTCGAATCTGACGCCGGTGAACCGGCATCTCCCAGAGCGCCCGCCGTACCAACCAGCGCAACAATGGCCAGGGGGCTAAAGCCCATTTGCAAAGCCAGTGGCACATACAAGGCTGCGATAATGGGGATGGTTGAAAAAGAGGAGCCAATACCGAGGGTAATCAGTAAACCGACCAGCAGCATGAGCAGAGCCGCCATAGCCTTGCTGTTGCCAATAAGTTCCACAGAGCTTTGTACCAGAGTTGTAATCTCACCAGTCTGCCGCATAACCTCGGCAAAACCCGAGGCGGCAATCATGATAAAGCCGATCATGGCCAACATCTTCATGCCTTCTGTGAACAGGTCGTCGGCTTCTTTCCACTTCACTACACCCGACAGATTAAAAAGCAGAAAACCTGCCAAAGCGCCAAGAATCATAGAGTTCAGCCACAACTGAACGATGAATGAGACAGCAATAGCGACCAATGCCATAACCAGGGTGCGAGAGTTATAGCTGACATCCACCCGCTCAGTACGGGTAATGGCTTCCATATTGTATTGACGGTCGCCCCGGTAACTGAAGAAAACCGCAACCAGTAAACCGCAGAGCATACCCAGTGCGGGCAAGGCCATGGCTTTCATTACGCCGAGCCCATGGGTGTCCACCCCATTGACCGCGATTTTTGCCATCAGAATCTCATTCAGATAAATACCGCCGAAACCAATGGGTAAAAACATATAGGGGGTAATCAGACCGAAGGTAAGCACACAAGCAACCAGCCGGCGATCCATTTTCAGTTTTGCCATTACATAAAGCAGTGGCGGGACGACCAAAGGGATAAATGCGATATGAATAGGAAGAATATTTTGTGAGGAAAGTGCGATGGCAACCAGCATACCGATAATCAGAAATCGAACGCCTGTTACCGCGCTGCCCTCGCTCTGTTTGCCGATCATTCCCAGAGTTTTGTCCGCCAGAGCATGGGCCAGACCGGATTTACCGATAGCAACGGCAAAGGCGCCCAGTGTGGCGTACGACAAGGCTACGGTTGCGCCGCCACCCAAGCCACTGTTGAAAGCGTTAATTGTGGCATCCAGAGACATCCCTGCTATCAGGCCACCGGCTATAGCGCCGATTATCAGGGCAACAACAACGTGGATGCGGCACAAGCTCAGTGCGAGCATGATGGTGACCGCAGCAACAACGGCATTCATGGCAGACTCCGGGTAGGAATATCAACTTATCTGACCCCTCGTGAGGATCAGACCTGACGAAAACGCGTTAATGTGCAGGAAATTGCGGCCACAGTCAAAGCACAATCGTGGCTGTTAATTGTCACCAATGCGGTAAAATCGGGGTACTTGTTCGCCCGCCAGTTCTACGGTTTCCCGGAACATGGTTAACGGGCGCGCCCAGAGACTCCGATCGCCGTACAGGCAGCGATAAATCACCAACCACTCCTCGGTTTCGCTGTGCCGGGCAAGATCGATTACCTGATAGTCTCTGCCTTTGTAGTGGCGGTAGCGGCCAGGGCGGATGTCGTGTTTTTTATCAGTCATGTACAACCTCTTTTAGGGCATGCTGGTTTATCCATCAGTCCAGAGGACGTATAGGCTCTAACGGTCTAAACTTTGCGTGTGGAGTTGAAAAAAGCACAAGAACATCGCTTGGAGTCTACAAAGTGTAGTTCAAGTGCTCCGGCGCGAAAACTGGAACTTACTATGAGAAACACCGCATATTCGGTGGCTTTGTTACTGACTCTGTTGTTTGTTATACCCGGTGGCGTGCAGGCGATGGCTCCAGTTCCTTCCTCTGTGCCTGAGTATTCCTGGCTGGAGGATTCAGCGCACGTTATGGACGTGGAGAATGTTCAAGCGCTTGCCGGTACCGAGTGGACCCATTTTGATACCCGGCAGGCGCTTAATCTCGGGTTTAGTAATAGTGCATTCTGGCTTCGTATTGTTATCCCCCGATTGGCCAGGGACGACAATCATGTACTGGAAATCGGCTACCCGCTGCTGGATGTGGTAAATATGTTCTGGACACACAATGGCCAGTTGACTGAGCGTTACGAAACAGGCGACAGCCGGCCGTTTAATAACCGCCCTGTTGTGCACCGTAACTTTGTTTTTCCAGTACCTTTCAGCGCCGATTCGGTCATTGCTTACATCAAAATTGAAAGCCAGGGCCCAATACAGATTCCGATTAAATTTGTGAGCTCCAAAGAGTTTGTGGCCAACGAACAACTGGCTTATGGCTGGCAGGCAATGTTCTTCGGAATTATTGTAGCGCTGGCGTTATACAACCTGTTTCTGTTCCTGATTATTCGTGACCAGACCTATCTCTGGTATGTATTCGCTGTGCTTACGTTGGGGCTGGTACAGCTTGACCTGCACGGCGTGCTCTTTCAGTGGTTCTGGCCAGATCAGCCGGGAGTTAATCGTTACTTCACAATACTGATTATTGGCTTGTCAATTATAGCCGCAGCCATGTTTGCTATCTGGTTGCTTAACGTGCGTCGTTACAGCCCCCGGGGCTACCAATTGCTGAAACTGCTGATCTTCTGTTCGGCCGTTAGTATGGTTTACGGATTTTTTGGCTCTTATCAAGTGAGCATCGTTCTTGTTACCGCCATCGCCGCGATAGGAGCTCCAAGTCTCTGGTTGCTGAGCTTGTTTATCTGGCGACGTGGTTTGAAACTCGCCCTCTTCTATGCGTTGGCCTGGACCCCGCTACTGTTCGGAAACCTATTACTGGCAATCAGTAAAATGGGCTACATGCCCCGTACCATTATTTCGGAAAGTGGGCCTCAGATTGGCGTTGCGATTGAAGCCATTCTTTGGTCGTTTGCGTTAGCCTAGCGGATTAATCTGGAGCGTCACCAGCGGCTTCTGGCTCAGCATCAGACACTGGAAGTTCAGCGAGAGGCAAATCGTACCCTTGAGGAACGGGTGCGGGAGCGAACGGAGGAGTTGCAGGAAGCCAATGAGCAACTTGAGGCGATCAGTCTGACAGATGGTCTGACCCAGATAGCAAACAGGCGGCAGCTTGATGAGCAGCTTCAGGCAGAATGGAATCGGGCATTGCGACACCGGCAGCCTCTGAGCTTCCTGTTACTGGATATTGATCACTTCAAATCAGTGAATGATAAGTTCGGACACCTGGCTGGTGATGATTGTCTGATTGCTTTGGCTGCTATTTTTTCCAGGGAGACTCAACGTACGGGCGATGTGCTGGCACGTTACGGGGGTGAAGAGTTTGGTGTATTACTGCCGGCGACACCGGAATCGGGAGCCCGCCTTGTAGCAGAGCAATTACGCCAGGCGGTGGAGCGCTCACCGGTACATTCCAGTACTCAGGAATTGCCAATCAGCCTGACGATAAGCGTTGGTTACGCCACAATGATTCCTGAGCCTGGTGAGCAGTTTTCTGAGTTAATACGGCGGGCAGATGAAGCGCTTTATGCGGCTAAAAAATCAGGGCGTAACAGAGCCTGTGGATTCCAGATGGCCCCCACGGGCTCGCCATAAACTGCTTTAGTTCTTTAGCTTGTAACGGCCCGGGCCAAGAAATATAACCGCAACGGCGGTAAACAGGAAAAAGCCCTGAAGCTCCAGTGCCCAGCCGCCGCTGCCAGCCAGTGACAACAGCTGACCAGTGTGCACCAGCACCAAAGCAACCAGCATGTTGAAAACAATCAATAGTGCGCCAATGCGGGTCTGATAACCAAGAATGACCATAAGTGGTGCAATCACCTCGCCAATAAAAACCCCGTACGCAAGAAACGCCGGCAAGCCGTGACTGGCCAGCATGCCTTCAATAGACCCGATGCCGTGCAGTAGCTTGGCAATGCCATGGAACAGTAACAGCCCGCCCAGGGTCAGGCGAATGATGAGTTTTCCCAGGTCGACGTTTTCAAGCATAGTGGTAATCTCCGGAGCTTGGCTGGCGAGAGTGGTGGATATCATAACCGGTTAGAGTTGTGGCTCAAAGATTACGAATATCCGGGTGAAGCGGAATAAGTTGTTTGAGCAGACGGTTTTGGGCGCCGGTTGAAATACGATTTTTCTCCATTGCCAGAATCAGGTCTTCAACCAGTGCGTTAAATTGGGTGTCCGTAATAACCATGTCTTCATGCAGTTTGCGCATTTCCTTACCGTTGTAAGTACAAGGTCCGCCGCTCAGAACACATAGCTGGTCCGTCAGATTTTGATGAAACTGCACAACATCCGTGCCTTTGAACTGATGGTTAATTCGGTTATCTTCGATAATCAGATACAAGAGATCCTCGACAATCCGGGCAATACCCTTCCGCTCACCAAGTTGCTCGTACAAGGTCTGCTCCCGCTCTGTGGTGAGTGTCTGACAGCCAGCGAGTGTAAGGCTACCTGCCAGCAGTATGACCAAAAGTACAGCAGTGGTGAACGTGCGGTACATATCAGAAGCTCCCCTGAACGGAGAGATACAGCCCCTGCTGGTCTTCCAGAGTGGCGACGTCTCCAAGATTAACGAATGCCGCTGTTACGGCCAGGCGGCGGTCAGGTAGCCAGGCAACAAAAACATCCCACCAGTCATCTTCTTTGGCAAAGCTGAGATTATCTGGCTTTTGCCGATACTCGGTACCAATCAACCATTGGCGGTTCAGAAACAGGCCAACACTGCCCTCGGTCATAACTTCGTAACCGTTGTTGCGGTCGCCGCCAAAGCCCAGCAGGCCGCCCTGGTTGGCTTTGGTGGCACGAGCCGTCAGGTTTATCAGTAAGTTGCGTTGAAACAGGGCTGCGAAGAACACTTTGCTTCCACCAAGATAGAAATCCGTGCCGGTGTCGTCCCGTGCACCAATAGCGTCCGGGACGGCGAAATCCCGTTGGCGCTTGTGCTGGACACCGGCCGACCACTGGCCCCAGGGACTGTATAAAACATCGCCGGTCAGGCGGATTTTGACACCGAAAATATCCTGATTCAGCTCATCCTGTTCCAACCCAAAACCGTCTTTCAGAACAAATGCCAGAGTGTCGAGATCCAGAGTTTGCCGGGCCGCAGTCAGCTCGATACGGTTTCGCCAGTTCACTGAAATGCCGGTGACCGACAAAGTGTAGTCGTCGACTTCCGCCCGACTAAGCGCCAGCGTACCTCCCCATTCTTCATCGCTGGCGTAGCTGCCTAACAGGGCCCAGGGCACCAGGCCGCCACCGGCGCCGCCTTCAATCGTCGTCACCCCGCCGGTCGCCCAGATTCGGCTGCCGATATCCGCCATTGCGCAGGGAGGTGTCAGGAGAAGAAGGATTGTTGCCAAAAGCCTGTGTCTCATGAATTAATCTCAGGTTTTCTATTGGTCAGTTCGGAGTGCATTGTGGCAAGCCGCTTTTCAGTGTCGAAAAGATCCTCGGCAGCAACCGGGCGGCTTAAGTAGAAGCCCTG
>Ga0079223_10000657_pt1 | contig 18534 bp, 14 predicted proteins | sample Stecom2011_FD_75072 | JGI IMG/M metagenome (GOLD analysis project Ga0079223, IMG submission 75072) | Agricultural soil microbial communities from Utah to study Nitrogen management - Steer compost 2011 | ecosystem: Environmental > Terrestrial > Soil > Agricultural land | place: USA: Utah... | reverse complement strand
CCAAAAACCAAATTCCAAAAACCAAAAACCAAATTCCAAATTCCAAATGCCAAGGACTTACATAGATGAAAATTTGGTGAAGAGACATCAAAAAAAGAGCCCTTCCAAAATAAGGGCTCTTTTATTTATAAAAATTAGTTTGTTTTAGTCACGCTTAAACACCGCCTTAAGCTGTCCGAGATTTCCGGCATCCATGGTAGTTTTCAGATATTCATTGCTTAAATCGATAGTTGTGGTAGTAGTTTCAGGCTCAGGACCGTCGGTAGTGGTTGTAAGCTTATCGCCACTAAGAACATAAGTTCCCGAACTCACGTTGCTACCATCACAAGTATAAACCATTACTCCATTTACTTCTTCCGCCTTGACGCTACTGATAGTCAGGAGAAATTTGCCATCGGCCGTAAAGGCGCCATTACTTTTAAAGCAGGGAAGTTCCTTTAAAATATTAGGATCTGCGGTGCCATCATTATTTAAGTCAATTGGAATTGCGGCATTCAATTCCACTAAAGTCCAACTTCCTACAATACTAGGTGCGGAATCATTATCATCAACCGAGGAGCAGGAAGCAAACAAAACTGCGATAAATAAAATACTCAATAATTTTTTCATAATATATATGTTTACTTGTTAGGAGCTTCAAATAAAGTGTATTCAATAATACAGAGCTATTTTTTTGTAATAGGTTTGTGAGAGATTTATTAAGGCTTTAACGATTTTCCTACTTGATACACCCAGGAGAAAAGGATTTCCAAATTGCAAGATGGAAGCGAGAAACGATATTGCCTTCCTCAACATCTATAGAGTCCCTCTCTAAATCCGTATCTTTATCTCGGAAGAACATTTCCCAAAAACTATGGACATAGAAAACAAACTCATTTCCAAAAAGAAACCCACGTATCCCATTACCGAAACCCTGTTTAATTACCTAAGACGACAGGGACGGACCATAAAAATCCCGATTTATTATGATGATTTGTTGCGGTTTCAAGGTTTTGTGTCGGTTTTTGATGCAAACGGAAAGGATACTTTATGGATAAGTGTTTATTATTCTGAATTGGAGACAGAGGAGATTCACCGCAGTCTTAAAAAAGTGTATTCCGTTTTACACTCCGATGGTACCGATACTATTTTGCCTTATCTAAGTATCGACAGTGTTGACTTTTGCACATTTGGAAATTCAAAACCTTTCCGCGTAAAAGTGCGAAACATCCTCAATGACAACTACATTTTTCTCTATGTCAAGAAAGCCGATGCTTCCAGAATTTACGGTTTGGAATTGGAGGATATACTCTCTCCCAACCACATAAACTTCTTAGTCCACAAAAACACTTTAATTGAAGAGCATATATCCGGTATTCCCGGGGATGATTTTATTGAAAATCATCTCGACAATTGTTCCGATAGGGACAAAGCCGAAATCGCCAAAGAATTTGTAAAATTCAACGAACGTTGTTTCGTGAGATTGTTGGGCGATATGCGTTCATATAATTACGTAGTGGTCCTAACCCACGATTTTGACCGGATCCAATACCGTTTCCGGGCCATTGACTTCGATCAGCAGAGTTATGAAGGCAACTCAAAAGTTTATAAGCCCCAATTTTTAAAAGAGAACAACAGATTTGTGGAAATGACGATGGAATTATTACAGCAGGCCTCTGTAGATCAATACAAAAACGAAGAACGATCGTTACTAGCAAAAAGGGCTACCAGTGAGAGAAAAAGATTGCGAGGTCTGATGAATTGCATGAAAAATGATACTATCTCCCCTCCCGAAAAAGTAGAGCAATTAAAAATGAGTCTCCTAGATTTAACGGGGGATGTCAATTTTAAAAAGTCGACCAATATGGGAGAAATATTGCAAAGTGCTTTAGATTTTGTGATACGAAATTACAAGAATGAAAATCCTTATTTAATTGGAAGGAGACCTCCTGGAAAGCTTTAAAATCGATTTCAATAGACATTAAGCTTATAATCATTTAGTTACCCTTTCTATACGAGGATCAATATTTTATACAAAACCCTATTTCGTGTAGGTGAAAGAGAGCATTTTGAATTAAAGTTATTTATTTCAAAAATTTCCATGAATTTTATTTTGCTCGCTATTGACTAGCTTACCTTTGAACTTAAAATTAATCCTTAATTAGCGGTCTCATGAAAATACAAAAAGTTTTAGTTGCCAATAGAGGTGAAATCGCCATCAGGATTTTACGGGCATGTACTGAGATAAACTTAACCACAGTTGCCATTTACACTCACGAAGACCGCTATTCACAACATCGTTACAAGGCAGATGAATCGTATCAAATTGGCGAAAACAATGAACCTTTAAAGCCCTATTTGGATGGAGATGCCATTATTGCCATGGCCAAGGCAAAAAATGTGGATGCCATTCATCCTGGATATGGTTTTCTATCGGAAAACTCTGGATTTGCCCGTAATTGTGCAAAAAACGGAATTATTTTTATAGGTCCCGATCCCAAAGTAATGGATGCTTTGGGCGATAAAATAACCGCTAAAAAAATAGCGGAAAAATGCGGGGTTCCTATTATAAAAAGCAACATCAAAAAGCTCACTTCCTTAAAAGTAGCTCTTTCGGAAGCAAAAACCATTGGCTATCCCTTAATGCTCAAAGCTGCTTTCGGCGGGGGTGGACGGGGAATGCGGGTGATAAGAAATGATGAGGATTTGAACAACCACTTTGACTCTGCCCGAAGTGAATCTCTCAATGCTTTTGGGGATGACACTATGTTTTTGGAAAAATATGTTGAAGAACCAAAGCACCTGGAAGTTCAGATTGTAGCCGACAATCACGGCAACATTCGGCATTTGTTTGAGCGTGATTGCTCGGTGCAACGGAGGCATCAAAAAGTAGTTGAAATTGCGCCTTCTTTCAACGTTTCTCAAAAAGTCAAGGATTCTCTTTATGACTATGCTCTAAAAATCGCACACGAGGTAAATTACAACAACGTGGGGACGGTAGAATTTTTAGTTGACAAAAACGACGAAATCTTTTTCATAGAGGTAAACCCGCGAATTCAAGTAGAGCATACGGTTACGGAAATGGTGACGGGGATCGATCTTATAAAAACCCAAATATTCATCGCTGGAGGTTACAAACTTTCGGATAAGCAAATTAAAATATACGATCAGGACGTCCTCGCCACCTATGGGTTTGCGTTGCAATGCCGATTGACCACAGAAGATCCTGAGAACAATTTCACCCCAGATTACGGAACTATAACCACCTATCGAAGTGCTGCAGGAATGGGCATTCGGCTGGATGCGGGAAGTATTTATCAGTCATATAGTGTAAGCCCCTTTTTCGATTCCATGTTAGTTAAGGTTTCTGCGCATGGACGGACTTTGGATGGGGCGGTCCGCAAAATGATCCGTGCTTTAAAGGAGTTTAGAATTCGGGGCGTAAAAACAAATATTCACTTTCTTCAAAATGTAATTCAGCATAAAACATTTATAAATGGGGAGGCGACGGTCAACTTTATCGCTAACACGCCCTCTTTGTTTGTTGTGAAGCTTCCTCAAGATCGAACTTCAAAAATCGTCAATTATCTAGGCGAGGTTATCGTCAATGGAAATCCAGATGTGAAGACATTTGACAGAAGCAGAGTTTTCCGGGTTCCGAAAATCCCAAAATTCGATATCTCCGGAAGCTATCCAAAAGGCACAAAGGATTTGCTCATCGAATTGGGTCCAGAAAAGTTCTGTGCTTGGTTAAAGGATGAAAAAAAGATTCATTATACAGACACTACCATTCGCGATGCCCATCAGTCCCTGCTTGCCACACGAATGCGAACTTACGATATGTTGCAAGTTGCCGAGAGTTTTGCCAAGAACCATCCCAACACTTTTAGCATTGAAATGTGGGGCGGTGCTACGTTTGACGTTTGTCTTCGATTTTTAAATGAAAGTCCGTGGACTCGTCTTCGGGAACTGCGACAGAGAATTCCAAATATTCTATTTCAGATGCTCCTGCGCGGATCGAATGCGGTTGGTTATAAAGCGTATCCCGACAATCTAATTGAAAAGTTTATTGAGAAATCTTGGGAAAACGGCATTGATATCTTCAGAATATTCGATTCTTTAAACTGGGTAAAAGCGATGGAGCCCAGCATCAATTTCGTTCGGGACAAAACCGGGGGAATTGCTGAGGCGGCAATAAGTTATACCGGTGACATTCTTAATCCCAAAGAAACGAAATACACTTTAAAGTACTACACCCAGCTTGCAAAAGATCTTGAAAATGCTGGTGCCCATATAGTATCGATAAAAGACATGGCCGGATTGTTAAAACCTTATGCAGCCAGCGAACTGGTTTTATCGTTAAAGGACACTTTAAATATCCCAGTCCACCTGCATACCCACGACACTTCCTCCATCCAATCTGCCACCTATTTAAAGGCTATTGAAGCGGGAGTGGACGTAGTGGATGTTGCTTTGGGCGGAATGTCGGGGCTTACCTCCCAGCCCAATTTCAATTCAATTGTGGAGATGATGCGCAACCAAGAACGGGAACACAAATTTGACATCAACAAATTAAATGAATTTTCAAATTATTGGGAAGATGTCCGAGAAATGTACTACCCGTTTGAATCGGGTCTAAAATCGGGAACTGCGGAAGTCTATCAACATGAGATCCCGGGAGGGCAATATTCAAACTTGCGGCCACAATCTGAAGCACTTGGATTGGGAGATCGTTTTGATGAAGTAAAAACGATGTACGGAAAGGTCAACGAAATGTTCGGAAACTTAATAAAAGTGACACCAAGTTCGAAAGTAGTAGGAGATATGGCCATTTTTATGGTGACCAATAATCTTCAACCTGAAGATGTTATGGAGCGAGGAGAAACGCTATCCTTTCCTGAATCGGTAATCAGTTTCTTTAAAGGCGATTTAGGGCAACCATTGGGCGGGTTCCCCAAGGAGCTTCAGAACATAATTCTCAAAAACGCCATTCCTTATACAGAAAGACCCAACGCTCACTTAGAGCCCATAAATTTTGATTCTGAATTCAGCGCATTTAATAAAAAGTTCCAAAAAGGGTTTTCAAGATCGCTCGAATTTGAAGATTTTCTTTCTTATAGTTTATACCCACGGGTATTCGAAGATGCCCACGAACGATACAAGCTATATGGGAATACCGCAATCCTCGCCACGCAGAATTTCTTTTACGGAATGCAACCTCAAGAGGAGGCCACGATCGAATTGGAGCCGGGTAAATCGATTTTGGTTAAGCTTCTCTCGATAGGGTTACCAAATGAAGATGGAATTCGAATTGTATTCTTTTCCGTAAATGGAGAAAATCGATTTGTAGAAATCAAGGACAAATGCATAGAAGTAAAAAAAGAGGTTCACTTAAAAGTCGACGTACAAGACATGAATCAATATGGAGCCCCATTGCAGGGAAGTCTTTATAAGGTTTTGGTAAAGAAAGGCCAGAAAATTAAAAAGAACGACCACTTATTTATCATAGAAGCCATGAAGATGGAAACCACGATTACGGCAAATAAATCAGGAAGTGTAAAATCTATATCCCTCAAGTCTGGGACTATGGTTATGAAAGACGATTTAATTTTAACGATGGAATGATTGTGGATTTAGAATCAGAAATGTATGAGAAAAGAAAAAAGGCACGACAGTTGGCAAGGAATGTTATGTTATTTTCACAAGAAAATTTACTTCTTCCCCCTTGCATTTCAAATAAATAACACTACATTTGCACCCCTCTAAGACGAAATTTATTTTGTTTTGGGTGAGAAAACAATGATTTATTAACAATTGACAAAGACTAAATGGATACATTGAGTTACAAAACAGTATCTGCCAACAAAAACACCGTTACAAAAGAATGGTTGGTGGTAGATGTGGACGGCCAGGCATTGGGTCGTCTTGCTAGCGAGGTTGCAATATTACTTCGTGGAAAGCACAAGCCAAGTTTCACCCCACACGTAGATTGCGGTGACAACGTAATTATCATCAACGCCAGTAAGATCAGCCTAAGCGGCAACAAGTGGGAAGACAAGACCTACATCCGCCACACAGGATATCCTGGAGGACAACGTAGCCTTACTGCTGCCGAGATGTTCAAAAAAGACCCTAACAGAATTGTTGAAAAAGCTGTAAAAGGAATGCTTCCCAAAAACAAATTGGGAGCAGAAATGTTCAGAAATCTAAAGGTTTATGCCGATGCCAATCACGGTCAAGAAGCACAAAAGCCACGAACTATTAACCTTAACTACAGCAAATAATGGAGACAATTCATAAAATAGGCAGAAGAAAAACTGCAGTTGCGCGAGTGTACCTTAAGCAAGGTTCGGGAACTATTACCATCAACAAGCGCGAATTTGAAAACTACTTCCCAACGGGAACGCTTCAATACAAAGTAAAACAGCCGTTAGCACTTACTGACAACGAAAATACTTTCGACATTTCGGTAAATGTATTTGGCGGTGGAATCACTGGACAGGCAGAAGCCATTCGTCTTGCTATTTCGCGCGCTATGTGCGATCTTAACGATGAAAATCGCGGTATCTTGAAACCAGAAGGTTTATTGACAAGAGATCCAAGAATGGTAGAACGCAAGAAATACGGACAGAAGAAAGCCCGTAAGAAATTCCAGTTCTCTAAACGTTAATATTACCCAACTTTATTGGGTATCTCCTGGAGGTACCCAATTTAAGTTGTTAAGTTCATATTTATTATTAATCAAAAAGCTGTTATCTGCCTTCGGCGGAGTTAGTTTAGCATCTAAACCAAATTCGAACGAACGAAAAAGGTTGCTATCCTTTCACAGAACGTAAACTAAAACAAAAATGGCAAAAAAAGTAGAAGTAAAAGACTTACTTGAAGCTGGTGTGCATTTTGGCCACCTTACCCGCAAATGGAACCCTAACATGGCGCCTTACATCTATATGGAGCGCAACGGGATCCACATTATCAACTTATACAAAACCGCTGCAAAAATTGATGAGGCTACTGAAGCCCTTAAAAAAATTGCAGCCAGTGGACGAAAAGTTCTTTTCGTAGCTACCAAAAAACAGGCTAAGGATATTGTTGCTGACAAGGCACAAGCTGCTAACATGCCTTATATTACTGAAAGATGGCCTGGCGGAATGCTTACTAACTTTGTGACTATTCGCAAGGCGGTAAAAAAGATGTCATCCATTGACAGAATGAAGCAGGACGGTACTTTTAACACCCTTTCAAAGAAAGAGCGTTTGGCCGTTGATCGTCTTCGTGCAAAATTGGAGAAAAACCTCGGATCCATATCTGATATGAGCCGTCTTCCAGCTGCACTATTTGTGGTTGATACTACAAGAGAGCGAATTGCTGTTTCAGAAGCTTTAAAATTGAACATTCCAATCTTTGCTATGGTTGACACCAATAGTGATCCACGCGAGATTGACTATGTTATCCCAAGTAATGACGACGCCTCAAAATCCATTGAAAGCATCATGAGTTTTGTTTCTGAGGCCCTAATTGAAGGTCTTTCTGAAAGAAAATCAGGAAAAGATGAAGAGGATGATGAAGAGGAGAAAATGGAAGCGGCCGCTAAGAAAGCGCCAAGAAGAGCAAGAATTACTGATGATGCAGAAGTTCCTTCAACAGACAAGGAAGATGTAGAGGCAATGAAAGAGGCTAAAAAGCCAGTTGCTCCTAAGTCTAAGAAAGAAGTTTTAAAGGAAGAAGAATAATCAAAATAATATGGGTTGGCAGAGGCGCAATGCTTTGCGTCTCCGCAACCCCATTTTAAAAATCGATAAAAAATGGTGAAAATAACCGCAGCAGAAGTAAACAAATTAAGACAGGCCACCGGTGCCGGGATGATGGACTGCAAAAAAGCTTTGGTGGAAGCAGGTGGTAATATGGACGAAGCGATTGCTATCCTTAGAAAACAAGGACAGAAAATTGCCGAGAAAAGAGCCGACCGTGATTCCAGCGAAGGAGTTGCAACAGTAAAAGTAAATAGCGACAACACAAAAGGGGTAGCTATTTCTTTGAATTGCGAAACTGACTTTGTTGCCAAAAACGATTCATTCGTAGAAATGGCAAACAAAATGGCTGAGATTGCTTTGGATACCAATTCCAAAGAAGAATTTTTGAACAAGAAATTTGACAACCTCACCGTACAAGAAAAATTGATTGAGCAAACCGGAGTTATAGGCGAGAAAATCGAAATCGGCGGTTTCGAAATCTTGGAAGCTCCATATGTTGGATATTATGTTCACGTGAACAAGATTGCAGCATTAACAGGTTTTTCCAAAAAGGTGGACAAGGCAGAGGAATTAGGGAAGGACGTTTCCATGCAGGTAGCTTCAATGGGCGCTACTACCCTGTCATATAAAGATTTTGATCCAGCTTTTATTGAAACAGAAACTGAAGCTCGTATTGCCGCTATTGAAAAAGAGAACATCGAGTTGGGCCGTTTGGGAAAAACTCCTAAAAACGTACCTATGTATATTTCAAAAGCACAGCTTACCCCAGAAGTTTTGGCAAAAGCCGAAGCAGATGCAAAAGCTGAGTTGAAGGAAGAAGGCAAACCAGAAAACATCTGGGACCGGATTCTCCCGGGGAAGATTGATCGTTTTATCAGCGACAATACTACATTGGATCATGAAAAAGCGTTGCTTGATCAAAACTTTATCAAGGACGAAAAGAAAAGCGTTGCCGAATATGTTAAGACGTATGGCGATGTTGAAGTTGTTAGCTTTAAAAGAGTTTCATTGGCGTAAGCTTTTGAACAAGATATTACAAACTAAAAAGAGGTTGAAAATTTTTCAGCCTCTTTTTTTGTTTAAAAGTGAAGTTAATTATTTGAATAATAATTTCTAAAAACTCAATTGAAGAAACATATTTCGCTATAATTAGTTTCCTCCACAAATCAAAAGAGGCCGATAGTTCGATTTCTCAGCCTCTTTCTTTTTGCGGGGAGTTAATCGCAATTACTCCTTTAGCAATTTCTTTACTGTCTTTTTTCCTTCAGAGGAAATTATGGCCATGTACATTCCGGATTTTAGATGACCGAGATTCAATTGAGTTTTGTTGGACATGGGAAATTCTTCCACCACCATTCGGCCTAGAAGATCATATACCTCCACTTTTTCAATAAGCGATCTTGCTTCTACGTTTACTTGGTCGTTAGTGGGATTGGGATATACTGAAATCTCAGAGTTTTGCAGGTCCTCCACTCCCAATGGGGTACGGATGCCAAACTGGGATTCATAAGTATTGCCGGCAAAAACTGCGGTAATGGTATAAACGCCGGTAGGCCAAGAACTATCCACCGGGAAAACGTACTGCGCCCACGCAACCACACTATCCGGCCAAGGAGACTCAAGCACCCAGTCATAAAGAATACTAGCATCCGGCTTTTTAAACGTAAAATGAATTGGTGCACCGTTTTGTAGATCCCGATAAAAGGAACGGAAAACAATATCGTCGCCAGTATCAAAATTGTAATGTTCATAGGTGTTTTCCACTAGTGGACATTCGTCGTCAAAAGCCTGGGAATTGTGGGTAGAAATAGTTAGCATTTCCGGCACAAAATAGTTCGGTTGGTTCTGCCACCAGGTATCAGAGTTCATGCTGTTACAGGGTCCGGCATAGGGATCTATACGATGTCCCGCAGAATCAAACACCTCAAAATGTAAATGTGGAATGGTGCTGCTGCCGGAACTTCCAGCTCCCCCAAGATATTCTCCTTCAGCTACTGAATCGCCGATGATTTTGGAAGTGATCGCCCCGCTCTTAAAATGCCAATACCAAGCGCGGGAACCGTCGGCATGTTCCACGACGATTCCATTCCAGAGTGGATTTCCGTTGTTGTCGCAGTTATGATCAAAATTTCCATCGCGTTTGTCCATAATAATTCCCGGAGCGGCGGCGATTACTTCCATAACATCATCCTCCATTTTCTTCCAAGGATAAGGCCACACAACATAATCGGTCCCTCCGTGGTTGCCAGTGACCCAATCATATGTACGCTGCCCACAATTATAATCGAGGAGATTTCCATTTGGAACCAGGTTCTGATCTACTTGGTTAAAGATTGAATAATAACCATAATCATCAAAATCGGCCTTTGCGCGAAAGGGTAGAATAAAAAGTGGATGGGCAGTACGGGTATTAAAGGCATTTGGGTTTTCTTTGAGGATAGCCAGTTTGTTTTCTTCTACAGTCCGGTTCACTTCAATTCGAACTTCTTCGGGAATGCATTCCGTTGGCTCTATGTGAATGGGATGAAAAGTAACTGGTGACGGGGGGGTGTTAACCCCTTTGTTCTGGGCTGTGAGCACCGAACTCATAGCAAGTAGCAAATAAAATAATGACGTTTTCATAAATTGATAGGATTATAAATGGTTAATATCTACCTATCGAGAGAAATACGATATGTCATCAAAAACATTTAGGTTTCTTTTCAAAAGTTACTTTTTTATATTCCTCTGTAGCATCAATTTTTTTCTTTATTTTTGCCCAACAAAGCCAATTTATGCAATACAAAAGAATACTACTAAAACTATCGGGTGAAGCCTTAATGGGCGATCGGCAATACGGCATTGACCCAGTCCGTTTAAAGGAATACGCCCAAGAAATAAAAATGATCACCGAAAAGGGGGTAGAGGTTGCTGTCGTTATAGGTGGTGGCAATATTTTTAGAGGCCTCTCTGGTGCCAGCAGCGGTATGGATCGAGTGCAAGGCGATCATATGGGAATGCTCGCCACTGTGATCAATGGTTTGGCATTGCAGAGTGCGCTGGAAAATGAGGATGTACCCACGCGATTACAAAGTGCGATCAACATAAATGAAGTGGCTGAGCCTTTTATCCGCAGAAAGGCTATCCGGCATTTAGAAAAAGGACGGGTGGTTATATTTGGAGGAGGTACAGGAAATCCTTATTTTACAACAGATTCTGCAGCGGTTTTAAGAGCTATTGAAATTGGAGCGGATGTAATTTTAAAAGGCACTAGAGTGGATGGTATTTATACCAGCGATCCAGAAAAAGATAAACTTGCAACTAAATTCGACCATATTACTTTTAAGGATGTGTTGCAAAAGGGTCTAAAAGTAATGGACACAACAGCTTTTACCTTAAGTCAGGAAAACGAACTACCGATTATAGTGTTTGATATGAATACCAAAGGAAATCTACTGAAAGTAGTTTCCGGAGAAAAAATTGGGACCAAGGTAAATCTATAGACCCAAGTTAAGAACTACTGTTGAATAACAATAATTTTGAATTTTAAATCCTATGGAAGAGGAAATTAATTTTATAATGGACGGCACAAAGGAAGCCATGGGCGGGGCCCTTCGGCATCTTGAAAAAGAACTTGCTAATATCCGCGCCGGAAAGGCATCGCCATCTATGGTGGGCAGCGTGATGGTTGATTATTATGGCAATCCAACGCCTCTTAACCAAATAGCGAACGTAAATACTCCCGATGGAATGACCATTACTATTCAACCTTGGGAGAAAGCGATGATTTCGGAGATTGAACGGGGTATCCATATGGCCAATTTAGGCTTTAACCCTATGAACAATGGGGAAAGCGTAATAATAAACGTGCCGCCTTTAACCGAGGAACGCAGAAAGGATTTGGCCAAGCAAGCCAAGGCAGCTTCTGAGGAAGCCAAAATTGGGGTTCGAAACGACCGTAAAAACGCCAATAACGATTTAAAAGACTTGGACATATCAGAAGATCTTAGAAAAAGTCTGGAAGAGGACGTACAGGAAATGACCGACAAGCACATCAAACAGATTGACGAGATGTTCGCCTTTAAGGAAAAAGAGATCATGACGGTATAAGCATATTACTAAAGTAAATACAATAAAGCGGCCTTTGTGCCGCTTTTGTTTATTTTTAGGCCATTCAAATCTGATCTGGTATTATGCGAAAAATATTTCTGCTTGCTGTACTGCTTATAGAAGTTGTTGGGTTTGCGCAACAACCTGCAATACAAACCAAAACAGATACTATTGTTACTATTGACGAGGAAAAAGGACATCCTCTTTCTACAGGTTATTTTCCCGTCGGATTTTTCGATATCGACTTAAAAACCTTGATCAAGTACAACCATTATGAAGGGTTTCGGTTGGGCATTGGCGGGCTTACCAATGATAAGCTTTTCGAAAACTACAAAATCGGTGGATATGCGGCATATGGATTTAAAGATAGGGCTTGGAAGTACGGAGTAGGAGCTAGCGTGCGAGTAAGCAAGGAAAGAAAAGCGTGGATCGGTTTATATTATACCGATGATATAAAGGAAATAGGAACCTTCGATTTTCTAACCGATGCGCGTGTCTATTCAATTTTTGAACCGCGATTGATCAACATTATCCAATTCTACAAGTATCAACGATGGCATGCCAATATAACTAGCGAGCTTAATCCAAAATTACTTTCCGAATTCCGTGTAGAACACAGCAAGGTTGAGAATATTGAAAACTATTATTTTATCGATAACGACAAGCCGTATCACAATTATGAATTAGCGGAAGCCTCTCTCGCTCTCCGTTATAGTCCTAAAACAAATTTTCTCATTAATGAAGATGGCACTAGGGAGTATTTTGACGGCCTCCCCAAGATTAGTGGGCAGATTACCCAAGGGGTTAAGGGCGTGGCGGGAAGTGATTTCAGCTACACTAAATTTGGTTTAAAATTCGATTATTACATTAAGCGTACAGATCTTTCTTCCACCAATATTATCTTGGAAGGGATGTTGGCAACGGGCGATGTACCACTTACCCATCTGTTCCACTCCTACCCCAATCAGCCCAATAAGGCAACTTGGACCGGCCGTTTTTCGGTTGCAGGCGTTCAGAGTTTTGAGACCATGCACTTTGGGGAATTCTATTCTGACAAGTTGGCTATCTTTCAATTTAAACACGCTTTACGCCGTTTTAAACTCACCGAAAAATGGAAGCCGGAACTTGTTTTTATCACTCGTCATGCGTGGGGCGATATGGCCAATACCGATCGGCATTTCGGTATTCCTTTTTCCACTTTAGACCAACTTTACAACGAATCGGGGCTGGAACTCAACAAAATCCTCTTTGGGTTTGGGCTTAGTTTCGCTTATAGATATGGGTACTACCATCTACCGACATTTGAAGAGAATGTCTCCTTCAAGTTTACTTTTTATTTACAGTTGTAAAAATAATTTATCAGAAGTATCATTTTAACATACTAGGCGTATACTAGCCTTATACTAGGCTTTGACTAGCCTCTGGCATACCTTCAAGACGCCTTCAGGTAGCCTTTACCCCCCTTGAACCATACAGTACTACAGCATGAACCATACTATCATGCTCCCGAAGTACGCATTATACCGGTTGAACCATACAGTAATACGAAAATGAAATAGGGATTTTAGGGAATTTATTAGATTTAGTATCGATCTCCAGTTTTCATTTATTCAGGTAAAAAGGTTATTTATTGAGGTATATATTTTTTTTAACCTCAAATTCGTCCACAAAACAAATCCCTTACTTTGTTGTATTTCCTACCTTTGCCCACCATTTAAAATTTTATTTTGAGCAAACTTTTCAGCATAGGGTTTTGGAGTGCCATAGCCCGGTTTATATTGCGCAATCGCCCAGCTATCTTAATTCTAATTGCAGTTATAACCGTATTGTTGGCGCTACAGTGGAAAAACATGCGCTTCACCTATACCGAAGCCAATCTCCTGCCGGAGGACCATCCGGTAAATTTGGAATATACCGAGTTTTTAAACCACTTTGGGGAAGAGGGAAACCTGATCGTGATGGGCGTAAAAGATTCCACCCTCTTTACTCCCAGAAAATTTGCAGCATGGAACAAACTCACAGAGGATTTAGGGAAATTTGAGGAGGTGGATTTTACCCTTTCCATCGGCAATCTTAAAAAACTTCAGAAAAAAACGGACACTACCGGTTTTGAATTGGTGCCCTTACTAAAAGATTCCATCTATACTGACAAAAATCTTTTGGAATTAAAGGAGGAGCTCTTCAACAATCTCCCATTTTACGACGGCTTGGTTTACAGTCCCGACAAACAAGCCATCCGCTCGGCTATTTATCTAAAAAAAGAAATTGTAAACACTTCGGAAAGAAAGGATTTTATTATCGATGATCTGATTCCGCTGGTTGAAAAGTTTGAAAAGGAAACCGGCGTTAAAGTCCACACTTCAGGGATGCCCTATATACGGACGCTCAATTCACAGAACATTATCGACGAGATCGGTCTGTTTATCGGGGCGGCGTTATTGGTCACCTCCTTAATTTTCTTCTTCTTTTTTCGCTCTTGGCGCGCCACGTTTATTTCGATGTTCACCGTAATTATCGGCGTAATGTGGGCATTTGGATTTTTGGGATTGATGCAGTATGAAATCACCGTTCTCACAGCTTTGATTCCGCCGTTGATAATCGTTATCGGAATTCCCAACTGCATTTTTCTTATCAACAAATACCAGCAGGAAATTAAACTTCACGGCAATCAGGCCAAGTCGTTACAACGGGTTATTACAAAAGTGGGAAATGCCACCTTGATGACCAACCTGACCACTGCTTCGGGTTTTGCCACTTTTATCTTGGTGAAAAGTGAACTTTTAAGCGAATTTGGTATCGTAGCTTCTATCAACATCGTGGCGATCTTTCTACTGAGTTTACTTATCATTCCGATCATGTACAGCTATATGGCTGTGCCAAAGTACAAGCATTTAAAGCATCTCAACAAAACGTGGATCAACAAATTTGTAAAATGGATAGAACGGATGGTAAAACATCGGCGGATTACCATCTATATTACCGCTATAACCCTTCTTTGTTTGGGAATCATCGGGATTTACAATATTAAAATCTCCGGAAGTCTGATTGAGGACATGCCCAAAAACGCCGATTTCTTTAAGGACATACGTTTTTTTGAAAAGGAATTTGAAGGGATAATGCCTTTGGAAATAATGGTAGATACCAAGCGTAAAAAAGGCGTGATGAGTCTTCCCACGCTCAGGCGAATTGACGAGTTGCAGGATCACATCAAGGAAATTCCCGAATTTGCCAAACCCATCTCGGTGGTGGAATTGGTGAAATATTCCAAACAGGCTTATTACAACGGCAATCCGGAATACTATCAGATTCCCAACAATCAGGAAAGGAACTTTATACTTTCCTATGCCAAGAGCAGCAGCACCGACACAAACTTATTAAGCACCTATGTGGATTCTACGGGGCAATTTGCGCGCATCACTACTTTTATGAAGGATACCGACCCAGATCGATTTAAACGGATTGAGGAAGACCTAAACAAGGAAGTGGCGAAAATTTTCCCAGCAGACCGCTACAATATTTCCATTACAGGAAAAGCGCTGGTCTTTCAAAAGGGAACACATTATTTGGTCAACAACCTTATTTTTTCGCTCTCCTTGGCTATTTTCCTGATCGCCTTGTTTATGGCCTGGATGTTCCGAAGTTTTAAAATGATCTTGATTTCCTTGGTGCCGAACTTACTGCCGCTTATTCTTACAGCGGGTTTAATGGGGTATTTGGGCGTTCCCATAAAACCATCTACTATTTTGGTGTTCAGCATCGCCTTTGGGATTTCGGTAGATGATACCATTCACTTTTTGGCGAAATACCGACAGGAATTGGTGGCTAACAATTGGAAAATCCGCAAGTCGGTTTACAATGCGCTTCGCGAAGCAGGCGTGAGCATGTTTTACACATCCATCGTATTGTTTTTCGGGTTTTCAGTATTCACTATTTCCAGCTTTGGGGGAACGGTTGCCTTAGGGGCTTTGGTGTCTATCACACTTCTTTTTGCCATGCTCTCCAATTTGCTTCTTTTGCCCTCCTTATTGCTTTCTTTGGAAAGAAGTATTGCAAACAAGGAAACCATGCGGAAACCTTCTTTAGAAATTCTATCCCACAACGACGAGGAAATTGACAAGGAAGCCAATTCTGGCAACACTATCTAATTAGTCTTCAAATTATTGCAGACCCATTGGAATGTATGTTTTTATTTTTTTTGGAATTTTAATTAAAAGTATCTTTACGCCTTCAAAATATATATGATGCAGTACAAAACCATAGATCAATTATTACAAAACAGTCCCCTTCATCATGAGGTGAAGGTTCGCGGCTGGGTACGTTCTTTTAGAAGTAATCGTTTTATCGCCTTGAGTGATGGCTCGACTGTAAAAACATTGCAATGTGTAGTGGATTTTGAAAATTTTGATGAGGGAACTCTCAAGAAAGTCACCATTGGAGCAGCTATAGAAGTTTCTGGGTTGTTGGTTGAAAGCCAAGGGCAAGGGCAGACGGTAGAAATCCAAGTGTCGAAACTCCAGATTTTGGGCGAAGCGAAGCCGGAAGATGTGAAACTCACTATTCTTTCACCCAAACGGCATTCATTAGAAACCCTTCGGGAGCAAGCCCATCTCAGAATACGGACCAATACTTTTGGGGCGGTAATGCGCACCCGTTCCAAACTGGCTTTTGCGGTGCATGAATACTTTAATAAAAATGGATTTTTCTATATGCATTCACCTATCATCACCGGAAGTGATGCTGAAGGTGCTGGGGAGATGTTTAGAGTAACGGCTTTGGATGGGAAAAACCCACCCCTTGATGAGAATGGAAATATTGATTATAAGCAGGACTTTTTTGAAAAGGAAACCAATCTTACCGTAAGCGGACAATTGGAAGCTGAAACCTATGCCATGGCCTTGGGGAAGGTCTATACTTTTGGGCCAACGTTTCGAGCTGAAAACTCGAATACCTCCCGCCATTTAGCAGAATTTTGGATGATTGAGCCCGAGGTTGCGTTTATGGATTTGGATGGCAATATGGATTTGGCCGAGGATTTTATAAAATACGTTGTAAAATACGCATTGGATAATTGTGCAGACGATTTGGAGTTTTTAGAAAACCGTTTGTTGGAAGACGAAAAGAGCAAGCCCCAAAACGAACGCAGTGATATGAAGTTGAGAGAGAAGCTGCATTTTATTTTGGAAAACAACTTTAAGCGAGTGAGTTATACGGAAGCCATTGACATTCTAAAAGATTCCACTCCAAATAAGAAGAAGAAATTCAAATATCCAATTGAGGATTGGGGTACGGATTTACAGAGTGAACACGAACGATATTTAGTGGAAAAGCATTTTAAATGCCCGGTGATCCTTTTTGATTATCCTGCGGAGATCAAAGCTTTTTATATGCGATTAAACGACGACGGAAAAACCGTGAGGGCTATGGACGTGCTTTTTCCAAAGATAGGAGAGATTGTTGGAGGTTCACAACGGGAAGAACGTTACGATGTGTTGAAAGAGAAGATGCTTGCTATGGATATAGACGTGGAGGAACTTTACTGGTATTTGGATTTGCGTAAATTCGGAACAGCAGTACACAGTGGATTCGGTTTAGGCTTTGAGCGGTTGGTACAATTCACTACGGGCATGGGAAATATACGCGATGTAATTCCCTATCCCCGCACACCCGGCAGTGCAGAATATTAAAAACATCAGTATTTTTAAAAGCAGAGCAAACTTCATCATTCCACCTCCGTCGTTTTGTCTAACTTTGGAATAACCCCGCCGCTTCACTATCTTAGTGGCAGAGTTTATATAACTTAAGATGGATTGTTTGAACTATGTTAAAGCAGCATTTAAATTTAAAGCTTTCGCAGAAATTATCGCCTCAACAAATTCAGTTGATGAAGATGATTCAACTGCCTACGCAAGCTTTTGAACAGAGGATTGCCCAGGAACTTGAGGAGAATCCAGCATTGGAAAGTGGGAAAGAGGACAGTGATGAATATGATTTAGAGTTTGAAGACGACAATTTTGAGGATACCTACGACGATGATGGCAATGAGATAATTGAGACAGAAATCAACGTAGACGATTATTTGAGTGATGACGAGGTTCCGGACTACAAGTTGTCTGCGAACAATTATAGCGCTGACGACGAGGAACGACAGATGCCTTATGCCGCTGGGACATCGTTTAATCAGCATTTGCTGCAACAGCTCAACACTTATAGACTAGACGAAGAAGAAAAAGAAATAGCTAAATTCTTAGTGGGAAGTGTGGACGAAAGTGGGTATATACGTCGCGAAACCCAAGATATTGTTGACGATCTAGCCTTTACCCAAAATGTTTATACCAGTGAAGACAAGGTAGAACAAGTGTTGAAAATAGTACAGGATTTGGATCCAGCAGGCGTGGCTGCAAGAGACCTTCAAGAATGTTTGCTACTTCAGCTCAAACGAAAAGGGCAATCGCCTGCGGTGGCTTTGGCCAATACTATAATTAAAGAATCTTTTGAAGAATTCAGCAAGAAGCATTATAAAAAGCTGATTCAGAGATTTGATATTTCAGAAGATCAATTGCGAGGGGCAATTAAAGAAATAGAGGGACTAAACCCAAAACCGGGGGGGCTCTATTCCGGAAACTTACAAATGGTGGAGCATGTGGTCCCTGATTTTGCTATTCGCATTGTGGATGGACAATTGGAGTTGACCCTTAACGGTAGAAATGCACCTGAT
>Ga0079223_10000656_pt1 | contig 18537 bp, 14 predicted proteins | sample Stecom2011_FD_75072 | JGI IMG/M metagenome (GOLD analysis project Ga0079223, IMG submission 75072) | Agricultural soil microbial communities from Utah to study Nitrogen management - Steer compost 2011 | ecosystem: Environmental > Terrestrial > Soil > Agricultural land | place: USA: Utah... | reverse complement strand
TGAAGAACCAGAACCGTATTCTTTTCCAGCGAGCACAATCAATGGTGTATTATCTTCTTTATAACGCATGGCTGTATCAAAAACAGTATCAACTTTATCTTCTGGAAAATATTTACTGAATCCTCCTCTTTTATCGACAATTTTATTTTGAATTCTTACATTGGCAAAAGTTCCGCGCATCATAACTTCGTGATTTCCACGGCGTGAACCATAAGAGTTAAAATCTTTGTGCTCTACACCCTTCGAGAGTAGATAAGCCCCTGCGGCAGAATCCGGGCGGAATGAGCCTGCAGGAGAAATGTGGTCGGTAGTCACCGAATCTCCCAGATATAGAAGCACTCTGCCTCCTACAATGTCCTGCACCGGCAGAGGATCAACACTCATATCCTTGAAGAACGGCGCTTCCTGCACATAAGTGGAGCCTTCCTTCCATTCAAAATTCTTGCCTTCGGGTGCCTGCAAATTCTGCCATTCTTCCTCACCGTCAAAAATCACATCATAAACTTCTTTAAAATCTTCCACCCGCATACTTTCCCGGATTGTATCTACAATTTCCTGCTGGCTCGGCCAAATATCGGCCAGATATACGGGCAGTCCATTTGGATCGTAGCCGATCGGATCATTCAACAGATCCACATCCACCCGGCCAACCAATGCATAAGCCACGACCAACATAGGAGACATCAGGAAGTTCATCTTGACCTGCGAGTGGACCCGGGCTTCAAAATTCCGGTTTCCTGAAAGTACTGAAGCAACCACCAGATCATGTTTGTCCACCGCTTCAGCAATATGAGGCTGCAGAGGGCCACTATTGCCAATACAGGACGTACATCCGTAACCTACGGTATGGAACCGTAAAGCTGCAAGTTCATCCAACAGATTGGCTCTTTTTAGGTATTCGGTGACCACCTTAGAGCCCGGGGCCAAACTGGTCTTGACCCAAGACTTGGTTCGAAGCCCTCGCTCCACCGCCTTCTTGGCCACCAACCCTGCGCCAATCATTACTGCCGGATTGGATGTATTGGTGCAACTGGTGATCGCCGCAATAGCAATACTGCCATCACTCAGCACATATTCCTGATTCTTGATCCTGATCCGGACCGAACGCAAATCTTCGGTTTCTACCTCCACTCCGGGCGAAACCTCTCTTTTTTCGTAAGTAAATTCACTTCCGGAGCCACCTTCGGCCAGCCAGGCTTGTTCCTGCCTGTCTTTCAGGGGACGATATACCCGATTATACTCTTCTTGAAGCAGTTCACTGAATCTATTGGATAAGTCTTTCACCAAAATTTTGTCCTGTGGACGTTTCGGGCCTGAAACCGTAGGCTCCAGAGTACTGAGATCCAATTCTATTACATCGGTATATTCAATCTCTTCCTTGCCAGTACGCCACAACAGATTGTTCTTGCAATAGTCTTCCACCAAGGAGACCTGCTCGTCAGAGCGGTTGGTTTTGCGCATATAATCCAGGGTCTGATCGTCTATTGGAAAATAAGTTACCGTACACCCAAACTCAGGGGACATATTGGCAATTGTAGCGCGGTCTGTGACACTGAGAAAATCAAGCGCATCCCCAAATACTTCCACAAACTTTCCTACGACCCCATAATCTCTCAAAAGCTTTGTAATGGTCAGTACCATATCGGTGGCGGTGCAGCCCGCCGGAATCCGGCCGGTCAGTTTCAGCCCCACTACCTGCGGACAGGTAAAATAAATAGGCTGGCCGAGCATAGCTGCTTCGGCCTCAATACCCCCCACTCCCCAGGCAATTACACCAATACCATTCACCATCGGGGTATGTGAATCCGTACCCACCAAGGTATCAGGGAAAGCCCAGCCGTCCCGGGCAATCACGCCTTTGGCCAGGTACTCCAGGTTGACCTGGTGGCAGATCCCCATTCCGGGGGGCACCACTGTAAAATTATCCATAGCCTGCTGGCCCCATTTCAGTAGTTCATAACGCTCAGAATTACGCTCATACTCCAGTGCAACATTATTTTGATAGGCATAATTGGTGCCAAAAAAGTCCACCTGTACCGAGTGATCTATGACCAGATCCACCGGAATGGCCGGGTTGATCTTGCTGCCATCACCACCCTTTCGGATCACCTCTGCCCGGATCGAGGCCATGTCCACTACAGCCGGCACACCTGTAAAGTCCTGCATCAAGACACGGGCCGGTTTGAATGGAATATCTTTGTCGGTTCCCGCAGGGTCCCAATGAATCAGCGTGTCCCGGTGGGAATCGGTAATCGCGAAACCATCGTGGTTTCTCAATATGTTTTCCAGTAAAATCCTAATTGAAAAAGGTAACTTTTCAATGGCATGTCCTTGATCCTGGAGCTGTTTGAGGGAGGCAATTTTATAATCCATAATGCAGCGTTTAGTATCCATGCAAGTTAAGGATTAATTGTCATTTATCCAAAAGCAGAAAGGAACTCCACAGGGTCAGAAAAGGCCCACAAGCCACAGAAATGCTTTCCAAAGCAGATAGATCAACGCAAAGGTCAGCAGCAGGATAACCCCAAAAATAACAGCAAGGATATCATTTCCACGGCCCTGGTGCTTGCCCTGATAGTAATACTCCCGGAGCAGCATAATATTTTTGGTGTTGGCTTTAAAAAAGAAATCAAACACATGGCCCACCACCGGAATAGCACCGATCGTGGTGTCGAGAATTACGTTGATTACCATCAACATCACGACTTTACGGCTTGCTCCGTTTCGCCACATCACCAATACCAGCATGAAAGAAACGCCAAACCCAATTATATCGCCCAGAAAAGGAATGAGGTTGATCAGGGGGTCGAGCCCAAAACGGAGCCGCCCCCTGCCCAATCTAAATTTCTCATCCATCAACCAAGCCACCCGCTCAACCCAGATAAAATCACGCTTGAGGCGTTCGCTTACAGGTGGAAAAGGCTTTGACATCTTACAAATTACTACAATTCAAGGGCAATTTACAACAACTCAAAGACAACCCCGACACTATATGAAAATTTGACTTTTTTAAAGTCTATATCCAGGCTACTATCCATCATTGCCGATTCGGCGCACATAGCTACTGCACTTCTATATTGCTTATACACCGGCTGCGGATAATTAACATGGCCACTTTCATTGACAGAGAGAGCTTTACCCAATTGGTCGCCAAGTGCCTCAGCCATATATTCGGCCCGATCCCTGGCATCCCTGATCGCCTGTATCTTCAACTCCTTTTCCAATTCCTTTTTACCCGAGTAATCATAACCATCAATATTACTGTACTGCACACCTTTGGCATCCACGGCAGCAAAAAGGCTATTAACTGCATTGAGATTGGTTACTTTGATCCTGTATTGCTTTGCCGCCAGAAAGCCGGGGTCGTTCTTTTTCTTATTCCAATCGTAATTGTAGCTCGAAATGTTGTTGATCATAAAGTCCTCTTCAGCAATTCCTGCCTCCATCGCCGCATCGTATAGCTGTTTTTCAAGTACGTCAATCGTTATCTTATTGCGGTTATTGTTGTCTTTGAAATACTCTTTCAGAGAAATGGAAATATACAGAATGTCTGGGGTCACTTCCCTTTCCGCTTCCCCGGCGACCTGAATAATCCGTCTCTCAACCGTATTTCTCTCAACTGTATTGTCGGTTTGCGCAATAGCCATGTGAGCCATTGTGCCCATTAGCAGTACTACCATTACTTTTTTCACATCAATTTTCATCTCAATCCTTTTTAAATTTTACAAATCCATTTAATAACTCACGCAGAATCTTTTTCAAGCCTTCTCCTGCAACAACCAATCCAAACCTTTCCAATCCTTGTTTTTGAGCTCTAAAGGCCCTTTTAATTATCTTTATGGCCCCTTCTTATTACCCTTTTTATTATTAGATGCAAAAAATTGGCAAATAGTTTAAAACAATTTCAAATTTTTATACATACCTTTGAACATTATTAATTTTATAACACATTACAAAATGGCAGAAGGAGTAGTTAAATTCTTTAATGAAACCAAAGGTTTCGGTTTCATCGTCCCTAACACAGGAGAGAGTGAAATTTTCGTTCACTCATCCGGTTTGATCGACCAAATTCGTGAGAACGACAACGTATCTTACGATGTTGAACAAGGTCGTAAAGGTCTAAATGCGGTAAATGTTAAAGTAATCTAAGATTACTGATCAATATATTTATTGTATGCAGCCGCCCGGTTTTCACCGGGCGGTTTTTTTGTGTCCATTTTTTGTACCCACTTATGAAAATAAGACGAAACAGCGTAAAGAAATAACATCACCTTTTTCCGAGGCGTGACACGGAATTTCAATTTCCCCAAATTCATACAAATATGGGGATTAGTGTTTCAGCGAAAACACGAATCCGAGAAATGAATTCATTCCTCGGAAAGAGTAAAACCGTGAAAAGGCACTACGGGCATCCAGTTTGTGAAACCGAAAAAAGCCCCTAAAACACAAAAAACCGCTCTCCTGAATGGAAAACGGTTTCTAAAGTGGTGGGAGATACTGGGTTCGAACCAGTGACCCCCTGCTTGTTCATTCCGGCACACGGCAGCAGTCAATGTATATAAACAGACCAAAGACCTGCACCTGTTGCAGCAACTGCTTGGCCATTCCAATATGATCGTCACGCTCAAATACCTGCGAGGACTGGGGGTGCATAATGTATCCGAATTGAGGCAGGTCATGCCAAAACTATAAACATAATTAGAAAGCCTGCTGCATTGGTGGTGGGCTTTCTATTGCTTGTCTCGGCAGCATTTGCCTTTATACAAAACATTGATTATATTTGCCTTATAATCGTTGGAATATGAAACTCTTGTTGGAAATCAAAGAAAACAAAGCTGAAATGCTGCTTGCGTTGCTCCGGGATCTGCCTTATGTCAAGATCAAGACCATGAGCGATAACGAGACCCGATTTCTTTTGGAATTGCAGGAATCCATCGAAGAACTCAATCAGATCAAGAGCAGTAAATCAAAGGGAAGACCGATAGCGGATTTGCTCAATGAACTCTAATACCTATACGGTACTCACCGTACAGTCATTTGATCGGCAGGCAAAACGCCTGGTCAAGAAATATCCCTCACTCAAAGCCGAACTGATTGCGCTCGTAGAAAGACTAAGTGCCGATCCCAAACTTGGAACTGACATCGGAAAAAACTGTTTCAAGGTCAGACTGGCCATCGCCAGTAAGGGGAAAGGTAAAAGCGGTGGAGCAAGGGTCATTACCCATCTGCATATCCATGCCAATCATATTTACCTGCTCAGCATCTATGACAAAGCGGATCAGGGGAGCATCAGCGACCGTGATATAGTCAAGTTGTTGGAGCAGATCACTCCCTGATCGTTTCTTGATTGCAAACTCTGTAAGACAAATTCTGTAAGATTCATATCATTCCCTAGCATAGGTTTATTTGCAAACTATTCTCAAACAAAATGCCCTGAGACAGCTAAAATCAATGCTATCTTATATAAGATCAAAAAAGCCCCTAAAACAAAAAACCGCTCTCCTGAATGGAAAACGGTTTCTAAAGTGGTGGGAGATACTGGGTTCGAACCAGTGACCCCCTGCTTGTAAGGCAGGTGCTCTGAACCAGCTGAGCTAATCTCCCTGCAGATTGGGACTGCAAATATAATGCAGATAAACGATATTCAAAATTTATTTTTCATTTTCCTGAAAAATCAATCATAGAAACGCCAGACTACCCCAACTCTAAAGTTGGCATTGTGCATGGGGTAACGCCTCACTGTATAATATCCACGCGGCCAAACATGTTGATTGACAAAATTATAACTCAGGAATAGATTGACCCGTTTGAGGGTTGCCGTAATCCAGGTATCTACTATGGGGTAGGTTGAAAATTCCAGCCCAACATTGTCATTGTAAAATTGCCCTGTATTGACCGAATAAGAGGGGGTGCGGAAGGGCGTATTGAACCGCACATCAAAACCAATATTGAAATCCATCGCCCCTTTGCTCAAATTCCCATGATAATATACACTATGCCAGGTGTAAAGTTCGGGAATGGCCAGCACATCATTGAAGTCTGATTTTTGGTAAACGGCATAATTGTCAAAATGGAAATTGCCCAGTTGAAAGTCCTGCCCCACCGAGATTTTCAACAGATTGATGTTGGTTGACATTTGGGCGGGCTCAATGACTCTCATCAACTCCTGCGCATTAAGTGGATTGTCCACTTCCCGGAAATAAAGGTGGTTGAGGATCAGAAAATATTCGGCCTTGCCCCTGAATCCCAACTGATCGTTGAGATAGGCGAAGGAAAAGTTGGTGGTTTTTGTTTTGTCAAATTCCTTATCCCACTGATGATAGGTATAGTTTATGCGCTCAAAAATTTGTTCGGGGGATTTGTTTTGGGTGTAAGCCCCCATCTGAATTTTACCCACACTATTACTCAGCAACAAGTCTGCCTGTGCCTCATATAGGTAATCTCCAAAATTATGCCCCTGTACGATTTGATGAAAATCGCCGATGACCTGGATCCGGTCACTGAAACGATAAGCCAACCCGGCTTTCAGGGTGCTATTTTGATAAAATGGACCAAAATCCCGGGCCCGATACCAATGCATGTCGTGCTGATACCCCACATCCAGCTTGACTTCATTCTTGATAAAGGAAAGCGAGGTGCCACGAAGGAAAAAACTATAGGACACATCGTTGGTAAGGGTGGTCAGTCTCGTGGTGTCTTCGGTAAGCACGCTTTCTCCATAGGGGAAAGCGCCATAAACGTCAGCTTCATTTTTGAAAAAGGTAAAACGCTGCCTGCGGAGGTTGAGACTGTGTGCAAAACGGTTGGTGGGAAGGATCTGCTGTTCGGGAGCCCCTTTATTGATCGTGTCCAGCTTGCCCAGGTAAACGCTCTGCCGCAGGAACATCTCCTTATCAGACCAGGTGTGCCGGGGCCGATTGTCGCGCTGACCCTTCAACCGGGTAAACTCTGCAATGCTACTTCGCTTTTCGGGATCCCGAAATACGGTGTCATTGAGAATGGAGCCATTTTCGGTGGAGTTGAGGTTGTTGAATACACCATTAGTGAGCAGGTTGTAGCGGTGGTTCTTGGATTCATACCAGGAAAAATAAACCCAGCGCAGATCTCCATAATTTTGATTTAAATAATACCCCGTTGCCCTGGCTCCGTGAAATTCTCCCCCCACATTCCATTGGGGATTAATGTTTTGGCTGACCTTTGCCCTGATGATCTGATCATCAAAAAAGAAACCGATATTGTACAATTCGGAGTAGGGCGCCCTGGCCCTATAATACCTGACATCTTCGGATCTGTACAGAAATCTGTCCAGACTATGGAATCCTGTTTGCAATCCTATGGTTTTGTTGGGGTTGAACAGGAGGTCCCTGGTTGCCAAACCATAACTTCCCAGGTTGATACTGGGGTTGCGGGGCTGGTTTTGGGGGTTATAATACTGGAAGTTTTTGTGTAATGTGTCTATCTGATAGGTATAAGTGCCCTGGCGCAGCATGGCCAGGGTAGCATACCTCACATAGCGTGACGAATATATGACGGTATCTTCCTTGCTGTCCTCCTTGTTTCTGGCGTCGCTGAGTCCACTGCTCCACTGGGGATCTCCCCCCTGAGCCCGGACCTCCGAATAGCCGCCAATCAGAAACACGAAGAATGTCAGCCGGATCAAGTACCTGTTCATCCCTGCAAAGCTACCAATTCTTTCAAAATTAAAGTCAATTTTGGCTCAGATTCGGCGGCAACAGCAACAATATCTGCTAAAGATACCGGCTGTAGGTCCTCATGGAATCCTTCGTCTGTGACAACGGAAATAGCAAAAACCGATAGGCCTGCGTGGTTGGCCGCTATGACTTCAGGCACCGTACTCATTCCCACGATATCGCCTCCAATAATACGCATATACCTATATTCAGCGCGGGTTTCCAGGTTTGGCCCCGGAGTCCCCACATACACGGCCTGATGGGCAGGAAACCCATGATTGCCTGCAATTTCCAGGGCTTGTGCTATCATTTGCGGATCATAAGGCCGGCTCATGTCCGGGAACCGCGGTCCAAGCCGTTCATTATTGAGACCCCTGAGTGGGTTTTCTGGCATCAAATCGATATGGTCACTGATAATGGCTAAGTCTCCTTTATGAATGGAGGGATTGAGCGAGCCTGAGGCATTTGAAACAAACAGCTTTTTGATCCCCAATTCCTTCATTACCCGAATGGGGAAAGTAATCTGCTGCATATTATAGCCTTCATAATAATGAAACCGACCCTGCATCGCAACGACCTTTCGCCCGCTCAGTATCCCAAAAATCAATTTTCCCCGGTGAAATTCAACAGTGGAAATGGGAAAGTTGGGAATATTGGAATAGGTAAGGCTGTGTACAACTTCAATTTCGTCCACCAGTTTTCCCAGTCCGGTTCCTAAAATAATGCCAAATTCCGGCTCAAAACCATCAATACGGCGTTGAAGAGCCCTCACAGTTTCATCTATCAATGCGTACATAGAAGTAAATTTTTAAGTCTATTATTTGACTAAAATACAGATAAACTTAACAAATACCTCGCCACTCCAATGATAAAGCAACAATTTGTGTAAGTGTCGTGACTCAATGATGGGTCAGGCCGATAAAGGATCAGACTGCTTGTGCTAATTTGGTGTCTTGCTTTTTGGAAATCAGCAGCAACATAAAAAAGGATAGTGCCCCGTTATAGATTATCAATTCAAAACTCATATTGTAATTTGTATAGGGTTGTAACCAGTAAGTAATTATCATATAGCAGATAATCGGAGACAGGATACACATGTAGGGGACCAGTCTATCTATCACCCCGCGTTTGGTCAGGATGCCAAAGGCAAAGAGACCGAGCAGAGGGCCATAAGTATAGCTGGCTGCGGTAAAGATGGCGTTGACAACCGAATCGTCATTGATCAGCCGGAAAACCAGGATGACCAGTAGCATGATGACCGAAAAGCCCATGTGAACCTTGTTGCGGGTTTTGACCAATGCCGGGTCATTGGGGTTGGCTTTTTTGTTGAATCCCAGAAAATCTACACAAAAAGAGGTGGTAAGTGCAGTCAGGGCCGAATCAGTGGTGGCAAAGGTGGCGGCAGTCAAGCCCAGCATAAAAATTATTCCCGGCAATATAGCTAAGTGGTTCAATGCAACCTCCGGATAAAGATAGTCTGGGGTCGGAAACAGGCCCGTGTCGGTCACATCTATACCGTTTTGTCCGGCGTAGATGTAGAGCAGGGCTCCCACTGAGAGGAAAAACAGGTTGATCACTACAAATATTCCTGTAAAGGTCAGCATGTTTTTCTGGGCTTCCCCAATGGTTTTCATACTGAGATTCTTCTGCATCAAATCCTGATCCAGACCCGTCATAGCTACCGTAATAAAAATCCCCCCAAAGAAGTGCTTCCAGAAATTCGCCCGGTTGCCCAAAAAGTCTTCCCAGAAAAATATTTTGGAATAGCTGCTTTCCTTGATGGTTTGGAAGGTTTCCACAAAGTCCAGATCCAGGCTACGGGCCATAAAATAAATGGAAAGTACGACTGCCAGCACCAGAAAAAAGGTTTGGAACATGTCAGTAATGATAATCGTTTTGAGCCCTCCTTTATTTGTATAAAGCCAGATCAATAAAAGACAAACAATAATAGTCACCGCAAACGGCACATTCCAGGCATCAAAAATATAACGCTGTAGAATGATTGCGACCAGGTAAAGCCTGAAAGCCGATCCAACAGTTCTGGATAGCAGAAAAAACATGGCTCCCGTTTTATAACTCATATGGCCCAAGCGTTCTTCCAAATAGGTATAAATAGAAGTCAGGTTCAAACGGTAATAAAGGGGCAATAGCACATATACGATAACCAGAAAACCTACGGCATTACCCAAAATAAACTGGAAGTAGCTAAAATCACCTTTCCCCACCGCCCCCGGAACAGAAATAAAGGTCACTCCGGAAAGTGCAACCCCGATCATCCCAAAAGCAACCATATACCACTTGGCACTTCGGTTAGCTACAAAAAACGATGAGTTATCTACCGATTTGCGGGAAGTAAAGTAGGCAATGCTCAATAAGATTGCAAAATATACGATCAGGAAACTTAATAGGGTGATTGGTGACATGAATGAGTTTTTTTAATGTTTTTCCAACTGGGCATTATTGATTGCCCTTCTGACGCTTCCGTGTTTTTCCAATAAATCCGATGCCATAGCTGCATCAATCCCCGTCTCCGCCATGAGAATACTGACGCCACGACTAAACAGTTTGTTGTTGGTCAACTGCATATCGACCATTTTGTTGCCAACAACCCTACCCAATTGGATCATCACCGTTGTACTAAGCATATTGAGCACCATTTTTTGCGCAGAACCTGCTTTCATCCTGGTGGAACCGGTCACAAATTCCGGCCCAACAATCACCTCAATTGGGAACTTGGCTTCGGCAGCAATCCGGGTGTTTTGGTTGCAGACTATACAACCAGTTGCCAGGCCAGCTTTATTGGCTGCTTTTATCCCTCCGTAAACATAGGGGGTCCCACCGGATGCTGCAATGCCCACTACCACATCCTTACTGTTGATTCCATATTCCTGTAAGTCTATCCACGCCTGTTCCTCATCATCCTCTGCAAACTCTACTGCCTTGCGGATAGCCGTATCCCCGCCAGCTATAATCCCAATAATCCAATCAAAGGGAACCCCAAAGGTAGGTGGACATTCAGATGCATCCAGGATGCCAAGCCTCCCACTGGTCCCCGCCCCAATATAAAACAAACGGCCACCTTGCTTCATCGCAGTGACTGTCGCCTGGGTGAGTGCCTCGATCTGAGGTAATGACCGCTGTACAGATGTCGCCACAGTATGGTCCTCCTGATTGATATTGATCAAAATTTCCCCTATGGACATTTTGTCCAGATTTTGGTAATTCGATTCTTTTTCTGTCGTATTTGTCATCGCACAATTCAATAAGCAATATTCAAAAAATTCTCAACTAATCACAAGGGCTATTTATTGCAATAAATCATCAACCCTCTTAAATGTATATCCCCTTTCTCGCAAATATTCTATCAATTCAGGCAATAGCATGTAAAACTTATCTGGCCTCCTTTGATCTGTACCCAAATGGATCAAAATCATAAACCCATTTAGTCCGGACACATTTGATCGCTCGTAATCTATTAGCTGATTATAGATCCATTCTGATGTCAGATAACGGTTCTGACCCATTTCTGGATAAGTATAATCAGCTGCAGTTCTCAATCCGGGCGTAAAATTAATCAATTTAAGTCCTTTATTTTCTGTCCATTCACGAATTATTGAATTATACCATTCATAAGGTGGCATAAAATACAAGGCTTCCTGCTTTGAAACACCTATTTCTGCCATTTTTTGATAATTCATATCCAGATCAGCATTAAATTCCTCAATGGTCACCAGCAAACTGTCCCTATTCGTCCAGTCGTTATACAACAAGTGCTGATCAGAATGTGCCCCCAAGTAATGTCCATCCCTCTTCATCCATTCCAACCAGACCGAATTGGCCTGATCCCCGTAATATCTGCCTGTCAAAAAGAACGATCCGTTTACTCCATAATTCTCAAAAGCAGTCAGGATAAACTCCGCCCCTTCCCCAAACTCATCGGCCGTAAATACCAATGCAATTTCTTTTTTTGTCGTATCTCCACGGATAATACACCCGTAGCGATCCCGGATTACTTTTTTCCGGTCGCACCTCCCAGAGACTCAAATTCTTTGGCAGCCAGCAGATAAACCAGTGATGCAGTCCCATCCATAGTGGGTTCGTTGGTGCTATAATCACCAAAATCATCGTGATAAACAGCCAGGTTTGACTGGAACTGGGCATATTCATCCTCGCCGTCCAGTTGTACGCCTCTAAGGCTGCCGAAAATCGATCCATATACCGGGCCATCCACCAATCCTCCATCTAAGGGGATTCCTTCCAACAGAGTCAGTGATGAATGTGGTTTGACGGGTGTATCTCCCCATTCAGGCAGACCATACACCATACTGGTGCCCCAGGGATTACATCCAAACAGCCAATCAAAATTGGCTTGTTCAAGGGCAGCATAAGTATCGTCCCCTGTCATAGTCCTGTATAAGTAACATTGAATGGTAAAGGACGTGGTCAGGTTATTCGAACACCAGATAAAGGGAACACCTCTATAAAACGCATTTTCCTTTGCCTTATTCCAAACTTTTTCAATTCCTTCCTGATAATATCCCGCAAATTCATTTGCGCTGTCATTTTCCATTTGTTTGGCCAACTCATAATGTCCAAAATTGTGGAAGGGGTACCATTGATAGTGTCTTGCCGTATCTGCTCCCAACCATGGCGTCACAGTTTCCTGACGGCCGTAGTTTTTGGCTTCCTGCAGGAATTTCTGGTCTCCTGAAAGTTGCCACAAAGCCGCAGCACCTAATTGCATATCGTCCACCCAATTGTCTTCTTCATAAAAATAGGGGGCACGATTAGGAGCAGTCTGGGATACGCCCGGCTTGATCAACCCATATTGATAGGCCGTTTTGGCCTTTTGCCCAAATAGTACCGCTACTTTATCTTCCTTCTCCGCATAGATCTGGGCTGCCAATGCAAAGGCACTTGCCAGCTTTCCTGCTGTGGAGGAAGTGCCTGTAGCCCTATTCTGATAATCGCCCAAGCCCTGAGGCTCTCCTGTGATAAAATACACCGGCCTTGGTCCTCCGGGACCCATGCCGTAATCCACGCTGTCCAGGGTCGGCAACCTATACCCTGCATGATCCCTGTCATCTGCAATTTGGTTGAACATCCAATCCGGACGAGGGTGCATTTTCAACAACCATTCCAAACCCCAACGGGCTTCATCCAATATATCCGCAATCCCGTTGCTTCCTTCCAAACCATTGGCTTGATGCTGATCGGAAAAAACCTTTCCAAAATCACGGTATGCCGCCAGCAAATGATAGGTTGCATTGGCTGAGGTGGTGGTATATTGCAAATAATCTGAAGCATCGTGCCATCCGCCGGAAACATCGATCACTGTGCTATCAGGCATTGGTCCATACATGGTATAACCATCATGCACATGGCAGGAGTCCTGGAAATACGGGTTGAATCCGCTTCTTTGCTGACGCATATAGCGCAGGGCAAAGTCTGCCGCTCCTTTATACACATCTGCTGCAATCCTGAATTCCGGTGATCTGGCCTTGCCCGCTTTTAAATAAAACAGTCCAGTATCGGCAAAAGCAGAAAAGTCCAGACGGTAAGAGGACTGAAAGGGGCCATAAGCTCCAAAGCCTTGACCAGCTTCACCTTGAAAAACTTCTTTACCTGAGCTGGCATCGATCAAGGCAAATGAATGGATCTCTCCAGCATCTTTGGCAGCCCACACGGCTTGTTTTATCCCCTGGGGAGTATAGCCCAATTGATTGATCCTGATCCAGGCTGAAGGCTCTTTCTCCTGACAAGAGACCGTAAGCATTAGAAATAAGCCGGTAGCCAGCATGAAAAGGGACGTTGTTAATTTTTTTCTCATTTTAATACAACTCTTTAAATTCGACTTTTGACCAATGGCTATTGAGCTCTAAGTCATTAAAATCCTATCAATTCAATTTTTCCGTCCATGGTGCTGACTGCCAACTTTCTTCCGGGCAGTACTGTCATGGGGTTGACCATGGCATTAGAGATTTTATATTGCCAGACAACCTTGCCATCATTCGATCGTATAGCACTGACCAATCCGGAGTGACTGGGGACAAACACCAAACCATCAGACGCCTCAATAGCTGACGGGGTTAGCTCGTAAGGGAGCTGAAGTTGGGATTTCCATGCAATTTCCATGCTGTCGGCCTCTACAGAGATACCCAATAATTCACCGTCCATGGTCTTGACATAAACCAATTTTCCATTTTCGGATAAGCCCATGGATTCACGGACCCGAACCCCAAGTTCCTTTTCTTTGTTTGCCCTCCAGATGACCTGGCCGCTTTGCGCATCAAGAGCAGTCATAAACCGGTCCGGAGCAACTATAAAAACCCGGCCGTTACTTCCCACCGGATAGCAAGCTGCCGGTGAGAGCATGCGATTGGAGGATCCATTGGACCATTCCCAAATTTTGTGGCCCCGCTTTAGGTCCAATGCATAGAAATCATTGCCCCAGGAGCCAAAGTAGATCATATTGCCATAGATCAATGGTTTCCCCGAAACATAACCCTTTACTCCTTCAAATGACCATTTGAGTTTGCCTCTCCTCATATCAAAGGCGCGGAAAACTCCATCGGATGACCCAATATAACCAACTCCTTTATGAATGATGGGAGATGCCAAAACAGCTTTCGCCGCCTCATACTTCCATTTTAATTGGCCTGTTCTTGCGTCCAAACAATAAATATGATGATCTGATGAGCCAAATAAAACAAGGTTTTTTTCTACGGCGGGGGTTGAATAGATCTTTCCTTTGGTCTGAAAAGTCCACTTCACCATCCCATCCTTTTGGTCCAAAGCATAAACCTGACCAGCGGTATTGGCTGTGATCAGCAGATCTTTATATTGGGCAAATCCCGCTCCTATGTCGCTATTATCCTGAAAACTCCACTTCAAATCCAAAAAGTCAGCAAATTTCTCGTTAACTGCATAATTTGGCCGAGGATATTGACCAAGCGTTTGGTGAAGTTGCCGGTCCGTCAATTCTACGCTCACCCAAGAAGATGGTGCGATACCAATCCCAGGACGTCTTAGCGTAAATGTAGCCTTCCCAGCATCAATGGTCACGATATTATAGGCGCCAACTGAATCCTGGGCTCTCAGGTTAGACCTGCTCATAATCCCTGGTATTCCCTCAAAGTCGTATAATCTATTTTGATGGCCATGACCACATAATGCCAATTGCACATTGAACATTTTCAGTCTATCGACCGCATCAAACCAATTATTCAACGACGAATCCTGAGGATAATGGTTTATATAAATAATCGGAACACGATCGCCGCCATCAGCATTCAGCACAGAATCGAGCCAAACCAGATTTTCCCGAGGCACCTGGCCGGGGCTCATCCGCATATTGGGCCCGGAATTGGTTCCAAGAAACAGATAACCCTTATGTTTAAAAGAAAATGTTTCGGATCCAAATACCGTACGAAAACTGTTTCCGCCGCTTTCGGACCAATTGGTATCATGGTTTCCGGGAATGACGTACCAGGGAATCCGAATTTTTTCGATCACCTCCCTTGCCGCCTTCAATTCCTCATCCGAACCAAATTCGGTGATGTCCCCAGAAATAATAACAAAATCCAACTCAATACTTCCCGAGTTGATATCATTAACGGTTCGTTCAAGATCTTCCAATCCGGTACTGCCGCCCACATGGGTATCTGTCACATGGGCAAACTGAAAGGATTGGGAAAACCCTGTGCCAATACTTAAGTAAAGACAAAATAGGAGACAATGCAGATATCGAAGCATCAATGCCTGTTTTCAAAATTGTAAAAAATGGCCAAAAGGCAAAATTGCCCTTTGGCCACAAACCAATTGAATTATTGCCAACCAGGCGTTTGGGTCAATGTATATCCCTTATCTAAATAATTCGAGATGTCATTGTTACCTACTGGTGACAGATACACACGATCGTCAAAGCCTTGACGGTTGCTGGCATTTTCTATCATATAGAAACCAACAATGTCTGCAGCATTATCACCATTGTCATCCCTAACATAGGTTACAATAGTGCCATCTTCTTTCTTCACTTTCAAGACTCCGCTAAACGAAGGCGGGATAGGATTGAAGTCCTGTTGGAGATCGATCCAGGGCCCGAGGAAGTAATCAGGATCCGTACTGAAATCCATGTAGTTGATCTTCTTCCAGCGCTTGATGTCCAGTAAACGGGTATGCTCCAGCGCAAATTCCACTCTTCTTTCCCGGCGGATTTCCCACATCAGAGGAGATACATCTGCATCCCGTGCAGGATCATTGGGCAATGCCGCGAGTTGAAGTGGAGCCAGTTTTTGTACCCCCTTGTCGATTGCTGCTGCGTCCAAAGGACGGTCCCGGATGGCATTGATAGAGCGATCTATATCACCCTGGGTGACAGCGCCACCACCATAGGATTCGGCCAGAACAGCTTTTGCTTCCAGCCAATTCAGTACAACTTCCGCCAGACGGACGATCGGAGCATCACTGGTATTGGTATTGCTTCCCCACGCCGCAGGGTAGGCACTGCCAATGTAGTCAAGTGTTCCTCTGGTCACATACTTATACGCATAGATCAAAGTGGAGGATGGAGTATGCGGGCGGTCCATGAAGGAAGCTTCAAAACGGGGATCGCGGGTCAACGCCAAAGTTTTCAATGAAAAATCATCCGCATCAGCTACCGAAGAATTTTGCCATACCTGCCCGTCATTCGCAAGAAATGACTTGACAAAATTGAGATTCACTCCTCCCGGCTGCCCTTCTGTACCATTATTATAAGAAGCAATATGGTGCATTACCAGTCCTTCCCGGTAATCCCTATACATGATTACTTCCGGATGCCCGGCCAGGCTTTCCGAAGAAAACAGGCTCTTATAATCTCTACCAAAAGAGTACTTACCACTGTTCATGACAAATTCAGAGGCCTGCACAGCCAGCTCAAGATACTTTTTGGCCCTGGCGGCATCTAAGTTGTGATAATGCTGCCATGTGCCCTCAAAAAGCATCAATCTGGAAATGATGGCTGCGGCTATGTATCGATTCAGTATGTTCGCCCCATCATCCAAACGCATATTGGTCAACACATACTGGAAATCATCATATACTTTGTCCATAACCATACCGCGTTCGTCCCGGTCTTTGTACATCTCGTCCAGATCACTTTCGGATATTGGACTATCGTAATATGGTACATTTCCGAATACCCTTACCAAACGGGAATACTCAAAGCCCCTAAAAAAGCGGGCTACCGAAGACCAGTGATTGTACTGATCATCAGTCAGGTTTGGTTTAGCCACGTTTTCAATCCTATCCAGAAAGATGTTGGATTTACGAACCCATCCAAAATTAAATGCAGGCCCTGAATACTGAGTAAGCATTGCATAGCTTTCCCCAGTAGTTGCTCGCGAGCCTGGCACATTGGATTCAAAACTTGGCTGAATATTCCGTGTAGTGAAATCGTCAGCAAAGGTATATCCTCTGACCGGCGTATAATCCACGCCCCAGGCGCTATTATACCCCACAAAATAATTGGTATAAAATCCTGTAGCAAACAGGCGGAGATCCGACTCCCCCCTCCAGAAGTTATCATCAACAGGCTGTGTCAATTGCGGCCTGTTCAATACCTCTTTGTTGCAACCGGCAGCAAAAAGGGTTGCCCCCAGCGCCAGCATAAATAATTTATTATATACTTTCATAATCTCTTAGCTTAAAAATTCAAATGCAGTCCCAATGAAACACTTTTGAACGTTGGTGTTCCTACCCCCGTACGACCTGAGTTGTAATTTGAGGTATTCAGCATGGAATAACCCTGTATTTCTTCCGGATCAATCGGCAATCCACCCAGCTTATCCCATGTAAAGAAGTTCTCAAATGCTGTATAGACCCTGAGTGATTTAACATTTATGGGTCTAAGTAAACTTTGAGGCAAAGAATATCCGATCGTCAGATTTTTTACCCGCAGATAGGACATATCCAGTAAATATCTGTCAGAAACCACCATATTATACCCTGCTGAAGTCGATGTTGCTCCAGCTGCAAGGTTCCATGGGCGCGGATAAAATGCATCCGGGGTCTCCGGAGTCCAGTAATTGTCCGAAATTGCTGCCGGCATAGCACCATCAGAAGCCTGGAACCCAGGAATTGCCAGGAATCCAGCTCCCCAAACCTGACGGCTGCCAATACCCTGGAAGAATGCAGAAACATCAAATCCCTTGAAATCTAAAGCCAGACGGAATCCATACTCATAACGGGGCGTGGAATTTCCGATCACAGATAAATCACCATGATCATCGATCAGTCCATTCCCCCAGTCAATCTCACCATCACCATTTAAATCCTTAAACTTTACGTCGCCGGGGCCAAAGAAAAAGGTACCACTTTCCAGTCTGGTTTGATAAATCGGGTTGGAGCCCGACATCAAATTATAATCCCTGGTAGAAACAGCCCACCTTGAATCATCTGTAGTCAGTCTTCCTTTTACAGGATTGCCATCAGAACCCATGATAAAGTCCGACTCCTGGTATAGGCGATCTACACTGTATCCCCAGATCTCCCCATATTTCTTGCCAGCGTACCATCCGCTGATACTTCTAGTACTTCCGTATTGAACGATAGTTGTCACCGCATCAGACAAACTTGCCCGCATATTCAACCCCAAACCGTTTTCAAAACGATGGTTGAAATCAAGAGCTACTTCAAAACCGTCGGTTTCAAGTTTTCCATAGTTCCCCTGAGGCGTTGTAACACCATAGGTAGGGCCTACTCCTTCCAACGGAACAATCAAGTCTTCAGTCGTTCTTTTATATAAATCAAAGGTAAACCCTAATTTGTTTCTCAGGAAGCGGGCATCAATACCAAAGTCAAGCGT
>Ga0079223_10000655_pt1 | contig 18542 bp, 15 predicted proteins | sample Stecom2011_FD_75072 | JGI IMG/M metagenome (GOLD analysis project Ga0079223, IMG submission 75072) | Agricultural soil microbial communities from Utah to study Nitrogen management - Steer compost 2011 | ecosystem: Environmental > Terrestrial > Soil > Agricultural land | place: USA: Utah... | reverse complement strand
TAAGCACGATGAAGCGCTTGGCGGCAATCATTAATCGCCCGCCAGCCGGGCAAAAACACCAGCACGCTGCGCGTTTGCCAATCGGGCTGTAAGGCAAGAGCGCGAAGCAAATGCTCGGCCAGTGGCTCGGCGCGATGAGCACTGGCCCGCGGCGGACAAAACTTCAGCTCCACTGGGTAGCAGCGCCCGGCGGAGTATAACGCCGTAGTAACCTGAGCCCGCAATGCGGCATCGGGGGTGGCCGACATCAGCAGCAGCTGCAAATCGTCGCGTAGGATTGCGCTCTCTTGCAGCAGTGCCCAAGCGGTGTCTTGGTTTACCGAGCGCTCGTGAATTTCATCCAATAGCACCGCATCTACTGCAATCAGCTCTGGGTCGGCCAACAGCCGCTGCAGCAAAACCCCGGGGGTCATGATAAGCAATCGCGTGGCGCGAGTTTGACGGCGCTCAAACGCCACCTGATAACCGACCGTTTGGCCGACCTGCTCCCCTAACAGTGCCGCCAAGCGACGGGCCAGCGTTAGCGCCGGTAATACCCTCGGCTGAATCAACCAAACTTGCCCTTTAACCTGCTCTAGTGCCCACAGGGGTGCCAAAGTGGATTTACCTGCACCTGGTTCGGCCTCGAGCAATATACTGCCAGCGCCAAAGGCCGCTATAAAGGCCTCGCGCAATGGACTCAGGGGTAATTGGGGGTAATTGATAGGCATTATGGATGGCACGACCTCAGCCATTTGTGTGTGTTTTTATCCTTGCCGGGGCACGCCTCGGCGCGGCTATGGTAAAGCAATGCACTGGCGCTAAGCCAATACCGATGGCCCACCGAACGCCGCCATGCGGTTTTATTGGGGAATATAACGCCAGGGGACAATGGCGTGTAGCGCCCTTTAAAGCCCTACCCCAGCGACAAGTTTACCACCCGCTACGGCTCAATGCGGATTGTTAAAGTGCTATTTGCCAAGGCGTACATTTCGCTATAATATCGATTGCTTGGTTTTTGCCTTGCACAGCTTCTGCGCAGCGTAACCTTGCAATAACCGCGCACAATACTCTTGGATGAACCCCTGATCTACTCTTGCCAGAGCCTCTTTACTGGGCTCGGGCGGCACTGTTTTTGGAGAAAGACGAATGTCGACATTGATGAACACCTACGGCGAGCGGACCCTAACCCTGACCAAGGGTGAAGGCAGTCGAGTGTGGGACGATCAGGGCAACAGCTATATAGACGGCATCTGTGGTATTGCCGTATGTGGCCTTGGGCACTCCAACCCTGCCATTACCCAAGCCATCGCCGAGCAAGCGGGTACTTTGCTGCACGTATCAAACCTTTATAACATTCCGCCGCAGCGCACACTGGCCGATAAACTCTGTCAGGCGTCGGGTATGGAGAGGGCTTTTTTCTCTAACTCGGGCGCCGAGGCGAACGAGGCGGCAATTAAGATCGCCCGTAAATACGGCAACGATCAAGGCATCGAAAACCCCACCATTGTGGTCATGAACAACGCCTTTCATGGCCGCACCATGGCCACCCTTAGCGCCACCGGAAACACCAAAGTGCAGCAGGGCTTTGAGCCTTTATTATCGGGCTTTATACGGGTGCCTTTTAACGACATCGCAGCCATCGAGGCGCTAACGGCCGAGCATAAAAACATCGTTGCGGTGCTGGTGGAGCCTGTGCAGGGCGAAGGCGGCGTACAAGTACCAGCGGCGGATTATCTACCCCGGTTACGCCAGTTGTGCGATCAGCACCAATGGCTGCTGATGCTGGATGAGATCCAGACCGGCAACGGCCGCACCGGAAAGTACTTTGCGTATCAGCACCACAACATCAAACCCGATGTGGTCACCACCGCAAAAGGCCTTGGTAATGGCGTGCCTATTGGCGCCTGTCTCAGTCACGGTAAAGCCTCCGAGGTGTTCGGCCCCGGCAACCACGGCTCTACCTTTGGCGGCAACCCGTTGGCGTGCCACGCAGCTTGCGTGGTGGTGGATGCCTTGGACGCTAAAATGTTGGCCAGTATCGCCCAGCGCGGCGAGCAAATCCGCGAGATCCTGCGCCAGAGTATTGGCCAGTTAAGTCATGTGGTGGAGATTCGCGGCCAGGGTTTAATGATTGGCATTGAACTTAACAAACCCTGCCCCGAGCTGGTCAACAAAGCCCGCCAGCTGGGCTTGTTAATTAACGTTACCGCCGGTAATACCATTCGTTTGTTGCCCACTTATGTGATGACAGATGAGCAGACCGATGAGCTGGTCAATGGCATTATCACTTTAGTCGAAGCATTTTAACCTAGACTGTTAAGGCACAATTATGGTTGCAGTGAGCGCACCACAAAACGGCAAAAAGATCCGACACTTTTTAACGCTAAACGATATCAGCGCGAGCGAGCTAAACGACATTATCGCCCGTGCTATCGAGCTAAAAGGACAGTTGTACCAGGGTACTTCTAAGCCTTTGCTCGAGCGTAAAGTGATGGGCATGATTTTTGAAAAATCATCCACTCGCACACGTGTATCGTTTGAGGCGGGCATGGCACAACTTGGCGGTCACGCACTGTTTTTATCCTCGCGCGACACTCAGCTCGGCCGCGGTGAGCCTATCGAAGACTCCGCCCGCGTGTTATCGCGGATGGTCGATATTGTAATGATTCGCACCTTTGCTCACGCCACCGTCGAACGCTTTGCCGACCACTCACGCGTGCCCGTTATCAATGCCCTCACCGATGATTACCACCCCTGCCAACTGCTGGCCGACATCCAAACTTTTGTCGAGCTACGCGGCTCACTGCAAGGTAAAAGCGTCGCCTGGGTGGGCGATGGCAACAACATGTGCAACTCTTACATCAATGCCGCTAAATTGTGCGATTTTGAACTGCGCCTTGCCACCCCCGAGAGGTTTGGCCCCAGCGCCGAGCGCATCAACAGCGCCAAGCAGCACATTAAAGTGTGCACCTCACCCACCGAGGCGGTTCAAGGTGCCGATCTGGTGGTCACCGACACTTGGGCCTCTATGGGTCAAGAGGACGAACAACAGCAGCGCGAAAACGCCTTCGCCCACTATCAAGTTAACTCTGAGCTGATGAGCCACGCGGCACCCGACGCTTTGTTTATGCACTGTTTACCGGCTTATCGCGGCAAAGAAGTCAGCGCCGAGTTACTCGAGGCTGCCGATTCGGCCGTTTGGCAAGAGGCCGAAAACCGCCTTCACGCGCAAAAAGCGTTGATTGAGTTTTTACTGACCCAGTAATACCAGCACGGTCTCAGTGGCAACTCATGCCACTGGCTTAGACAGCCGTGCGGCCCTTTCTTTACTCCCGTCTCGGCTCTATGATGTACAGCCACAGCAGGCGCCAACCTAACCGTTGGCGCTTTATTCCAGGGCAAGTTTGTTCCACCCTTTGCCCGCTAGATGTTAAAACAGCGAGAGATTTATGAGCAATTGGCAAGACTTTCTCGACGCCCAAGGAGCCACCCGCTCGGCCACCGGCGAAATCAATTTTTCTAACGCCAGCTCGGGCGGCGACATCTGCCCCGACACCACTTATATCACCGAGCTTGGCTATCAGGGTTTGCTCGCCTTTGACGGCGCCGACGCCGCCACTTTTTTACAGGGGCAAGTGACCACCGATGTGCGCGAGCTGGCAAACGGCCAATGGAAGCTGGGCGCACAATGCAACCTAAAAGGTCGTATGCAGGCAAGCTTTGCTTTAGTGCAAACACACGCCGAGCAAGTTTTGCTGCGCAGCCATGCAAGCCTCACCGATGTCACCGCCGACCACTTAAAAAAATACGCCGTGTTTTCTAAGGTAAGCATCAACAACGTCAGCGATCACTGGCGCCGTATCGGGGTGTTTGGCCCCGCCGCTACAAAGCTAATCGACCAGCAGCTTCAGCAACCCCTGGCAAATGTTGGCGATGTGCAGGTAACAGAGGATTTAATTTGCCTTAAGCTCGAGCCGCAACGCTACGAGCTGTGGTTAACCCCCGAGCGCGCCGAGCCCCTCTGGCAGCAGTTGGCCGAGACCTGCACCTTGGCCAATAGTCAGTTATGGCAACTGGCCGACATTCGCGCCGGCTGGGCCGAGATCAGCGCGGCAAACACCGGTGAGTTTGGTCCGCAGGAGCTGCATTATCCTCTGATCGGGGCGGTGAGCTTTAAAAAAGGCTGTTACACTGGACAAGAGATAGTCGCCCGCCTGCATTACAAGGGCAAACTTAAAAAACACATGACGCGTATTGCGCTCGAGGCCGATAAGCTCGATATAACCACAGCCATCGTCAATGCTGCCGGCGCCCGACGTGGTGCACTGGTGATGGCCGCTGCGGTTGGCACTGACCGCTGGGAGGCATTGGCAGTGCTGCCCGATGACAGCAGCGAGCCTTTGTACTTGGCCACCGCCAACGAGCAGCAACCGAGTACCCAAGTTGTACGGATGGGCTTGCCCTACTCTGTGCCGGCAGACGACAATACGCCATAACACTAATGCGCCGCAGCGCACCGGCACAGTGCGCGCCATAAGCGCCGAACACCAACAGGATGCACGATGAGCCAAGTTGTAGATACTGTCCGACAGGACATCATAACCGCCATTAAAACCGATAAGCTGGTGCTGCCAACCTTGCCCGAAGTAGCCCTTAGAGTGCGCGAGGTGGCCGAAGACCCAGACGCCGACCTGGATCAGCTGGCAAGCGTAATAGGCTCCGATGCCGCGCTGTCAGCGCGTATTGTACGGGTCGCCAACAGCCCATTACTGCGCGGCACCCAGTCTATCGACGATTTAAAAATGGCTCTGGCGCGCCTTGGTATGGAGTACACCTGCAACATCGCCACCGGCTTGGCCATGCAGCAGATGTTCCAAGCCACCTCTGATTTGGTGGATAACCGCATGCGCGACAGCTGGGCCCGCTCCAGCGAGATCGCCGGCATCAGCCATGTATTGTGCCGGCACTACACCAAGCTGCGCCCCGACCAAGCCACCCTTGCCGGGCTGGTTCATAAAATTGGCGTACTGCCGATTTTAGCCTACGCCGAAGAGCACGAGTTTTTACTGAAAGACAGCTTCACCCTCGACACTGTGATCAATCAGCTGCAGGGGCCCATTGGCGATTTAATTTTAAAATCTTGGGATTTCCCGGCCGAGATGATCAACATCCCCTCACAACACATGAAGTTTGATCGCCAAGCCGAACAAGCCGATTACACCGATATAGTCACCGTCGCCATGCTACAAAGCCACTTGGGCAGCGACACAGCGCTGGGCAAAGTGGATTACCACAAAGTAACTGCTTTTAACCGTTTAGGCATGGACCCAGATATGCAAATGGCCGAAGCCGAAGATTTATCGGCCGAGATGGAAGCGGCCATGGAGTTTTTGCAGTAAGCGGCTATTAACGTTGGCAAAAAAGCCAAGGCAACTGCCTTGGCTTTTTTTTGGCCGCAGCCTTTAACAATGGTTATGGCAAGCGGTGAGCAAGCCTGATTAAACCCGTCACAACACCACGTTTACAAAAAAACCAAAACACACAGCCGCCCTAAAAGCGCAGCGTTAGGGTAAGGTTACGCAGCAACACCACTACCACTAAAAATACGAGCGGTACTGCTCGGGTATTTGCTTAATCGGCTGCCACTGGATGCGCCGGTAAAACACCTCACCGGCTTCGCTTTGCAAAACGATTTGCCCGCGCGTTAACGGCTTAACGCCCTCGGAGGAGCTATACGAGGAGTCGCTTAACGCCATAACCACTTCACCATTTACGATATGCAGGCTTTTATCGCCAAGCGTTATTAAATCCAATGTATTCCACTGGCCCGATGGCTTTTCGTTGTTGTGACTTGCGCCACAGGTAATAGCGCCTTGCTGGCCACCAAAGGTGGTTAAGGGGGCGTTGCGCTGGTACTTGCGCTGCTCGGTTTGTTTGTCTAAAGCGCAGCGTATGGTAATTTGCGAATCGGCAATTTTCCACCAATCACCGGTTAACCCCTCAACCCCTTGCTCAACGATCTGAAATTCTTGCGAGAGCGGCCAAGCACGCCAGTAATCAACCCCGTGCGGTCCATTGCCATGGTATAAAACCCCGCTGTCCAGCGGCAGCTGTTCTCTAGGGGGCCACTTTTTGCTGCCCCATTTAACCTGTAAACGCAGGTGATAGTTAGCGTACTCTTGTCGCGTAAAAAGGCCGCCGTAGATCTCACCCGAGATTCTCAACACCGGCTCGCCCGTGGCGTTGCTAACACTAAACACATTCCACTCATCGCGATCGTAACCCACCGGCTCTAGGTATTCGCCATCGGCGGCCTGCTTTATATTGCTGACGTCTGTCTCGGGGTTAGGATACCCGAGATATGTGCCCCACTGGCTTAGCTCGGCATCCAGTAAGGGCTGCCAATCGCCGGCATTAACCGCGCCAGAGAAACCCATCAGTAAAACAATAGACGCCACTGAAGCGCTCAGCTTATTAACACAATTCATAAAACGATAACCTTATTTATAAACCCAATGCCGCGACGCGACGGGCGAGATCAAACACAAAACCAATAAACGCAGCCAGCCATGCGGCTAAGGCTATATACAGAAATATCGGCGGCAAAAACCAAAGAAAATCAAACCCCATCGCCTCGCTCATCCGGTGTGTACTGACCGAATACATGCCCAGCGGGAACACCGCGCCCCAGTACAAGGGATCGTACTTTAAAGGAAACCGCTTATACACATGGCGCCAAAGGGCCAAGATCACCAGCATGGGAATCCACCAGGTGCCCGTCACCCAATAAAACACCGTAAAGCCTTTAATAAAGGGCAGCAGTGAATTTAAATAAGGCGCATCGGGCGCATCCGACACACTGATGATCAATAGCGAACCCGCCAGAGTCGAGATCGCCATTGCCCCCATATTGATCCAATAAGGCGGCGAGAGATCGCCCGGCGCCAAAGGGAAAAAGGTGTAACGATAAAAAATCAGTGACATCATCCAGATGTACAACATGCCACCCCAAAGCCACATCGATAGGGCCAGAAAGTTCATCTCTAACTTTACCGGCTGACTGACATGAACCGACAGCAGCGCACTTAACACCGCAATCGATTGTGTGGCCACCACCGCCAGCAACCAAGCACCGTTGATGCCTTTGTCCAGCGTTGGCTTTTTTTCTTTCACGGTAAAACCGGTAAATATGGTGTAGGTCAACCCGACCCAAAGCAACAGCGCAGCCACCCAAAAGCCTGTACCAACACGATAATTATGCCCCAGCAATACAAACTGAGCGCCGAGGATTCCGGTGGCCGCTACCAGCGTAAAAAACCCAGGGCCGCGGATATGATCGATCATATCGCCAAAAAAACGTCTGGGGTACCGCACCATACGCACCAGGTTAAACAGCAACAAAGCGCTGTAAACCGCTATATTTAGCAGCAATAATAGTTTTGCGATGAGCTCAAAATGCATTAAATAAGCCGCCAGCGAAACAATACCGGTGGCCATCACCATGCCAAAATACGAAGGCGATAAATCGGCAAGCTGTGCCAGCACCATAGAGCGTTTATCAGGCTTTAAACGATCCGATTGTTGCGCTGAATCTTCCATCTCAGTGTCACCTGTATCATCAACATCACTTTCGGCTTAGCCGGGTTTAAACTCACCCCAGCCCTACCCGACCTTATTTTACACACCCGCTTGCGGCGGCACAGCCACATGGGCAAGCGGGCTGCCGACATAAAGGATAGTATGCATCACTAGGCGGGCATGACACTAGAGAAGCTCAGTGTAGGTTTTTTTACCGATGCCGACTGGGCAACGCCTGCCTACAACGGGTATAGGCGCCCTTGTGGTGATACCACGGTACAACGTTTGTTTCTGCAGCAATGCCACTGAATAACAAAAACCGCCGTGGCACAATCACAACGCCTTAGCTTACCTGGCTTTACTTCGCCCCGGCGCAGCGCAAGCGATACAATAGCCACAGTGTATTTTGCAGGGTATTAACGCCCAGCGCACCGTCACCCAAGGTCAGTCATGAAAAAACCGTTCAGCCGCACACACAAAACCCTTGCTGTAATGTTACGCGGGTTATGGGTAACAGCTTGTTTGATCTTGTGCATCGCTGTCATTTTGCTGATGGCCAAAAGTTATTACCGTTTACCTGGCAACTTAGCCACACACTCAGCGTTACTACCACCTGCCAAAGCGGGAGAGCTGGCCCGGGTGGTCGGCCACAAGATTGCGCAGCATCCCCAATTATCGGGTATTGTGCCACTGGCCAGTGGCGAGGACGCGTTTGCCACGCGCATGCTACTGACCGATGCCGCCACTGTCTCTATCGATGTTCAGTATTACATCTGGCGCCGCGATCTTACCGGCTATTGGCTGCTAGAGCGGCTGCTACAGGCGGCCAATCGCGGCGTGCGAGTACGGCTTTTATTGGACGATCACGGCACCACAGGGCTAGACGCCGAGCTTGCCCAACTGCAAGCACACCCCAATGTACAGGTGCGCTTATGGAACCCTTTTACCCTGCGCCAGGGAAAAATACTGTCGTTTGGCTTTGATTTTTCGCGTCTTAACCGCCGTATGCACAACAAAAGTTTTACCGTGGATGGTCACGCCAGCGTGGTGGGTGGGCGCAATATTGGTGACGAGTACTTTAACACCGGCGCCAACCCCCTATTTATTGATTTAGACGTATTAACTATGGGCGAGGTGGTGGCGGATATTGCACAAGATTTTGATCGCTACTGGAACAGCCCCTCGGCTTATCCGCTGCTGCAACTGGTGCAGCAAAACGGCAATAACAACGCCATTGCCGAGCAATTAAAGCGCTTAAACAGCAGCCAGCAGGCGGCCCAGTATCGCCAGATACTGCAGCGCTCGGAGCTGATGAGCCGCCTGGCCAGTGGCGAGCTTGAGATCACTTGGACTGACGCCACCCTGATCAGCGATGATCCGGCCAAAGGTCAAGGGCCGGTCGATGATCAACAACAGCTCAGTGGGCGCATCGCACAAGCGGTGGGCGAGATTCAACAACAGTTTGACGGGGTGTCGGCCTACTTTGTCCCTGGCGCTGCGGGGGTAAAAACCTTTACCGACCTGCAAGCGCGCGGGGTTAAAGTGCGTATGTTAACCAACTCGTTAGAGGCAACCGATGTTTTACCGGTGCACGCAGGTTACGCTAAGCGCCGTAACAGTCTGCTCGAGGGCGACGTACAACTGTTTGAGCTGCGCCGCCAAGCCGCCCCTGGCAGCGCCAAAAGTAAACTGACCCCTTTTGGCTCGTCGGGGGCCAGTCTGCACGCTAAAACCTTTGCCGTAGACGGGCAGCGGATATTTGTCGGATCATTTAATTTTGATCCGCGCTCGGCCACACTTAACACCGAGATGGGTATACTCATCGATAGCGAAGCAATGGCACAAGGACTGCACGATGCGTTTGACTCGGGTCTTAGGGATATCGCTTGGCAGGTGGAACTGCACCAAGGGGCCTTACAGTGGCACCAACCTGGGGCGGCAGCGTTACGGGCCGAACCAGGCACAAGCGTATGGCGACACATTGCCATCTGCATTATCAGCTGGCTACCGGTTGAGTGGCTGCTATAAACTTACCGCTTAACCCACACCCAAACAACGTTAATCGGTTGTTCCTAATAGGATGAGTAACGTGGACGATACACGAGAAGCCATTAAACAATGGTTGATGGCAACCCTTGATCAGTACATGCCCGGCCAAACCCACCTAGAGTTTACTTTAGTGGTGATAGCCTGGATTGCTGTGGTGGCCATTTTTTTGCACTTGTTATTGCAGGTGCTGGCCTTTCGCCTGATGACCAAGCTGGTCAACCGAGCCGGCCGGCAATGGTTGCAACAGCTGCTGTCGCAAAAGCTGTTTCAGCGTTTGTCGTTTGTTTTTCAGGGGGCTGTTGTACAGGTGCAGGCGGGCCTTTGGCTAGAGCCCACATCGCTTGCCTTAGCATTGCTTAAGCTGATAACGGACCAGTGGATTTTGCTGTTTGGCCTGTTGGCGTTTTTCTCGTTTCTGGATATTTTAGAGCGCCTGGCACACTCTAAAAGCAGTCAGGTTCGCTTTCCGCTGCGCGGCATCATGCAAACGGTCAAGCTGATCTCCTGTGTGCTGGTCGGCATCCTCTCAATATCACTGCTGATGGGTAAATCACCGCTGATATTTTTTAGCGGTTTGGGTGCTTTATCGGCGGTACTGATGCTGATTTTTAAAGACCCAATTTTAGGCCTAGTGGCCGGGATTCAGCTCTCGGCCAATAAGATGCTGGCTGTGGGCGACTGGCTTGAAATGCCCAAGTACGACTCCGACGGCGATGTGATTGATATCGGCCTAACAACGGTAAAAGTGCGCAACTGGGATAAAACCATTACCACCATTCCCACCTATGCGCTGATTTCAGATTCGTTTAAAAACTGGCGTGGTATGTCCGAATCGGGCGGGCGACGGATAAAACGCAGTATTTTAATCAACACCGCGAGCATCCATTTTTTAGATGAACAAAGCCTGCAACGGTTAAAAAAGGCCGAACTATTAGGCGATTACCTAGAGCAGAAAGTCAAAGCGGTAGAGTCCGCTAACAGCGCCAAAAATGTCGACATGAGCTTGCTTATTAATGGGCGCCGCTTAACCAATATTGGCACCTTTAGAAACTACCTAAGCTCTTATTTAAAAGCACACCCTAATATTCACCAAGACATGACGCTGATGGTTAGGCAGTTAGCGCCGTCGGAGCAGGGCCTGCCAATCGAGATTTACGCTTTTACCAAAACCACTGTATGGGCGGCTTACGAGGAGATTCAGGCCGATATCTTTGATCATGTGTTTGCCGTTTTACCCGAGTTTGGCCTGCTTGCCCACGAGGCACCCACGGGGCACGATCTGCACTCACTCAGATCCGCAACACTAAAACCGCCCGAGCATTAATCGCTATCGGCTAATGCCCACTGGATGGGCGTTAGCCCCTGTTGCTGCAAGTAGGCGTTGGTTTGGCTAAAGTGATTATTGCCCAAAAACCCCCGATAAGCCGATAACGGCGATGGATGCGCAGAGGTTAACACCCGGTGTTTGTACCGATCGATTAAGCGGCCCTTTTTTTGTGCGTAGCTGCCCCACAATAAAAACACCAGCCCTTCTCGGTTAGCGTTTAATTGCTCTATCGCCCGATCGGTAAACACCTCCCAGCCACACTTTTGGTGCGAGCCCGCACTTGCCTCGGCGACGGTTAAGGTAGCGTTTAACAACAACACACCCTGCTCGGCCCAAGCTTGTAGGTTTCCGTGACCGGGGCGCGCTATGCCCAAATCGCGCTCGATCTCTTTAAAAATATTCTGCAGCGACGGCGGTACCCGCACGCCGGCAGGTACCGAGAAGCTCAAGCCGTGGGCTTGGCCCGGCCCGTGATACGGATCTTGTCCTAAGATAACCACTTTTACTGCGCTAAAAGGCGTGCTGTTAAACGCATTAAAAATATCCGACTCGGGCGGGTACATAACCGTGTCTGCTTGTTTTTGTGCGTTTAAAAAGTCGTTAAGCTGGCGCATATAAGGCCGCTGAAACTCGTCCTCCAGCTGCGCCAGCCAGCCGGGCTCTACAAGTGTATTGTTGCTGTGTAACAAGAGGCTCTCCTACGGTTTAACTCGGTGTGCAATGTATCAAATAAACCGGCGTTGCCATAATCGAGCCCACTTAAATATTGCCGCCATATTCAAGTCGAGTTTAACCAATGCAATACTCCTGCAATGGCGGAAACCCGTTAAACTCCACCGCACTGTAACTGGTGGTGTAAGCCCCAGTGGATAACCAGTAAAGCCGATCGCCAGCCTCCAGCGACAGCGGCAGTGGGTACTTAAAGTGCTCGTACATAATGTCCGCACTGTCGCAAGTCGGCCCGGCCAAAACACAACCTTCGTCGTCGCCGCTTTTTTCGGTGTACACAGGGTACTTAATCGACTCATCTAAGGTCTCGATCAGGCCCGAGAATTTACCCACATCGACAAACACCCAGCGGCTCAAGGCGGTGCGCGCTTTGCGCGAGATCATCACCACCTCACTGACCAACACTCCGGCGTTGGCAATCAGCGAGCGGCCAGGCTCGATAAGAATTCGCGGCAGCTCAGTGCCAAAGTCCTCTTGTAAAAAGCGGGTAATTTCTTCGGCGTAGGTGGCCAGATCGTTGGTGCGACTAATGTAGTTAGCCGGAAACCCACCGCCCATATTTATCATTTGCAGCTCTATGCCCTGCTCTTCGCGCAAGCGCTCAAAAATCACCCGAACTTTGGCAAGTGCCGCATCCCAAGCACTGATTTCACGCTGTTGTGAGCCCACATGAAACGATACCCCATAGGGTTGCAGGCCCATATCGCGCGCCTGTACCAATAAGTCCATGGCCATCTCTGTCTCGCACCCAAATTTGCGCGACAGTGGCCAGTCAGCGGTTAGGGTGCCCTCGGTTAAGATCCTTACATACACCCGCGAACCGGGCGCCTCGCGGGCAATAGCCGCCAGATCGCTCTCGGCATCGGTGGCAAACAAACGCACGCCGCGCTCGTAAAAATAGCGTATATCTTTGGCTTTTTTAATGGTGTTACCGTAACTGATGCGCTCGGCGGCCACGCCTAAATCCATGACTTTATCCAGCTCGTAGCGCGAGGCGATATCAAAGTTGGCACCGCGATCGCGCAGCAGTTGCAGTATCTGTGCCGCTGGGTTGGCTTTAACCGCATAGTAAATGTCGGCGTAATCAAACTCGCGCTCCAGCTCGTCATAGGCGTTGGCAATCGTCGGCAAGTCGATCACCACAAACGGCGTCTCGCGCTGATCGGCAAACTCTTTAATCCGCGCAAAGGTCTCGGCACTGTAGTAATCCTCGATATGGATAACACCACAGAATTTATTCACAACTTGCCTCCGGGGGCTTTTATAGCGGCAAAAAGAAGGGCGACTCACCGCAGTGAGCCGCCCCTAAAATCGGCGCTGTCGGGCCATAAGAGGCCGACATACTCCGTAAAAATCGCGCGCATTAAACGGCTAAACGCGCACCAGCGCCAGCGGTTTATTAGGCTATTTTGCTCTAATAAAGCTCTGTTTTTACCCTGTTAGCAACACCTGGTTATAAGCGTTTAAAACCGTGAGGCTTTTCGCCGTGGCCGAGCCGGCTTGGGCCAATCAAGTTGCCCTTTGGCCCCAAGCTTTGCCGTTACAACAGCGGCGTAAATACAAGGGTTTAAGCAACAAGCTTGGGCGTAACGCTGCTGTGTTTAACCGACGCTTACGTTATAGTAATAGCATGAATTTTCGCCACCTACCCAGTTATTTTTTATTATCCTTTAGCACGGTCTGTGTGTTTGCACTGGCCTATTACGGGGCAAGTTTTAACCCGCCACTGCAATATCAGCGCAACGCCATTGATGATTGGCAATGGTGGCGCTTGCTCACGGCCCATTTAGTACACCTTAATTTAAACCACGCGCTGCTGAATGTGCTGGGCTTGTGGTTACTGGCGTTTTGCCTTGGCCAGCAACGGCGCCCATTGCACTGGTTATTGGCCGCTGTCTTTATCGGCTTAATTATCGCAGGCGCCATCTACGTGTGGCAAACCAACATCCGCTATTACCTCGGGCTATCGGGTGTGCTGCATGGGTTGGTGGTGTTTGGCTTGTTACCCCTGTGCCAAAAAGGCCGAGCCGTGGGCTGGATAGGACTTTTGTTACTGACCGTTAAGCTCTACTACGAGCAGGTAACCCCCGGCAGTCACAGTGCCACCGAGGCATTAATAGCCGCACCGGTAGTCTCTATTGCGCACCTATACGGCGCCTTAGGCGGCGCTTTACTGGGGGTTTTGGAGGTGTCGGCTAAGGCCATTAAACGGCGCCTTAACGGCGCTTAGCTTTTTTATTTTTTACCGGCAATGGTTGCACTGGCTGCTCTCTAAACCAAAAATTACAGGCCCACTTCTCACCGCTTTGCACCGGCAAGCCACCGTGTAAGCTGTGCGGGTGGCGGGTATTGCTGCCAGGGTAACAGTTGTAAAACATCACCATGCGCCCGCGCTTTGCCTGCACCTCAAGCTGCAACTCGGGAAACCCAGTAGCACCCCCACTGGCAACATCATTTAGGTAAAACAAACAGGTCACCAGCCGCTGCCCACCTTTTGCCATACAGCGTTGGCCACGCTCTGTGTCTGGATCCCACGCATCAAAGTGAGTGCGTGCTCTTGGCTTGGCCCATAGTGAATCATCTGCAGCGATTCGGCATGGCGCAACGGTATCCCTACCAGCTCACTAACGCGCACAGACAACCCAGACACCACCCGATTTACGTGATGTTTAATCCAGCAATTGCGCCCACTGCGCCCTGCACTTTTAACCCCGCCATCGGCGCCGCTCACCCGTGCTTGTTTAAACTGAGCACCGGCCAGCGCTTTTAACGTGTCGATTTCCACATCCGATAAATAATCATCAAACACCGCGATGTAAGGCTCTTGGTTTAGCTTGAAGGAGTTTGGGTGGCTCTCGGGCAATAACAGTGACATAGAAAAACACCTAATACAGGTTAATTATTATTGTGGGGTGTTACATTAACTCGCTAATGTGCGACATAGAAAACCCGCGGTACTGCAAAAAACGCATCTGTTTGGCTTTTTCTTTATAGTCTTGCGCAGGCGAGGGAAACTTACGCCTCAGTACCTCTTGCGCTAAGTTTAACCAATCGGGGGCATTGTCGCGTAAAGCCTCGTCAATTACCGAGTTTGCCACACCCCTTTGTTGTAGCTCGCGGCTGATGCGCTCGGGGCCACGCCCTTTGGCAATGGCGCTGCGCACAAACATACCGGCAAAACGCTGATCATCAACATAGCCCAGGCCACGCACCCACTCAAGGGTTTCGTCGGCCCGTTGAGGGTCTGAAAATTTATTTAACAACTTTTGGTGCAGCTCGTAACAAGAGTGCTCGCGTCGGGCCAGCGAGCCCAGCGCACTATTGCGCATGCGAGAGGTCAGTTGTTCTGCTGTGATTTTACTGTCCACGTGATGGTCCTAGTGAATATTGACAGTGCCTTTTGCCTATTTTTTGAGTTTATAACGGCACTACACCAAGGCAAATTTAACACACAAAAAAGCCGCACTATTGCGGCTTTTTTATTGCTTAGAACACAGTTTACGCTTTTTCTTCTAGCTCGACCTCGGCCTCGGCCTCGCTGGGTTTTTTTATCCCACCCAGCAGCTCTTCGCGCACCCGAGCCTCAAGCTCTTTAGCCATGTCAGGGTTCTCTTGCATATACTTAACAACGTTGTTTTTACCTTGGCCAATTTTATCGCCGTTGTAACTGTACCAGGCACCGGCTTTATCCACCATGCCCAGCTTAACGCCAAAGTCCAGCACCTCGCCTAAGCGGTTAATACCCACGCCGTAAAGAATCTGAAATTCAGCTTGCTTAAACGGTGGCGCAACTTTGTTTTTTACAACTTTTACGCGGGTTTCTGAGCCGGTTATCTCATCGCCTTCTTTAACCGAGCCAATGCGGCGGATGTCTAACCGAACCGAGGCGTAAAACTTTAGCGCGTTACCACCGGTGGTGGTTTCGGGGCTGCCAAACATAACACCGATTTTCATACGGATTTGGTTAATAAAAATCACAAGGCAATTGGCGTTTTTAATATTACCGGTAATTTTGCGCAGCGCTTGCGACATTAAACGCGCCTGCAAACCCACGTGGTGATCGCCCATCTCGCCTTCGATTTCGGCCTTAGGCGTCAAGGCTGCTACTGAGTCGACCACCAGCACATCAACGGCGCCAGAGCGCACCAGCATATCGGACACCTCAAGCGCCTGCTCGCCAGTGTCTGGCTGCGAGATGATCAGCTCATCGACTTTTACACCCAGCTTTTCTGCGTAAATTGGGTCGAGGGCGTGCTCGGCATCAATAAACGCACAGTTGCCACCGGCGCGTTGCGCTTCGGCGATCACCTGCAGTGTCAAAGTGGTTTTACCCGACGACTCGGGGCCGTAAATCTCTACAATGCGTCCTTTAGGTAAACCGCCAATACCCAGCGCTACATCCAAGCCCAGCGAGCCGGTAGAAATAGCCGGAATGGCAACATGCTCGCGGTCACCCATGCGCATGACTGTACCTTTACCAAACTGACGCTCGATCTGGCTCAGCGCTGCCTGTAGCGCTTTTTCTTTATTGGCATCCATATGACACACCTCAACGTTAAATTCAAAATTCGCTATTGGCCTGTTATCGTTATGACCCAGCACAGTGCGCGGAGCTTATCGTCAGGCTATGCTAGCGAGCATACAGCAAAAGACTGTATAAGAAAACAGTACTATTGATTTATACAGTAGTTTTTATGTTTGCGCCAAGCGCACTAACTCGCGCAGCGCGGTGACACACGCCTGATACCTAACCTGAGCGCGATCACCTTGATAAACATAGCACTCAGACACTAATCTGCCAGCGGCATCGGCCCAGGCAAACCACACCGTCCCCACGGGTTTATCCCGCGTGCCGCCATCGGGGCCGGCAATACCGCTTACCGCTACCGCCAGCTGTGCGCCGCTGGCCGCTAAGGCACCACGGGCCATTTGCTCTACCACGGTTTGGCTAACGGCGCCGTCGGTTTTAAGGCTTTGCTCGCTCACCCCCAACAGCTGGACTTTTGCCCGATTGGCGTAACTGACAAAGCCCATATCAAACCAAGCCGAGCTGCCGGCTATTGCGGTAATAGCGTGTGCCACGCCGCCACCGGTGCAGGATTCTGCCGCGCTAACGTGCCATTGCCGCTCGGTGAGCGCCGCACCTAGCTCGGTGGCCAACTGCTGGAGCGTTACATCTGACTGTACTGATGCCATAACGGCCTCCCATTTAATGGGTGTAAAGGTATTCTGCCTACGGCTGCGCTGCAAGCGTTGTTTTGGCCTGTCGCGATCATTGTGCAATTAAAGGATAGTGCTTAAGCATCGGCGCATCATAAGCCCCACTCTGGCGCTATAAAACCCTAAGCAGAGGCTCTATTTTACCCGATTTGCCGCGACAAGCCCTTAACCGGTCAGGCACTAGCGTCTTATTGGGCAAATCCGTATCCTTGCCTCTTAACTTTCGGCGCCCTATGATCCTCGGCCCCGTCAAACTCATGGCGATACTCTTGGTACCAACAATTTATGAGCAGCGATAAATCAAACTTGCACACCCCCATGATGCAGCAATACCTAAAAATTAAGGCCGAGCATCCGGACGAGTTGGTGTTTTATCGCATGGGGGATTTTTACGAGCTGTTTTTTGACGATGCGAAAAAAGCCTCGGAGCTGCTCGATGTCACACTGACCGCGCGGGGCAAGTCCGGCGGTTCGCCCATTCCCATGGCGGGTGTGCCCTATCACGCCGCCGAGGGGTATCTGGCGCGTTTGGTACGGGCCGGCATCTCGGTGGCCATCTGCGAGCAAATCGGCGATCCGGCCACCAGTAAAGGGCCGGTGGAGCGCAAAGTGATGCGCGTGGTCACCCCAGGCACTGTCAGCGATGAAGCGCTGATGGACGAGCGCCGTGACAATTTATTGGTGGCGCTGCACCGCGACCATGACACTTACGGCTTAGCCTCTTTGGATATGGCCAGCGGGCGTTTTTTGGTGCTGCAAGTTGAGGGCTTTGACGCCGCCGCCGGTGAGCTACAACGTTTAAACCCCGCCGAGCTGCTGTTAAGCGACGATTTAATGCTGCCCGAGCTAACCCAAAACCGCAAAGGCATACGCCGGCGCGAGCCATGGGAGTTTGAGCTAGAAACCGCCCAGCGTTTACTGACGCGCCAGTTTGGCACACAGGATTTATCGGGGTTTGGCTGCGACCACTTACACAGCGCCATTGCCGCTGCAGGCTGCCTGTTAAACTACGCCCGCGAGACCCAGCGCACCGACCTGCCCCATGTGCGGGGCTTGGCGTTTGAAAACCGCGATGAGGCGATAGCCCTAGACGCGGCTATCTGGCGCAACCTAGAGATTGACATCAACCTTACCGGCGGTGACGACAACACCTTATTTGCCGTACTCAACCACACCGCCACCGCCATGGGGGCGCGTTTGCTGCGGCGCTGGTTAAACCGCCCATTGCGGGACATGCACACCTTAGTAGAGCGCCAAGACGCCCTTAGTGTGTTGACCGACAACTACCGCTTTGAACCCCTGCGGGAAATATTAAAACGCATTGGCGATATGGAGCGTATTTTAGGCCGGCTGGCGCTGCGCTCGTCACGGCCGCGAGATCTATCTCGTCTATGCGCCTCACTGGTTTGTTACCCCGAGCTGCAAGCGGCGCTTAAGCAGTGTCAATCGCCACGGTTAACAACACTGGCGCACACCATCAGTACCTTTCCGCAATTGGTGGAGTTACTGCAAAGCGCGGTGATTGAGAACCCGCCGGTGGTGATCCGCGAGGGTGGTGTTATTGCCCCGGGCTACGACGCCGAGCTGGACGAGCTGCGTAATATCAGCAACAACGCCGGACAATATTTAATCGATTTAGAAACCCGCGAGAAAGCAC
>Ga0079223_10000654_pt1 | contig 18551 bp, 21 predicted proteins | sample Stecom2011_FD_75072 | JGI IMG/M metagenome (GOLD analysis project Ga0079223, IMG submission 75072) | Agricultural soil microbial communities from Utah to study Nitrogen management - Steer compost 2011 | ecosystem: Environmental > Terrestrial > Soil > Agricultural land | place: USA: Utah... | reverse complement strand
TCCAAAGCACCTCTGACCTCTTCTTCTCCGACTAAGTTCTTGTTTTTAATAAGAGCAAAGTCTCTAACTCTTCTTAAAATCCTATTGGCAATGCGGGGAGTACCCCGAGATCGACAAGCAATTTCTTCCTTGGCCTTGCCTTCAAAACGGATACCTATTTTATCGGCATTATTAGAAATTATTTTAACCAAGGTTTCTGGTGGATAATAGTCAAAATTCAAATGGGCCATGAAACGATCCCGAAGAGGGTTCGAAAGAAGGCCTGATCGCGTTGTTGCTCCAATCAAAGTGAAAGGGACAAGATCAATTTGCATTGTGCGAGCACTTGCTCCCTGACCAATTAAGATGTCCAGACGAAAATCTTCCATGGCCGAATACAAAATTTCTTCCACCGAGATGTGCATACGATGGATCTCATCTATAAATAAAACATCGCGAGGTTTTAAATTAGTTAAAACCGCGGCAAGGTCTCCTTTTTTCTCAATCGCTGGACCTGAAACTAAGTGCATTTCAGTGCCCAAGGATTTAGCAATGATCATGGCAAGAGAAGTTTTTCCCAACCCAGGAGGACCGGAGAGAAGAACATGGTCCATGGCGGCCTTACGAACCAGTGCCGACTTAACCATCACCTCAATATTTTCAACGACTCTTTCTTGCCCGATATATTCTGTAAAATCTTTAGGCCGAAGACGGGCCTCCTGTTCTTTATCGCTTCCTTGTATGTCACCTGTGACTATTCTCTCGCTCACGACCTAAGCTCCTTTAAAATAAGTTTCACTAAATCCTCAGGAGTAGCTTTGTCATTGTTTTGTAAGTGCTTTTGAACAAGAGGAAGAATGTCCTGATCTTTAAACCCTAATCCCTGGCAAGCTGCTAATGCTTCCTTAATAACCATAGGATTCATTTCGTTTTTCTTAGCAGGCTTTGCTCCAGCAATAGAAGGCTTTTCACTTACAGTGAAGCCAAGATCAAGTTTATTAATTTTATCTTTGAGAGTAAGAATAATTTGTTGCGCCGATTTTTTTCCAACACCAGGTGCGGTTTTTAAAACATCAGCATTTTCAAAAGTAATAGCGGATAAAATCTGCGATACCCCTAAATGGCTAATAAGAGCGTAAGCTGATTTAGGGCCAATTCCATTAACTTCGATCAGCATTTCAAAAAACTTTTTTTCATCAGCACTTTCAAAGCCGTAAAGAGTTTGACTGTCTTCACGAATAATATGGGAGATAAAAAGAGAAATATCCTTATTCGGAACAAGAGGGGTGGCCGTATTGACTTCATAGCCAACACCATTCTTTGTCAGAATTATCGATTTAGTAGCATCGGAATGAACAATCGTTCCAGTAAGATAAGCGATCATACAAGCGGTTCCTTAATTTTATGAGAAAGTGATGCAGCTAATCCCCTGCCGGCTTTCGTTTTCTTAGTTTTTATTTGTGGATGAATCATTTTATCTTCATTAAGAAGGTGACAAAGAGCAATCGCAAGAGCATCGGACTCATCATGAGTTTTAAAAGATTCTAGTCCCAAGTACTGTTTTAATACTTTTTGGATCCCTTCTTTATCAGCATGGCCATGTCCTGTGACTGTTGCTTTCACTTCATTAGGAGAATATTCAAAAACTTTGTTCTCATACTCTTTTCCCAAAGCTGCCAGCATGACTCCCCTGGATTGTGCAAGCTTTATAAGGGCAGTGGGGCTTTTTACATAAATAAGTGATTCAAGTGCCACTTGATCAGGACTGTAGGCAGTAATAAGGGCCTTAGTCTGTTCATAGATATCATTTACCCTTCCTAAAAATTCTTCATTAGGATTAAACTTCAAAATACCTGAAGCGATATAAGAAATTTTTCGACCTTCTTTTTTCAGGAGGGCATAACCAGAAGTACGTGATCCGGGGTCTATAGCGAGTACAATCAAATGAAATCCTTGTTAGAATTTCATTCTAACAACTCCCCGAGTGAGCGTCTAGCCAACGGAACGGCCTTTCAAATAATTTCCCACATAAAAAACGAAGGAGCCAATGACCAATTGAGCTAATTCAAAGTGACCATAATCTCCATTTCTTATGCCGGAAAAGAAGCAAAGTCCTACGGCCACGAGGCCAAAAACCTGCATTCCTAGACCTATGTAAAATAAAGCTTTCATTCTATTGAGATACTCTGACTCCGCCAAATAAGAAAGGACTTTTTACGGACTTCGTTTTATAGTGAAGGCCTATGAATTTTAGAATACTTAGTGCTAAGCCTCTTGTTGAAAAAATGCGCCAGGACCTCATTGACCGAGTAAACCTTTTAAAATCAAAGGGATTATCTCCACGTATGAGTGTCGTTTTAGTGGGAGATGATCCTGCGAGCCTTACTTATATCAGAAATAAAAAGAAGGCCTGTGAACTGGTTGGTGCTGAATTTGAACTTCATCAGTGGAGTGAGTCCATTTCTCCAGAAGAATTTCTCGCAAACGTAGAGGCACTCAATAAAAACCCTGATATCCATGGAATTATTATTCAACTCCCTGTACCTGATCAGTTAAAACACTTGGATCTCACTAACCTTGTTGATCCTTGTAAAGATATTGATGGCTTTCATGGTATGAATACCCATCTTCTCTTTAGAGGATGTCGAGAATTAAAAAATCTTCTTCCTTGTACTCCGAAAGGAATCGTCAGATTGCTTCAGCACTATGGGATTGAAATCGAGGGAAAAGAAGTTCTGGTTATTGGAAGAAGTCTTATTGTGGGAAAACCTTTAAGTATGCTTCTTTCAAACTATGATGCTACCGTCACTGTCGCTCATTCTAAAACCAAAGATCTGACGGCTTACACCCGTACAGCAGATATTGTTGTCAGTGCAGTCGGACAGGCCAACTTATTAACAGCTAATCATTTTGATCCTTATAAACAAACAACCGTCATTGATGTAGGTATTAATATCTTGAATGGTAAGCTGGTGGGTGATGTGAATTTTGAAGAAGTATCCCCGCTGGTAAAAAATATTTCTCCAGTTCCTGGAGGAGTTGGACCAATGACCGTTATCTCTCTTATTGAAAATTTAGTGATCGCTTGTGAAAAGAAAATCAAAGGATAGTTATGTCTAATTTTAAAACGCATCTTTATGATGAACACCTTAAACTTAATGCTAAAATCGTTCCTTTCGCAGGATGGGATATGCCTGTTCAGTATACTTCCGTTAAAGAAGAAGTAAGTGCAGTCAGAAATTCAGTGGGTGTTTTTGATGTCAGTCACATGGGTGAGTTTTTTGTTACTGGTCCTGATGCTTTAAAATTTGTTGATTACATTCTGACCAATGATATTTCTGCTGCCGAAGTAGGAAAAGCTATTTACTCTCCACTCTGCCGTGAAAATGGAACAGTCATTGATGATTTGATTGTTTATAAGTTCTCAAATGAACGTTTATTAATTTGTGTGAACGCATCTAACATTGAAAAAGATTTCACTTGGATAAAGTCAAAACTGGGTGGCTTTAACTGTGAGCTTGTGAATAAGTCTGATGACTATTCTCTTTTAGCGGTTCAAGGACCAAAAACCTATGAAACACTAGTTAAAGTTTTTCCTGACTTGGAAAACATCTCCTACTATTCAGTTATTGAAAAAGGTTCTTTTATTTTTGCCCGTACTGGTTATACCGGGGAAGATGGCTTTGAAGTTTTTGGAAGCCATCAGGAGATCATTGAGCTTTGGGGAAAACTTATCGCCCTAGGAGTGACTCCTTGTGGTCTGGCCAGCCGTGATGTTCTACGTCTGGAAGTGTGCTTCCCTCTTTATGGCCATGAGCTTGATGATAATGTCACTCCTTATGATGCGACCTTAGGATGGACTGTTAAACACACTAAAGAAAACTTCATAGGAAAAGATGCTCTCACTAACAAACCTACTAAGTACAAATTAGTTAAACTTCTTCTAGATAAAGGGATTCCACGTGATGGATATCCAGTTGTTAATGCACAAGGGGAAAATATTGGTGTCGTGACAAGCGGTACGATGTCCGTAACATTAAACAAGGGGATCGCGCTGGCACGTATTGACGTTGATAAAGTTCCAGCTGATGACGTATTCTTAATCGATATTAGAAATAAACATTACCCAGCACAATTAGTGAAAAAATCATTTGTAACCGGAGGACATAAATAATGGCGACAAATTATCCAGCAAATTTAAAATACACAAAAGAGCACGAATGGGTTTCCGTAGAAGGAGATGTGGCCACAATTGGAATCACTGACTTTGCTCAATCAGCTCTTGGCGATATCGTTTTCTTAGAAACACCGGATGTAGGAACAAAATTATCAGCTGGTGCAACTTTTGGAGTTGTTGAATCTATTAAATCTGTAAGTGATCTATACGCTCCTGTCTCAGGGGAAGTTATTGAAAAGAACTCTGATCTGGAAGGTTCTCCGGAAGAAATCAACAGCGATGCTTACGCTTCTTGGCTGATCAAAGTCAAATTAAGCGATACAAATGAACTAAATAATTTATTGTCAGCCGCTGATTACGAAAACTTTTGTAACAGTTCTCACTAAATTTTATGGAGGTGCTATGCAAATTAGCGCCTCCATTTCATTTTTTATTTTGCCACACCTTTCCATATATCTAAATTTTATTCACTATCTTAATTCATCCTTTACGAAGTAAGTTCCTTTGGTGATACTGCCGTCTCACTGTCACAGATAATTGAGGAACTTTCAGAATGGAATCGATCCAGTTACTAAATACCGCTATTATTAAGAGTAAAGAGAAAAAGATTAACCAGTCTTTTGACGAAAGATTAAACCAGGTGTGTAGTTCACCGGTTATTGAAATTCTTAATAAATGTATTTCTAATTATGCTGAGTCTCAGAAGATTTCTCGTGACCAAGCAGCTCTTCAGGTGGTGGAAACCATCCGTGAACTAGATGCTATCTGGTCTGATTATGTTGCAATCGAAGGTATTGACCGCCTCAAGCAAATGCTTAAAGGTCATCATTAAGTCTTAACTACAAAACCCCATTCAATGACGGCCCTGCCATCTTTCAAAAGATCCTTTGGAGGATTAGGGAAAGGGCCGGCCTGATTAAACGATTCCACCGCAGCTTGATCCAACTCTCTTATTCCTGATGAAGTTTTAATTTCTGCTGAAAGAATTTCTCCTCTCTCATTAAGTACCACGACCATACCTGTTATGTGGTTCTGACTAGCAATGGTTCTTCCACTGCGATAAAGGGCCTGGGCCTTTTCGTGAATACTTCTTCCCCAGAACTGCTCTAGTTTTTGTCTAATTCGGTGATAAAAACCATAATGCTTAAATTCAGTGGTATTTAATTGGGTGAAATCTCCCAAAGTCATCTCTTCTATATAGTCATTAGTTGCAGAAAATCCGTTCTCAGCTAAATCTCCATTCTCTTTTCCCTTAACAGATTCTGCAGAATGATCCTGTTGAGGTTTAAAAAGTTGAGCGTATTCATGGGCCGAACCCATGTCTGAGAGTTTTAGATTTTTAAGGTCCTTCTTTTTTTGGGATGCTTTATTTTTTTGCGTAATATGAGCATTACCCTTGGCCGCTTTTTTAAAGGTATCAATATTTTTTGCTACCGTCTGGCGATCAAACACTCTGTTTTTATCACTTAAAAAGGAGTTCTCAGTGGGCGTGCGTTCATCTCGAGGGTCTTCGGACTGAACAATTTGTTTTCTCGGCTGATGAAGTTTTAAACGAATGACTTCCGGATTATCGGTATTCATTGAAGTAACCGTGCTTGATGAAAACTTCCAAGTAACAAACAAAGTTACTATGTGGAACGCTAAGACTGGCCCCAAAAAGTATAAGTACGATCTTGTCCATCCTTTCCTTGGCATAGGACCTCCGTAAAGGTCCTATCGGCAAGAAAAGTATTTTAGTTAAAGATTCTTGAAGTACTCATCGTCCTCAACCCCTGTTTCAATAGACTGATCTTTTCTGTCAAATATAGGGTCTTCGGCTTCAGGTTCTGTTCCTGTTACAAAAGATTCTAAAAAGCCATCAAGACTTCCAGAACTAATAGGTTTTCCCGTTTCTTTATCAACCATGACAGTGGTAATGCCAGGAGGAGCGGTAAATGGAGTATCTCCAAATTTGTCGATAATCGCTTCCATATACTCACTAAAAATAGGTAGTGTGGTTTTGGCCCCCGTCTCGGCAAAGCCCAAAGTACGGTTGTCATCAAAGCCGGCCCAAGTTCCTACTACTGCGTGGTTAGAGTAACCCACAAAAATAGCGTCCACATAATTGTTAGTCGTTCCGGTTTTGGCCGCTAAGTTTTTAGATACCTTATTAACTCTCCTACCAGTTCCATGTAAAGTCACCCCGTTAAGAAGGTTCGTCATAATGTAGGCAAGTCTTCGATCATAAACCTGAATAGGACCTAAGTCTTTTGTGAATGGATTTTCAAACACCGGATCTGTTACTAGTTCGCCTTCTTCTGGCATCGGTGGTGTTTGTACCACTTCTGGAGCAGGAGTGGTCTCTTCTTTTGGTAAAACCCAATCAGGATCTGCTGCAGGAACAGGAATGGCTTCCCCATTTCGATCAGTGATTGAAGTGATATGCTTTAAGCGAATGGCCTTACCACCATTAGCAAAAATGGCATAGCCTTTAGTAAGTTCAGCTAGACTTATCCCAAATGAACCAAGAGATAAAGACATATCCTTAGGGATCTCGGCATTAATATGAAGTCTTCGGATAAAGTCATGGATCTTTTGAACACCAAGATCCTGCACCAGTCGAACCGTTGGAATGTTTCGAGAAACTTCCAGAGCACTTCTTAGAGTCATTGGCCCTTTAAATGCACCATCATAGTTTCTTGGTTTCCAGGAAAGTGAATCATCCACTCCCCCTAAGGCTTGAGGAGTATCCATCAAGATCGTTGAAGGAGTCATGCCATTTTCAAGAGCCGCTGCATAGATAAATGGTTTGAATGCAGAGCCGACCTGTCGAGAAGATTGAATTGCACGGTTAAACTGTGACTTATCAAAATTCACTCCACCAACAAGAGAAATAATTTCTCCGTTATATGGATTTAAAGCTATCATGGCCCCTTCTGCTTCTGGTTCTTGATCAAGACTTAACTCATGAAATCTCTCTCGTAACACCAAAGAAAGGTTAGAATCTTTTTCATAGCGTTTGATAAAAGAATCATCTACCAGTTGTTGATACGGAACTGACTTGCGCTCTACCTTTACTAGAACCTGGTCCCCTACTTTAAGTAAACGGGAAGGTTGATTCGGCTTAGGATGGTATTGAGGTGATTCACTAATGTTTCTTGGATGGGCCCATTCAAAACCTTTATGAGGGATAACTCCCCTTACTCCTCCAATGGAAACAATAATGACTTTTTTAGCATCATCAGTCTTAATCACAATAGCCGGATGAGTTGATCCTACCTCGATAAAATCATTAACAGGATCTTCAGCAGTATTTCCAATATCAACTAAACGACGAGCCTTTTCTGGAACCTCTTCCAATGCTCGTTGGAAATGAGCAAGTTTTTCAAGGCTATCTTCATCTGTTTCTTGATACTCATAAATATTTTTCCCTTCAGTAGAGAAAGTAAAAAACTGTGAATTATCTTTTAGAAGTTTATGTCTGTAGGCAATTATTTGCTCAGTCATTTCCTCTTCAGTAGCAAAGTGTTTAAGAGGACCTTTAAAACCCTGTCTCTTATCCAGCTCTTTGATGTTTTCTCTGACTGATTTTTCTGCTTTTTGCTGTAACTCCCAATCAAGTGTTGTTACAACTTCATATCCCTCTGTGAGAAATTCATCCTTACCAACAACTTTAACAACTTCTTGTCTTACCCAATCAGTAAAGTGACCACCCTTAATCGGATTCGGCTTTCTGATTCGCATCTTAATATCTTCAGCTAAAGCCGCTTCATATTCTTCCTGAGAAATCTTATTAGTTTCATAGAGACGTTTTAAAACATAGCTTTGTCTCATCTTAGCGTATCTTGGATTAACGTAAGGAGAATAACGTCCAGGGGCCACCAGAAGACCGGCCACTAAGGCACTTTCGGCAATAGTCGCTTCCTCTAGGTCCTTATCAAAGTAACCGCGAAAAGCTGCCTTAACTCCGTAGTAACCTCCACCAAGGTAAACTTGGTTTAAATAGAGATACAGAATTTCTTCTTTATTTAATTTCTGTTCAATTTTACGAGCAAGTAATAGGTCTTTAATTTTTCTGGTAATGGTTCTTTCTCGAGTTAGTAAGAAAGATTTAGCAACCTGCTGAGTAATGGTTGAACCACCTTGGACTAATTTCCCCTCTCGAAGGTTAACGATAAAAGCTCGAAGGATTCCGTAATAGTCCACCCCTTTATGATTAAAGAAGTTATCATCCTCTGCTGCAAGGAAAGCACTTACCACCTTAGGTGGAATATCTTGAAATTCCACTACATCTCTGTTTTCAAGACCTAGCTCTAAAAGAACTTCTCCATCCTTAGATAAGATTCGAGATGACTTAGGTGGGTTGTAATCTTTAAGAGAATTAATTTGTGGTAAATCCAGAGAAACAATAAAGAAGATTCCTATGAGAGAAAATACTCCCAGAAGTCCCAATATTAATAAAACAATTAAGGTTTTTAGTAGACGCTTCAAAACTCACACCTTTTTAGGCTTATTCCTGATAATCAATTTCTTTCAGATTATCGCTTAAGATTTTTATTTTTTTCTCCGCTGATAGCAGAGTTTGACGGCACTCTTTGTAGAGTTCAATGCCTTTTTCAAATTTTTTTAAACTTTCATCTAATGAGATATCACCTGATTCAAGTTGTTTAACAATTTGCTCAAGTTCTTTCAGAGAGGATTCAAAGTCCTTTTCGACACTTGCTTTCGGGGCCATTTTGCATCCTTTAATATCAAAAATTTTAGTTATTTTCCCATGGCCTCTTACATAGGACAAGTTTTCTAATACTTGAATCAGTAGGCGGAAATTGCCCATGCTATGTTTCTGGCACCTAGGTTGCTAAAATTGCCTAGGGGGAGTCAACTTTTCCCCAACCTTAGGATGAGGTTACATGAAGAATATTTGGGTACCCCTTAGTGGTCAAATTGCTCAACAAAGAAAAGTAGAAACCATTGCTAATAACGTTGCTAACGCCAACACCATTGGTTTCAAGAAAGATCAATTGGTCTTTAAAGAACATCTTACTGCTCTAACTAAAGGAGTTGAAGATATTCATATTCCTCGCAATGAGTTTTCTCCCAACGACTTTTACCATACTCAAGGTGCTGAAAATGCAATGGTAGCAGTGGACGGTAGCTTCACTGTTTTTGAGCAAGGACAACTCATGCCAACCAATAATCCTCTGGATTTAGGTCTGCAAGGAGATGGTTTTTTTGAAGTTCTTACTCCAACTGGAATTCGTTTTACTCGTCGAGGAAATTTTAACCTCAATAAAGATGGCGAAATTGTAACTGACCAAGGTTTTAAGTTACTCAGTAGTCGAAACCCTAATGCGGCTCCAGAAGAAAGAGTCATTAGAGTACCCAACAATTTATCTCTAACGATTGCCCAGAATGGAGAGATTTTTAGTCGCGAAGGTGTCATCGATCAGCTCTCAGTAGTTGAGTTCAAAGATAAGCATGCTCTTCGAAAAGAAGGAAGTTCCCTCTTTATCACGCCAGACCAGGACAATATTATTCGTAATGAGCTCACCACCAGTGTGAGACAGGGATTTCTAGAAGGGTCCAATGTGAATGCCATTGAAGAGATGTCAGAGCTCATAAAAGCACACCGCCATTTTGAATCCATTCAAAAGGCCATTAATACCTATGACCAGATTTCGGGTAAAGCCGCTAACGAAATCGGAAAGTTTTAATTAAGGAAAATATATGATTAAGGCGTTACATACTTCAGCAACAGGAATGGCAGCACAAGAATCCAATGTGAATACCATTTCCAACAATATCGCCAACGTAAACACAACAGGCTTTAAGAAATCCCGCACAGAGTTTGATGATCTTCTTTATGAAACAGTCCAAGAGGCAGGTAGCAGATCTTCTGCCAACTCGGAATATACAGTAGGACATCAAGTGGGATCGGGGGCGAAGGTATCGGCCACTCGAAAAATTCATACGCAGGGGGCACCTCAGATTACCAATAACCCTTATGACTTAATGGTTAATGGAGAGGGGTTTTTCGGAGTCATTGCTCCAAACGGCGAACTAAAATTTACAAGAGATGGAAGTTTTAATGTGGATGCTCAAGGTAACCTTGTTTCTAGAGCAGGTCACCGAGTGTTTCCAGGAATCGTTGTTCCACCTAATATTATGAAAATTAATATCGCTGAAGATGGTGTTGTAGATGCCTATACTCGTGACTCCATACAGCCTATTAACCTGGGACAAATTCCAGTATTTACTTTTGTTAACCCAGCAGGTCTTCGCTCTGATGGTGGTAACCTGGTAGCAGCAACCAATGGGAGTGGACAACCAACGCAAAACATTCCGGGACAAAATGGTTCAGGAGTCGTTATGCAAGGGGCGATTGAATCATCTAACGTTAACGTCATGAATGAAATGACGGATCTTATTAAGGCGCAAAGAGCTTATGAGATGAACTCAAAGGTCATGGGTGTAGCAGACCAAATGCTTCAAACCGTAAATAATATAAGGTAGGGCATGAAATACATTCTTCTTTTCCTGGTATTTCTTTCTCTTAATTCTTTGGCCTGTGAATACTTAGGTAAGGATGGCATTTTAATTACTAAAAAAGAAATCCTCTATCCAGACCTGGCCTTAAAGCTAAAAAATTGTACAGATGCTGAGCTGGAAACTATTCGCTCTACCCTCTCTAATCTTGAAGGAAACATTAGCTCCTATCAGCTTGATCACCTTCTCAATATCCCGAACTTTAAACTGAATCATGAAAGATTGATTATTAAAAACCTCAACAAAATCACCAAGCAGCAACTGGCATTAAAAGATAATATTCATGTTAATGCCAACAAGGATGCTCCCTCATTCATTGACTTTAACTCAAGTGATCATCTTTCAATCTTTTGTAATGGCTGTCTCTATGGGAAAGACCAGAACCTCACTCTCACCACAAGATCTTTACTAGGAAAAGTAACTAACAAACAAATTAAAGTTGATTTTATCACCTACTTTAAAGCTTATCGCTTACTATCGAATACCCCGGCTTTCAGTACTATTAATCCCGATCAATTAGAACTCATTCAAACAGAAAAAATACCGCATACTCAATTAATAACAGACCTCAGCCAACTACGCTTTTTTCAAACGAATAAGCCTTTAAAGGCCGGTCAGATTTTAAGAATGAGTGATTTATCCGCCAATAAAATTATTCAGGCCGGTGTTAAGTCTGAACTAATTTTAGAAAACCATTTTATTAAAATTAAAACCCATGGCATCCCTCGCTCTGCTGGAAGCATTGGGGAGATGATCGAAGTTTATCATCCAGAAAAAAATAAAAAATACTACGGTAAGGTAATTGATATTAACAAAGTGCACGTTCAACTATGAATTTACTCTATGCTTTAGCTTTGTCTCTTTTATTTTCATGTTCTCATTACGTTGATTCTTTTCACCGTCAGATTGATCGTGAGGAACGTTCAAAGAATGTATCCCGCAATAGACCAACTGACCCGGCTTCTGATTACCAACGATATAAAAACAGATGGGATACTAAACAAGACAAGAGACCGATTCAGAATCCACAAACTTATAGTTTAGGTAGGCCTAGTGGTCGCGTAGAACCTACCGTTAAGCGCGACTATCAACCTCAAAGATACAGAGCAAGTGATTTCAGAGATCAAGATGACTCCGGAAGCCTCTGGGCCAATCAAGGTTCTAGTTCCTCTTTATTCACTTACCAAAATGATAAGAGAGTGGGTGATATTGTGATTCTCAATGTCTTGGAAGGTTTGAGAAATCAAATTTCTAATGAGTTAAAATCTCACTTCCCTGATAGAAAAAAAGCTAAGACAAATGAGACTCCTGCAGCCCCTGGGCCTGCTTCAACACCGGCAGCCGCTGCAGCCGCGGCCAATGCTGATTCAGATATGGACATGAAGGTTTATGACAAAATCTCAGGAATGATCATAGAAGAGCTTAATAAAGACTACCTTCTCATCAGAGGCCGTAAAGAAGTTATATATAAAAAGGAAAAAAGATCCATAGAAGTGCAAGCTCTTGTTTCACGTCGCGATATTATGGAAAATGATTATGTGAACTCTGACCGACTTTTAGAGTCAAAAGTTTTCATCTTAAGGGATAGACAATGATTAAAACACTTCTCCTGCTTTCATTTTTCTTATCTACTCAGACTTTTGCTTCTTCAAGTCGTATTAAAGATCTCGTCACTATTAAGGGTGTTCGCGAAAATCCTCTCATTGGTTATGGTCTGGTTATTGGACTCAACGGGACTGGTGACGGCGGTGGAGAAATCACTAACTCTTCTCTTAAAAAAATGTTTCAAACTCTCGGCCTTAATCCCCAGAAAGAAGTTACCTCTAAAAACGTTGCTGCTGTTATTGTGACAGCCAAACTCCCTCCTTTTGGCCGTCTTGGGCAAAAGTTAGATGTTACAGTTTCTTCCATTGGAGATGCTTCTTCTCTTGCCGGAGGAACCCTGTTAGTAACCCCTCTAAAAGGTGGAGATGGACAGATCTATGCTATGGCACACGGTCCCCTTTCAATCGGTGGCAGTGAGAAAGGAAAGAAATTTGCAACGACTGCTCGAATCCCTGATGGTGGGATTGTCGAAAGAGAACTAGAACTTTCTTTTAATGATAAAAGGGCCATTCGCCTTGCCCTTAATAATCCAGACTTCACTACCGCTGCTCGCGTTGAGCGCACGATCAACCAGGAGCTAGGTGGAAAATATGCGACAGCTTCTGACTCCACTACCGTGGATGTGATCATTCCTCAGTATTATGAAAGAAAGGTAGTGGAACTCATTGCCAATATCGAAAACTTCAAAGTTATTGCCGACGTTTCTGCCAAGATCGTTATTAATGAACGCACAGGGACTCTTGTGGCCGGTGGAGATATCGTGCTAAAAAAGTCAGCTATTTCGCATAAAGATATGGTCTTAGAAGTTAAGGAAGGTCAGGCCGGGCCAGGAGTCATGAACACTCTTCCACAAACGACTACCATCAATGACCTGGTTAAGGCCTTAAATGCTCTGGGAACCACGCCTGAAGACCTTATTTCTATCTTTCAAGCACTTAAGCAAAACGGTAGCCTATTGGCCGAGATAGAGCTAATTTGACACCCAGTAGGCTAAAATTTCCGGGGTCTCCTTTTCACTATCGCCCCCTTGCTAAAAAGTGCTACAATCTACTAGAGAGGTCAAAGGATTTGATCTCAAGTTTAACCCAGGACGGTATGAATGAAAATCAACACTCATTCTCCCATTAGCACTCAGAATAAAAATAGCCCCATAAAACCTTATGAAGAAATTGCTGAGGGTATGGAAGCTAGTTTTACTTCTCACCTCCTCGCCGAGATGAGGAAGACTATTCCTAAAGAAACACCTGACTCATCAGCAACTGAATACTATAATTCTCTTCTGGATTATGAGCGTGCCCAATTAATGGCAAAATCAGATACAGGGTTAGGGATAAAGAAAGTGGTTCTAGATCAAATAGTACCGCAACATCTAAAACATTATATTAAAAATTCTCATACAGAGGTTCGCCAAGGAATGGCGAATCAAGCCAAGGAGTAGGCCATGAGTAGCATTGATACACGCAGCTCAAGTTTCTTTCCACGTAGTAGAAATATTCAAACGGAAACAACTAAGCAGAACTCTCAGATCGAAGGGTTAAAAAAGAATACCCCTGAGAAAGCTACTGAAATCACCATCAAGACAGCTCAAGATGCCAAGGTAACTATTGGAGATGGAATCAAGGATTTCTCTAAAATAAAAAGAGTGGCAGATGCTGCTCCAGAAGTCGACAACACTGATAAGATTGCTCGTCTTAAAGCACAGATTCAGGCCGGCACTTACGAAATCGACTATGATGCCCTTGCCGACAAAATGCTCAAGGAAGAGTTTTAAGAAGGAAGAGAAGTCTCATGGAAGAGAAAAAGCTCTACTATCAACAAGTAGTAACTATTTGGGAAGGATTCTGTACTCTCCACTCACAGCTTTTTGATATTGCCTGTGATGAGTACTTGGCACTTCTTGCTAGTGACATTGATAAGCTTGAAGACCTCCTCCCGGTTAAAGAAGAAATTATTTCTAAAATCGGAGAACTCGATTCAGAGAGAAATGAACTTATTGAAAAGCTTAATAACACGCAGTTTGTTTCCTCTCCTCTTAATAAGGCCAGCGAACTTCTTTTATTATTTGATGAGATTGAAGCTCAGAATGGTATCCCTGCTTTAAAAAACCTAAACCAGCTTCTTATCGATATAATCGAAAAGATTCAGCTTCAGAATAAAAAGAACCAAGTCTTCTTAAACAAGGCCATGATCTCTCTACGAGATTTAAAGCGTGGTTTTAAGGGACAAAAAGTCTATTCCACCTACGGTGCTGATGGACTTACTAAAACCTTGAACAGGTAGGGTAACCTCTTGGGTGTTGATTTACTGAATATCGGAAAAACTGGTTTATTTGCGGCGAAGAAGTCAATGTCGACAACTTCCCACAATATTGCCAATGCCAATACTGAAGGCTATTCCCGCCAACAAGTGCGTTTGGAAACAGCTCCTTCAGTTTCTGAAGGGAACTACACTCTCGGTAACGGTGTCGATATTCAAAGTGTTCGTCGCTCTCATGATGAACTTATCGAAAAGAAAGTTAACACTTCTCTTTCCAACAATAAATTCAACGAAGAAAGAACATTGCAGCTCTCACACGTTGAAGAAATCTTCAACGAAGTTAACTCAGAGGGAATGAACAAAATCCTGAACAGGTTCTTTAACTCTTTTAGAGAACTTGCTACTCAGCCTGAGAATGAGACCATTCGTAATGTGGTTAAAGAAAATGCTAAAATTGTTACTGATGACTTTCACCGCATCCAGGATAATCTGGATCAAGTCCGCAGTAGCATGAATAACAAAATCAGACTAAGTGTTGATGAAATTAACTCTTTAACTGAAACCATTGCACGCTTAAATAAAGAAATTAATGTTCAGGAAGTAACAGGGGCCATGGCCAATGATCTTCGTGACCAGAGAGACCGTGCAGTGAGTACTCTAGCCGAATTTTTCCCTCTAACAACCTATTCAGATAACAAAGGTCAATACAACGTCAGTATAGAAGGTGTAGGCTCCATTGTATCGGGGGGAATAGCCCAGAAACTTATCACTGGTCAAAGTGTTGATACCAATCAAAATGCTTCTGATAAAGGCAATACCGATATTTACTTTGCCTCTCGTCCGGCCATCTCTATCTCCGATAAAATTAAGGGCGGTACTCTCGGAGCTATTTTAAAGACCCGCGACTCAGACCTTGAATCCCTTGAGAGTCAGCTTGATCATCTGGCCCATGGATTAGTTCTTTCTACCAACGCCATTCACAGACAGGGTTTTGCTAACCACCCTTCAACTAGTGGAAAGCAAATTACCGGTATTAATTTCTTCAAAGAACCGCTGGAATTAAAAAGAGCAGCTGAATACATTTCTTTATCAGATGAAATTCTCGCCGATGCCAATAACATTGCGACTGCTCTGGAACCCGATAAGCCAGGGGATAACCGTGTGGCCATTGCTATCTCTAAGCTTCAACATGAAAAAGTTCTTAACGGTGGTACTGCCACCTTTGAAGAGCAATATCACAAGTCTGTAGGAGATGTAGGACTTCAGGCCGGTAAAGCAAAAATCGACTTAGAACAGTCCGCAGGAATTCTTGCTCAGGCTAAATCATTTAAGGAAAGATTGTCCGGAGTTTCTTTGGATGAAGAAGCGGCCAATATGGTTCGCTACCAAAATGCTTATGAAGCATCAGCAAAAGTCATCAAAGCAAGTGATGAGATGTTTAAAGCGGTTTTAGGATTATTGGGGTGATAGACTATGAGTAGAGTATCTGAGAATAGTTCCATTCACGCCATTAACTACGCTGTAGGAAAAACCAAGTCCAAGGTTGAAGACTTACAGATGAAAGGTTCAACACTCAAGCGTGTGAGTAAACCTTCTGATGATCCAGTGGGTAATGTCGAACTTCTGGCCATCCGTTCTCAAAACATTGATGCCGGTCAATACCTTCGTAATACTAACTTTGCGAACACTCAACTCGCTTATACTGAAACAGTTCTGGAAGAACTAACTGATATTCTAACGAAGGCAAAAGAACTGGCCGTTGGTCAGGCTTCTTCTATTTATGGCCCGGAAATCCGCGAAGGAGTGGCCAAAGAAATCCATCAGCTGCGTAACCAGGCCCTAAGCCTTGCCAACAAACGTATGGGTAACCGCTATATCTTTTCCGGTCAAAAAATCCTCACCCGTCCTTTTGATCAACATGGGAACTACCATGGGGATAGAAACAAGATTCAAGTGGAAATCAATAAAGACGTTTTCATCCCTATTAACATCACGGGAGAAGAACTGTTTTTCTCCAAAGAAAAGAAACAGCTAAGTAAACAAGATCTGGAAATGGCCCCCCTGCCAAGCTTGGATCGCGGGCTCGCCTCTATTTCTGAGGAACCGGAAACCACCAGCAGCATTTTTAGTGAACTTTACGCTCTGGAAAATGCCCTTCTCACTGATAACCCGGAAGTTATTCAGGGCTTACTAGAAAAACTTGATAGCAGCATTGATCGAGTTGTAGCCTTTCGCACACGCATCGGTGCCCTTTCCAATACGGCAACAAATGCTGAATCCAATATCGAAAAGACCAAACTTTTAAATGAGGCCCATAAAAGTAAAATAGAAGATGCGGATGTAGCCGAGCTTTTTTCTGCCCTGCAGAAAGAACAAAATGTTCTTAAGGCAACCTACCAAGCTAGCTCAAATCTCATGAATACCAACTTAATGGACTTCCTTAGATAAGAAAATCTTACAAATTCTTAACTTTTTTTGTAAATTATCTTGCAATTCCCTGCCAAAATGTAATATTCACTCCGCAACAGAAAACTTTATTGAGTTAGTCATATTCTTGACACGAAAGACAAGGATCAACCATGCTCGTTCTGACACGGAAGCTAGGAGAAAGCATTGCTATAGATGACAATATTAAAATTGTTGTCGTTCAGATTAAGGGCAAGCAAGTCCGACTGGGTATCAAGGCTCCTAAAGAAACTAAAATTCATCGTGAAGAGGTCTACCAGGCCATTCAAGACCAAAATACTGAAGCCGTTCAAGCGGACTTATCTTCTATTGCGCGCCTCGGCGAAGAGCTCAAGAAGAAATAATTTTCCTCCTTGATTATTTAAGCAGTTGACTGATACCATCAAAGTGCTATGGTAAGAATACCTTACCATTTCATTTTGGAGGAACCTGTGAAAGTCAAAACCACACGTTTTGGGGAACTGGAAGTAAACCCTAACGACATCCTAACCTTCTCTGAAGGACTTTTAGGTTTTGAGAACTTAAAAAAATATTTCGTGGTTGATCCAGGAGATAGCACTCTAATTCTTTGGCTCCAAAGCACTGAGGATGAAAAAGTAGCCTTCCCTATCATCGAACCGAAGATTTTCAAACCAGATTACATTGCTAAGCTCCTTCCTGCCGATCTGAATGGTCTAGAGCTTGAATCGCTTTCCAATGCAAAACTTTATGCAATTTTAACTATTCCTTCGAATGTAGTTGAAATGTCGGCTAACCTTAAAGCGCCGATTGTAATCAACTCGCAAAAGAAAGTTGGAAAACAAATTGTGCTTCAGGATTCAAAACTTTCTGTGAAGCATGAAATGTATAAAGAGTTAAAAACTTATATTGTAAATTACTCAAGTGATGACTCTCGCAGAACCAACGTTGAGCCATCGATCGCTCTTGAAACTGGTGAATTCAAACCAGCTTCATCGGTAAGAACGCTAGAAGTTTAATCCAATATCAAAAGGGTCCTAAAACGGACCCTTTTTTTTTGCTCTTTTTTATTAAAGTCTGTGATTTGATACTAAATAGTAAGATTGGTTTCAGTCGCTGAGCGAGAAAGATTCAAATACATGGAAGCTTCTGGATGTTGAGGTTCACGTGAAAGAACATTCTGCCATTCTGCTTGAGCTTCAATAATATTTCCATTGCCATAATAAAGTAGACCTAAAGCAATTCTTGCGGGCATATAACCAGGATGCTCATTTTTAAGTCTTTTTAGCTCCTCAAAGGCCTTTGAAATAAACCCTTCCTTGGTATAGGCTTTGGCCACTTTAATGCGAATTTCGAGGTTATCCGGGTCTAATGTGACGGCTTTATTGTACTCGAATAAAGCCTCATCAGCTCTACCGTAAGAAATATACATTTCTGCTAGCTCATAATGCTTTAGAGAAAATTTTCTATTGAGATGCGGATCAGTGAGTCCTTGCGAAGAACTATTCTTTACTTGGTTGTTGGCCTTTTCAAAAATCGCCTTAGCTTCTTCATATTTTCCAATATCGTTATAAATAACTGATAG
>Ga0079223_10000651_pt1 | contig 18574 bp, 19 predicted proteins | sample Stecom2011_FD_75072 | JGI IMG/M metagenome (GOLD analysis project Ga0079223, IMG submission 75072) | Agricultural soil microbial communities from Utah to study Nitrogen management - Steer compost 2011 | ecosystem: Environmental > Terrestrial > Soil > Agricultural land | place: USA: Utah... | reverse complement strand
TTAAGAAAACAAAACCAAATCCAAGGTTTACTGGGATTGTATTTGGGATTGTTCCCAAGTGGCAAGGCAAAGGAATGGATAGTTATATGATTGTAGAGTCAAGCTATAGATTTGTACCCACTACGTACTATAAAAACTATGAGATGCAATGGATTGGCGATTTCAATCCAAAAATGCTTAGAGTAGCAGAGGATTTAGGAGCTAGTGTCACTAGAAAGCTTGCCACCTATCGCTATCTTTTTGATAGAGATAAAGCATTTGAGCGACATCCTACCGTGTAGCTCTATAGTTTAAACCAGTTATATTAAATGAAAAAACAGCCTGTTTTCTATGAAAACAGGCTGTTTTTTATAAATATGTATCTTAATAAGAAAAACTATGCTTCTGCTATTACGTCAAAAGTCAAAGTAGATACTACTTCTCTGTGGAAACGAATAGTAGCATCATATTGCCCTAATCTTTTTATAGCCCCACCAGCAACAGCAATAGTAATGTATTTTCTGTCGATAGTAATTCCTTCTTTCTCTAATATTTCTGCTAAATTAGCTGCAGTAATGGAACCAAACAGTTTGTCTGCTGCTCCAGCTTTTGCAGGTATTTTAAGATCTAAAGCAACCAATTTTGCTTCTAGTTCTTTAGCTTCTTCTACAATCTTACGTTCTTTGAACGCACGTTGCTTTAAGTTCTCTTCGCGTACCTTTAAAGCAGATGGTGTGGCCAAAATGGCAAACCCTTTAGGTATTAGGAAGTTACGAGCATAACCGTTTTTCACGGTTACTATATCTTCTGCAAAGCCTACGTGCTCTACATCTTGTCTTAATATAACTTTCATAATTATAACTGCTTTTTATTTTAATAAATCGGCTACGTAAGGCATAAGTGCTAAATGACGGGCTCTCTTAACTGCTACCGCAACTTTACGTTGGTACTTCAAAGAAGTTCCGGTTAATCTACGTGGTAAAAGTTTTCCTTGCTCATTTACAAAAGCAAGCAAGAAATCTGCATCTTTATAATCTACATACTTAATTCCAGAACGCTTAAAACGACAGTATCTCTTTGGTTTTACCGTTTCTATATTTAAAGGGGTTAGGTATCTAATTTCTCCACCCTTTTTACCTTTTGCTTGTTGTTCAATTGATGACATGGGTTATGCTTTTTGTTTGTTACGGTTTCTTCTCTTCTCTGCCCAAGCAATTGCGTGTTTGTCCAACGCAACAGTTAGGTAACGCATTACGCGCTCATCTCTACGGAATGCTACCTCGAACTCGTCGATAACGCTTCCGTCTACTTGAAACTCAAGTAATTGGTAAAAACCACTCTTTTTCTTTTGAATTGGGTAAGCTAAACGCTTAAGCCCCCAGTCTTCTTTAGCAACCATTTTTGCACCCTTAGATACAAGTAGGTCCTCATACTTTTTCACTGTTTCCTTTACCTGGTCATCAGATAAAACGGGATTCAAGATGAAAACAGTTTCATAATGATTCATATAAATCGTTTTTGTGTTAGTAATTATGGCACTATACCATAACAAGATGCAAAAATAATAATTATTTACTTTAAAAAAAAGTATCTATGAATTATATTCCTATTTCTTATTACTTACTTCCATTTTAAGGTAGCCACTTTTTCTCAAAATTCGGTTTACGCTTTTCTAGGAAAGCATCTCTACCTTCTTTTGCTTCCTCGGTCATATAGGCCAATCGTGTGGCTTCTCCTGCAAATACTTGTTGCCCCACCATTCCATCATCGGTTAGGTTCATGGCGAACTTCAGCATTTTTATAGACGTTGGTGACTTGGCAAGAATTTCTTGCGCCCACGCATAAGCAGTAGCCTCTAACTCCTCGTGTGGAACTACAGCATTTACCATTCCCATTTCGTAAGCTTCTTGTGCGCTATAATCTCTTCCCAAGAAAAAGATTTCTCTAGCGCGTTTCTGTCCTACCATTTTTGCTAAATATGCAGACCCATATCCTCCATCAAAGCTAGTTACGTCGGCATCGGTTTGTTTAAATATAGCATGTTCTTTACTCGCTAAAATCATGTCGCATACCACATGTAAACTATGTCCGCCACCTACTGCCCATCCTGGTACTACACATATCACTGCTTTTGGCATAAAACGAATCAGTCGCTGTACATCTAGAATGTTCAAGCGGTGATATCCATCCTCACCTACATATCCTTGGTCTCCACGTGCACGTTGATCGCCTCCGCTACAAAAGCTATAAACACCATCTTTTGGCGAAGGGCCTTCGGCAGAAAGCAAGACTACACCAATACTCGTGTCTTCTTGCGCATCGTGAAATGCATCTAGTAGCTCGGAAGTGGTTTTTGGACGAAATGCATTGCGCACTTCGGGCCTGTTAAACGCAATGCGCGCTACGCCATTGGCTTTTTTATAGGTTATATCACTATATTCTTTTGCGGTTTTCCAATCTGGTTGTTTCATTTGTTATAGTTTTTAGCAAATATATGCAATCCTTTAATTTTGTCGTAGTAATACGTATATTTAGCCTTGTATAAAATATAACTTGGCACAGAGATTGAATAATTTGCCACAAATTAAAGTTACCAATATGTCTTTTACCCAATACCTATTAGGTGTTTGTTTTTTGTTCTTGCTTCCTTTTTCTGGGTTTTCACAAGACCTAGAATTACCGAGGCTAGGTACTTTTCAGGTAGATAAGAACAAGATTCCAGAAATGCAAGATATTTGGAAGCGAAGCGATTACGGAAAATTAAATCAAAAGCTAAAACTCCCAGAAGTCAACTCCAAGAACTATCGTACACCAGTGGATATGGCAAACGTGGTAGCTCAAATAGAGAGTGGTAAACAAGCTGGAAGAAGTCAAGAGTTAATCGATAATATTCGTATTTCTTATGGTAACTATCAGACAGAGGATCAAAAGGCCACTTTTAGAATACACAACTCTCTTTATGATGATGGGAGACCGTCCAATCAAAAGTTTCATGTGTTATTTGACACCTGTATCCATGGAAATACACAACGCTATTGCAGGATCTGTTCACCACGAGCTAGATTTCGAAATTCTGCATTTGGCACCTTTGGACATCCAGCTACAAGAAGCTTCTATTACCCGTAGACTACTTATCGTCTTCCACTAATTCTATTCCATTATCTAACAGCTTGATTTTTCGATCTTTATACAGCACTCCAATTGCTTTTTTAAAGCTTTTCTTACTCAGCCCTAATCCATCCTGAATTTCCTTTGGTGTAGACTTATCATGCAATCCTAAAAATCCTCCCGCAGCCTGTAATTCTTTATATATGTATTCTGCATTAGGTTCAATACTTCTGTATCCAGGACGATGCAATACCAAATCAATCTTTTTGTCTGGGCGGATATTACTAATAAAAGCCTTCATTCTATCTCCTGTACGAATGTCCTCAAAAATATTGTCCATATAGAACAGTCCGCTATGCACACCATTTATAATAGCTTGCACTCCCAAAGGTGTTATATGTGTTATCAGCACCGATACCTCTTCGAAAGGCTCTACAGTCAAATTTTCATTAGAGAGATATTTATTGGTCTTGCTGGAGCCAACAAGCCTATCGGTAACCTCATCCAAATACATGTAAACAATATACCAATTCCCCACTTGCATATCCCTTGCCTGCTCATTGAATGGTACAAATAGTTCCTTATCGATTCCCATATCCATAAAAGCACCATACTGATTTACATCGCTACATTTTAAGTATCCAAATGTATTAATGGTAAGGTCTGGCGTCTGCGTAGTACAAATAGGACGTTCTTCGTTATCCAAGTACACAAAAACCTTTAACTCCTCTCCTATTTCAAATTTTTCTGGGAGAAATTTACCCGGCAAAAGGATTTCATTTCCTTTATCATCTCCCAAGAATAATCCAGAAGAGGTGTCTCTTAATATAGTAAGCGTATTGTAATCTCCTAATTTCATAATATTAATTCAAAATGTGTTGTTTATAGCACTTTTACTCCTGCATAGATTTAAAATACTCTTGCAAGATAACTTCATTTCTCTCTCTTGGTGTAAAAACCTCCATTATTTTCGGCATGTCTGACTCCTCATAAAACTCCGAAAGTGCTTCGTTTAAAGAGTCATAATTCTCTACTGCAAGGTACTCATAATCATACATATTCGCTAGATGTTCGGCAGTAAGCTCATGATTTGTTTCGAAATACTCCGTAAACTTTTCTGCTTGCTTTGGTCCTGGGATGATTCTAAATATCCCTCCACCACTGTTATTTATTATTATTATTCTAAAGTTCTTAGGCGTACTGTTGTTCCAAAGCGCATTGCTATCGTAAAAGAAACTCAAGTCGCCAGTAATCAAAAGGGTTTGCTTTTTTGATGCCACCGCAGCGCCAATTGCTGTACTGGTGCTTCCGTCTATCCCACTCGTTCCGCGATTGCAAAAAACCGAGGTAGATTCTGGCATAGAAAACAATTGCCCGTAACGAATGGTAGCACTATTACTCAACTGCAAATCGATATTTTCGGGTAATTGATTAAAAATACGATTATAGACTCCAAAATCTGAATAGGGAACGTCTTTAGAGAAGACCGAGCGTTTGTTTATGCGCTGCTGGTACACATTCCAAAACTCCTCTTGATAGGAAGAATGTGTTTTTGGTTCGGATTCCAATAGGTTCTCTAAAAACTCTTGAATAGGTGTTTTAAAATAGGTATCCAACACAAAATACGTGTCTAAAGGGCGGTACGGATCTACATGCCAATGCAATGCTGGCTTGTAACTTCGTAAAAATGATTTGATTTTTTTGGAAACCACCAAGCCTCCAAAAGTCAATAACAAATCCGGTTGTAAATTCTTGCGTTGCGACTCCGTTAAACCTTCCAGAAGCATGTCGATAGTAGGAATAACCTTAGCCCCTTTTAAATTGGAAGTGGATTCTGTGAGCACCAATACGCTTGGGTCTTCCATTAGAATATCCAAGCATTTCTGCTCTACACTATTGGGTTCTAAAACTCCAACTAAAATCAATTTCTTCTTAGCAGAACGCCATTGTTCTAGATGTGTTTGATGGACTATTGGATTTACGGCTTTTTCTGCTAGCTTTGGTAAATTCCCTTCTTTTATAGTAGCTAACACTTCGCTTGTTTTATTGTATAGCGGTTCACTAAACGGTAAGTTTATATGCACGGGTCCCATTTCTTGCTGTGCGGTTTGCAAAGCAGTATAAATCACCTCTTGATTGTAGGTCATTTTAGTAACCTCCTCTATACAATTGGCATTATACAAGATGTGGTTTTGATAAACATTCGGTTGTCTAATGGTTTGCCCATCGCCAATATCAATATAATTCGCAGGTCGGTCTGCCGATAAAATCACCAATGGAATGCGGCTATAAAATGCTTCGGCTATGGCCGGATAGTAATTCAACAATGCTGAGCCCGAAGTACATAACAAAGCTACAGGTTTTTGTGTTTGCTGTGCCATTCCCAATGCAAAGAAGCCAGCACAGCGTTCGTCTACCACACTATAGGTTTTAAAAAATGGGTTCTCGGTAAATCCAATAGTCAAAGGTGCATTCCGTGAACCTGGGGAAATCACTATATTTTTAAGTCCAACATATTCACATAGGGCTACGGTAGCTTGCGCTAAAGGTAAGGATGGATATTTCATATATATCGTTACAATTACTCTATTAATGGTTTTAATACACGCAACATGGTCTGTGTTTTATTGCAGGTTTCTATCCACTCTTCCTGTGGATCGGAGTCGATGGTGATGCCGCCTCCTATGTAAAGAGAAGCTAGATTGTCTTCGACAGACATAGAGCGCAAATTTACATAAAGTCTACTTTTCTCTTTGGGTTGAATCACGCCAAGAAATCCGGCATAAAATTCTCTGTTAAAGTGTTCTTCCCGTAAGATAAATTCTCTTGCCACCGATGTTGGTGTGCCACAGATGGCAGGTGTGGGATGAATGGCTCGTGCAATAGCATTAATATCGGTGCTTTCTAACATTTGCCCATCGATATCGGTACGTAAATGCGCCACCACTCCTGCTGGTTGGGTGTATACGTCTGATACGTTAATGTTCTTGCATAAAGGTTTTATCTGATGCAAAATAGTATCGGTAACATATTGTTGTTCCTCTCGCTCTTTTGCTCGCCAATGTGGTTCTTTTCCTTCATAAGGTTGGGTTCCTGCCAGTGCCATGGTGTAAAACGTATCTTCCTGGGCCTGCACCAAAGTCTCTGGCGTAGCGCCACACCACCAACCAACTTCTGGATGAAACCACATGAATCGGAAAGCGGTAGGGTAAAGTTTCAATAAGCGTTTCATCACCAATACAGCATCCCATTCTCGCAAAGGCACTTGCTCCTCTCGCGCTAAAACTATTTTCTCTGCACTTCTGTCTGCTATAAACTCAATTCCCTTTGCAACCAAGTCTTCATGCATCTTTTGCTGCTCCACAGTTCGTTCTCTAGCTATAGGCTCTACTTGGATTGGAGACATTGCTAGCGTTTCCTGATAATGTTTGGCCTCCTCGAAAGGCAAAAACAGAACGGATTTTTCATTATCGAAGGGTGCTAGTACAAATCCAGCTTCCGAAAAGGTATCCGATCGGTGCAACTTTGTGGTTTGCTGCACATACAAATGCACTTCTTGGCTATTGGGCTCGGCAAAAATAACCAAAGGTAAATTCTGCTGTGTATAGGTTTTAAATTTTTCTAACAGAGATACTTCCTGCATGCTTTTTATCTTTTATTCAATGCTATGGTGGATAGTTTTACTTGAGAGATGAGCTCTCCTTTTTCGTTGGTTACAGGAATATTGAACAACTGTAAGGTTCTTCCTTTATGCAGTACCGTTGCGGTTGCATATACATATCCTTCACTGATTCCTTTTACATGATTGGCGGCAATATCGATTCCACGTACTTGAATATCTTTATTTTCTAAGAAATAGAAAGCTGCAAAGCTCCCAACCGTTTCTGCCAATGCCACCGTTGCACCACCGTGCAACACACCATTGGGCTGGTACACCTTTGGTCCTACTGGCATGCGAGCTACTACTCTATCCTTCTTTACCTCTACAAACTCAATGTCTAAAGTTTCCATTAAGGTCCCTTTATTATTAGCGTTTATTTTATCTAACAGCTCTTGTTCTGTATACTCCATATTTTAATTCTATTTTTGTAATCTGTAAAAATACAAAATGTAGTTCGTATGTCTTTAGAAAAAATCGCTTCTTACCAAGCAAAAAACACGTATCATACTTTGAATAAACTAACGGATAAAACACAAAATATATGGATTGTGTTTCATGGAATGGGATACCTCAGCCGTTATTTTATACGCTATTTTAGAACTCTAGATGCCAAAACCAATTATATCATCGCCCCTCAAGCTCCCTCCAAGTATTATCAAGACAGTACGTTTAAGCATGTTGGCGCTTCTTGGTTAACAAGGGAGAATAGAGAGTTAGAAACAGACAATGTACTGGCCTTTGTGCAATCTGTTTGGGAAAATGAAATACAAAGCGCGCCTTCTTGTAGGGTTTTTGTTTTGGGATACTCACAAGGCGTTTCCATTGCCACAAGATGGGTAGCAAAATATAAAATAGACTGCCAACATCTCATCCTCCATTCTGGTGGTATTCCAGAGGAATTGAAAAAGAAAGATTTTGACCACTTGAATAAAGACAGTCAAACCCTTTATTTATATGGCGATAAAGACCCCTATATCACTGAGGCGCGTAAGACCGAAGAACAGATTAAAGGAAATAAACTATTTGACAACTTAAAAATCGAAGTCTTTGAAGGCAAGCATGAAGTCTATCCAGCTATATTCCCTAGTCTAACAAAATTATAATTCTTTCTTACTTGCTATAAAACAAAAGCTGCTTGGAGTTTTCCAAACAGCTTTTGTTTTATTTTTCCATAAACTCGGAAGTTTACTACTTTGCTTGTTCTTCTTCTTGTTCCTTCATCGCTTCTTCAATAGGAGCAGACATTTTCTTGTAAGTTCCATCTTCTAAGCTAGTTCGGATAGCACTAAATGCATCCAATGTAACCTGAATATCCTCTTCGGTATGGTTGGCTGTTGGAATTAACCTCAGCAAGATCAGACCTCTTGGTATTACTGGGTATACTACTATAGAGCAGAATACGCCATATTTTTCACGTAGTTCTTTTACAAGCACCATCGCTTCTGGAATACTACCTTTTAGGTATACTGGCGTAACGCAGCTTTCTGTAGTTCCTAAATCGAACCCTCTTTCGCGAAGTCCTGACTGCAACATGTTCGTATTCTCCCAAAGCTTATCTTTAAGCTCTGGCATGGTACGCAACATATCTAAACGCTTAAGCGCTCCTACTACTAATTGCATTTGCAAGGATTTTGCAAACATTTGCGAACGTAGGTTGTATTTTAAGTAGTCGATAATTTCTTGATCAGCTGCAATAAACGCACCTGTACTTGCCATAGCTTTGGCGAAAGTTGCGAAATACACATCGATACCATCTTGTACTCCTTGCTCCTCTCCAGCTCCAGCACCAGTTTTTCCTAGTGTTCCAAAACCGTGTGCATCGTCTACAAAGAATCTAAAGTTGTATTTTTCTTTTAGTGCAACAATTTCTTTCAATCTTCCTTGCTCTCCGCGCATTCCAAAAACACCTTCGGAGATCAATAGGATTCCCCCTCCAGTTTTTTCCGCTATTCTCGTTGCGCGCTGCAAGTTCTTTTCAATACTTTCTAAATCATTATGTCTGTAAGTAAAGCGTTGTCCCATGTGTAGTCTTACACCATCTATAATACAAGCGTGTGCATCTACATCGTAAACAATAACATCATCCTTATTAACCAAAGCGTCGATAGTAGACACCATTCCTTGGTATCCGAAGTTAAGCACGTAGGCTGCTTCTTTCTGAACAAACTCAGCAAGCTCTACTTGTAGTTTCTCGTGCATATCGGTATGTCCACTCATCATTCTAGCGCCCATTGGGTATGCCGAACCATATTCTGCTCCTGCTTCTGCATCGATTTTACGAACTTCTGGATGATCTGATAAACCTAAGTAGTCATTCACACTCCAGGTTACCACTTCCTTCCCTTTAAAAGTCATCCTATTTGAAATAGGGCCTTCTAGTTTTGGGAAGACAAAATAACCTTCGGCTTGGGAAGACCACTTTCCTAAAGGTCCCTTATCTTCATAAAATTTATCAAATAAATCTCTCATATATCTATAATTTCAAGGGTTATAAAACGTTGGCAAAAATACGCATTTTTATTACCAATTACTACTTTATGCCCTATGTTTGAGTATATCCTTAAATAGTTCGTTTGTTTTTTAGGAAGGATTAAGCTTCTTGTTTTACCTGGCTAACTGCAAATTCCTTCAAAACCGATACTGCATAATCCACTTCTGCGAGGGTATTGTAGGTAGAGAATGAAAAGCGTAAGGCCGAACGACTTCCCACTTCTTCTCCCAAGATTGCACGAAGCACATGAGATCCAGAACTTCCGCCACTTTGGCAAGCACTACCTTGCGAACAAGCGATTCCTTTTAAATCTAATTGGAAAAGCATCAACAAAGCTTTCTTTTTGCTTATAGGCAGACTAAAATTTATCAGCGTATAGGTGCTGTTATCCTTATCGGTACAAGCGCCGTTAAATAGAACGCCAGGAATTTCTCTTTTAAGTGTCGTTATAAAGTAATTTTTCAATTTCTGAATATAGGCACTTGACTCTTCTAGGTTGTCATACGCCATAGTGATTGCACGGTGCATTCCTGCAATTGCATATACTGGCTCTGTTCCTGCACGCATGCCACGTTCTTGTGCACCACCATGTATAAGTGGCTCCAACCCACTTCCTTTGCGTATAAATGCAAAACCAACGCCTTTTGGACCGTGAAATTTATGTGCAGCAGCCGTTGCAAAATGGATTTTATTTTGAGAGAAATCCATAGGGAAATGCCCTATAGATTGTACTGTATCGCTATGGAATAAAGCATTATACTTTGCACACAAGTCTCCCACTGCATGAATATCTAAAAGTGTTCCCACCTCATTATTTACATGCATCAAACTGACTAGTGTTTTCTCTTTTGATTGTTTTAATAATTCTTCTAAATGCTTAAGATCCACACGTCCTTTCTCATCTACCTTTACATAGTCGACCTTTGTCCCAAACTCGGCTTCTAGCGCATCTAAGCTATGCAAAACAGCATGGTGCTCTATCTTGCTGGAGATGATTCTTTTCACTGCTAAACCTTGTACGCATCCCTTCAAGATAAAATTAACCGCTTCTGTTCCTCCAGAAGTAAAAATAATCTCGGTGGGTTGTGCAATTAATCTACTGGCAATTTCTTTTCTAGCAGTTTCGATTATCGACTTAGCCGATCGCCCATACGCGTGTGTCGAGGATGGATTACCATACTCTTGCTTTAACACCTCTGTCATATACGACACAACCTCCTCATGTATAGGCGTAGTTGCCGCATTGTCAAAATATACTTTTTCCATATTGCAAAAATAAGATAAATTAAAACTTCTAAACACATAATTGGTTGAAATTATATTACTTTTGCTCTTGGATTATAAACTGTATTCTATGCGCTACGCTTGGTTTCTATTGTTTCTGCTTACATTCACCCTAGTTTCATGCAGTGATGGAGATATTATTTTAACCAATTTTGACTTTGAAAACAGTCCGCTAGAAACCTGTGAAAGCCAAAATAGTCGGGTGTTTTTTAAAAGAAATAAAAATAGCCCAGAGTCGTTAGCTTTAACTATTCCTAAAACAGATAGCTTGTACTACCGAACAGATACCATCCAATATCCGCTAAATGGCAATACTGCCAAATTATTCTATCGTCTACACGACGAACAAGTGCCAAATAATTATTTCTGTCAGTCTATACCTCCTAGCTATCCTAAAACAGAACAAGAGTACGTTTCCGATACAGGAATGGCCATTGTATATGTATTGGTAAAAAACAGTAATAAGGAAGAAGGAAATCCAGTAGACACCTATCCTTATACCTTAACTACTCAGGTAAGTGTAATTTTGAAAGACATTTCTCTTTACAACGGCGACGAAACCATTATTAAAGAAACCTTATCGTTGGGAACGATAAGCAATATACTGAGTAGAACTATAGTAGGTCCTGATCAGGAATAAAAAATCTATTTAGGGTTCTGATAGATATACACTTCGGTAGCACCCGCCCCGTATTTTCTATAACTAGCATCCGAGAAAGTAACTTCAGGATAGCGTCTAAAAAGAGTTTCCAACTCCATACGCAACACGCCTTCTCCTACGCCATGTATAAACACCAATTTAGGAATTCGATTGGCAATAGCATGCTCCAATCTTTGTCTGGCGGTTTCGATTTGCAGATTAAGCATATCGAAATTACTCCAGCCTTTTGTGGAGTGCGTCAACTTACCTATATGCAAATCAACTTCAACTACTGGCGTTTCTTTATTTTTCTTACGAGAGTTTATTTTTCGAGGTTTCGCCAGTTGCTTTTCCTTTAAGACTGTTTCTAAGTCTTGCCCATCAAAAACCAGATCGTGAAAAGATTTTACGATTACTAATTCCGATTTTTGATATTGCAGTGAGAAGTCATCTACCAAAATCCAAACTTCCTCTCCTTTTATTTTCTCCACTACTCCAGTTACGTCTTCATCTATAGCAGAGACCGTATCGCCTTTTTTCATCACCATACTACTATTTGGGATAATTCATAAAGTAAAACAGCCACAAGCAGTAAACTCGTGGCTGCTCTTTTAAAAAGATAGCTTCTTATTTTTCGAACTCCTTTAGTGTTTTTGTTATAATACTTATACAGTCGTCCAGCTGCGCTTCGGTCATTACCAACGGAGGGGCGAAACGAATGATATTTCCATGTGTTGGCTTTGCCAGCAAGCCATTATCTCGAAGTTTTAAACAAATGTTCCAAGCGGTATCGCTATCCTCGCTATCGTTAATAACAATTGCGTTTAACAAACCCTTTCCACGCACTAGCTTTACAATGTTGTTAGATGCTATAAATTTATTCATTGCAGTTCGGAAACGCTCACCCAATACCATTGCATTTTCGGCAAGGTTCTCCTCCTCTATAACCTTTAGCGCTTCCATTGCTACAGCAGCTGCAATTGGATTCCCTCCAAAAGTTGATCCATGCGACCCTGGTGTAATCACGTCCATAATAGCATCGTTTGCCAATGCTGCGGATACTGGATACACCCCACCACTCAATGCTTTTCCAAGCAATAAGATATCTGGCTTTACATTTTCATGATCTACTGCTAGTAATTTTCCAGTTCGTGCAATTCCTGTTTGGATTTCATCGGCAATAAACAACACATTGTGTTTCTCACAAAGCTCTTTTGCTTTCTTTAAGTATCCTTCTTGCGGTACGTAAACACCTGCTTCTCCTTGGATAGGCTCTACTAAAAACCCTGCGATATTCTTTTTTTTTTTCTCCAATAAAGCTTCTAAAGCCTCTAGGTCATCATAAGCTACTTTATAGAAACCTTGGGTGTAAGGTCCGTAAGAATCTCTTGCTACAGGATCGTTGGAGAAAGAGATAATGGTAGTGGTTCTTCCGTGAAAGTTATTCTCACATACTATAATTCCTGCTTGATTTTCTGGAACGCCCTTCTTTTCATAAGCCCAACGACGAGCAATTTTCAATCCAGTCTCTACTGCTTCTGCACCAGAATTCATAGGAAGTAATTTATCGTACCCAAACAATTCTGTAGCATACTTTTCAAACTGCCCTAATTGGTCGTTATAAAACGCACGAGAGGTCAACGTAAGTTTTTGCGATTGCTCTTGTAGACTTTTAATAATCCTTGGATGGCAATGCCCTTGGTTTACTGCGGAATAAGCAGAGAGAAAATCATAATACTTCTTTCCCTCTACATCCCACATAAATACTCCTTCTGCACGCTCCAAAACCACCGGAAGTGGCTCGTAGTTATCTGCTCCGTATTTTTTCTCTAATTCTATATAATCTGCACTTGTGCGTGAATTTTTCACTTCTGCCATAAATTTTACTTTTTAAAACAACAAGAACCACATTAAAAATGGAGTCTTGTTTAATTACTTTGGTACGCAATTTACTAATTTTATAGGAGTTATTTTTATAATTCTTAGTTATATAGCTATTAAAAAGGATTACATATTCTCCATTCAAGCTCAAAAACAGGATGAATATTAAAAAAAACGGGGGTACATTCAGCTATACTGTAACGACTAGATGAAAATGTTGTAGCACTAAAAGCAATTGATAATAAAGCATGCTTAATAAATCGAAGGTTTCTTCTACCTCCCATAGCTATATAGCAAAGCGTAATCCTATTAACAAGGACTGCTAATAGGATTACAAACCTTATCGCTCTAATTTTATTGAACTACTTTCCAATGCTTTTCAGTAAAGTAGGTATACTCAAAAGATTACTCCACCGTAACTGATTTCGCTAAATTCCGTGGCTGGTCCACGTTTCTACCTAACTTTACGGCTATCCAATAAGATAGTAGTTGTAAGGGAATAGCAGCTAAAATTGGAGTAAACTCTTCTGCTATATCGGGAATAAAGATATGGTCGTCTGCCAAAGCAACAATTTGCTCATCTCCTTCGCTAACTACTGCAATAACACGCGCACTTCTAGACTTCACTTCTTGCACATTGGAAACCACTTTATCGTAACTACCTCCTTTGGTTGCAATCACAATAACAGGCATCTCTTCATCCAATAAAGCGATAGGGCCATGCTTCATTTCTGCTGCTGGATAACCTTCTGCGTGGATATAGGAAATCTCTTTCAGTTTTAAAGCACCTTCTAAAGCCGATGGATAATTATATCCACGTCCTAAATATATCGCATTGTGACTCTCTTTATATTTCGCTGCAATTGCTTCCACTTTCCCTTCGCAATCCTTTAATACTTTCTCTACTAATTCAGGAATACGATCTAACTCTCTGGTTAAATTATGGTATTTCTCTTCACTCAATTCTCCTTTCTTCTTCCCTATCTTCAAGGCGATCAATGCTAGAATGGTTAGCTGCGCAGTGAATGCCTTGGTGGATGCAACTCCTATTTCGGGACCAGCATGTATGTAAGCACCTGCATCGGTAATTCGTGCAATGGAAGATCCAACCACATTATTGATGCCAAATATAAATGCCCCTTTGTCTTTCGCTAATTTTAATGCAGCCAAAGTATCGGCGGTTTCCCCTGATTGAGAAATAGCAATTACCACATCACTTTCGTAGATTATTGGATTTCGATATCTAAATTCCGAAGCATATTCCACTTCTACAGGAATACGAGCAAAATCTTCCAACATGTACTCTGCAACAAGTTCGGCATGATACGAAGTGCCACAAGCAACAATAATAATGCGCTTTGCATTAAGGAAACGATTTTGATTATCCCAAACACCCGCCATTTTAATAATTCCTTCCTCTACTAATAGACGACCACGCATGGCATTTCTAATAGAACGCGGTTGCTCATAGATCTCTTTCAACATAAAGTGCTCATATCCTCCTTTCTCAATAGCCTCTATATTTAATTGTAACTCTTGAATATCTAGAGATACCGGCTCATTATTGAATATGGTATTAATGGCGACTTCCTCTCCCAAACGAATAGAAGCCATATCCCCGTCTTCCAAATAGATAGCATCTTTTGTGTATTCTATGAATGGTGAAGCATCTGAGGCTATAAAGAAATCTTTTTCCCCTATCCCAATCGCCAACGGACTTCCTAAACGAGCTACTACAATACCATCTAGATCTTGGTTATCTAAAACTGCTATTGCAAAGGCACCAACCACTTCATTTAAAGCTAAGCGGATGGCATCTCTTATATTTAAATTTTGCTCCTCTTGAAACATTTGAATGAAATTCACTAGTACTTCGGTATCCGTTTCACTTTCAAAAAAATATCCCTTCTCCATCAATATTTTTTTAATCGACTCGTAGTTTTCAATAATTCCATTATGAACAAGAGCAATACGTCCGTTATTTGATAAATGAGGATGCGAATTTACATCATTCGGAACTCCATGAGTAGCCCAACGTGTATGTCCAATTCCGACCGTTGGTGTGTGGTCGATGGAAGTAGATATATGCTCTAATTCTGAAACCTTTCCTTTTGTTTTTACTAAGTCAAACCCTTCTTTAGTCGACAATACAATTCCTGCACTGTCATAGCCTCGGTATTCCAATCTTTTCAATCCATTTATAATAATTGGATATGCTTTTCTGTGTCCTATATAACCAACAATTCCACACATACTTCTTTTTTATTTAAATTACATTTAATAGCGCAATATAAAACTATATTTATGTTTTTATTTATCTTTTATTCTTTTTTGTATAATTATAACACCAATAAATCTATATAATTTAGGAAAACGGAAAACTAAATATTTTGATTAACAGCAAACCCTAGTATTTCTAGCTACTGCTTATATAGAACCTCCATACTATTTAATTTAAATACCTATAGCACTTACAAGATAACTATGAAAATAAATTGGCTTTGATAGTTGTATCCTTTTGAGCACCTTGTTTAAATGGGAGTTATTTTTATACTTCTTAGTTATATAGATAGTAAAAAGCATTACTTTTGCGGCTATGGCAAAGAGAAGACGTAATAAACATATAGAGTTCGAGAATCTACAAGTAATAGATGCTGGAGCAAAAGGCAAAGCGGTAGCTAAGGCCCCTGATGGACGTGTTGTATTTATAGACAATGCTGTTCCTGGTGATGTAGTAAATGTACAAACCTACAGAAAACGAAAAGGTTTTTATCACGCAAGAGTAACCGAGGTGGTTAGCTATTCCGATAAGCGAAGTACACCCGTTTGTGAACACTTTGGGACTTGTGGCGGATGTAAATGGCAGAATATGCAATATGAAAGCCAGTTATTCTACAAGGAAAAAGAGGTGTTGAATAATCTTGTTCGCATTGGAAAAGTAGAACTTCCCGAAGTGGTTTCTCCTATTGTAGGATCGGAAGAGCAATACTTTTATCGCAATAAAATGGAGTTTTCTTTTAGCAACAACAAATGGTTGACAAGAGAGCAAATCGATAGCGGAGAAGAGATAGAAAACAAGAATGCATTAGGATTCAATATTCCAGGAATGTGGGATAAAATCTTGGATTTAAACAAATGTCATTTGCAGGGAGGACCAAGCAATGCCATTCGCGATTTTGTGAAAGCGAAAGCTATTGAGCTAGAAATGCCATTTTTTGATGTTCGGAAAAAAGAAGGACTTCTTCGCAACTTGATGATTCGAACCTCTAGCACGGAAGATGTTATGGTACTTATCCAATTCCATCATGAAGATGAGAATAATGAAGTATTACTAAACGCCATTCAAAAAGAATTCCCTAGCATCACTTCGTTACTATATGTGATAAACGACAAAGGAAACGACACTATATACGATCTAGATGTTCAGGTACATTACGGAGAGGACCACATTATGGAAGAAATGGAAGGTTTAAAGTTTAAAGTAAATGCAAAGTCTTTCTACCAAACGAATTCCAAACAAGCCTACGTTTTATACAAAATAGTTAGGGATTTCGCTGCTTTGAAAGGTGATGAGATAGTATATGACCTATATACCGGAACAGGTACCATTGCTCAGTTTGTAGCTAAGGACGCGAAAAAAGTAATCGGTGTGGAGGCTGTGCCCGATGCTATTCTTGCTGCAGAAGAAAATGCAAAGCGAAATAACATAGATAACACCACTTTTTTAGTGGGAGATATGCGCAAAGTATTCGACGATAATTTTGCGAGTACCTACGGTAGTCCCGACTTAATTATCACCGATCCACCAAGGGAAGGAATGCATCCAGATGTAGTGAAACAACTTATTACTATCGCTGCACCACGTATTGTGTACGTGAGCTGTAATTCGGCTACACAAGCAAGAGACTTAGAAATGCTTAAGGAACACTATAAATTAACCAAAGTGCAACCAGTAGATATGTTCCCACAAACGCATCATGTGGAAAACGTTGTTCTTTTAGAGAAGTTATCGTAATTTAGCGTCTATGCATAAGTTAGCAAAAGCCCTTATATTACTCCTCATTGTAAGCACCTATGCTGGGTGTACCGCAGATGATATTTGTTCGGAAGAGACACAAACCACACCAAAATTGGTGATTAGTTTTTCGGATAATAGAGCTTCTGGAGTAGCAAAACCCCTTGCGCATCTCAAGGTAAGAAATCTGGAGTACGACACGCTTGTTTGGGATGCCCCAGCAGATACTATAAGCATCCCACTTTCTACTGAAGCAGATAGAAGCACGTATTCTTTTACTATTCTTAAAGAGGACGTTCCGCATACGAATATCTATCAATTCGATTATTATAGAGAAGAGATTTACGTAAGTAGAGCTTGTGGCTATAGAATGCGATACACCAATTTGGAAGCAGAAGATATTCCGAATTCAGACAATACTCCCACTTGGGCAAAATTTATAACCATATTAAATCCAATCGTAGATAATGAGAAAAGCGCTCATATTACTATTTTGCATTAGTTTATTAGGTTATACGAATCTATGGGCTCAAGAGGAAACGACAACAGACACGATTCCCATAAAAAAACCTTACGGAATTCGTGTGGGCACCGATATTAGTAAGCTAGCGAGAACAGCAATTAGCGATGATTATCGTGGATTTTCCGTTAATGGAGATATACGTATTAGTAATAAATTCTATGTCGCTGCAGAATTTGGCAATGAAAAAAAAGAATGGGATAAAGATTTTTTACGCGCCGATATAGAAGGGAATTACTTTAAAGTAGGCGTAGACTACAACGCTTACAATAATTGGCTAGATATGAACAATGCTATTTATGTTGGCCTTAGATATGGCTATTCTGGATTTAAAGAAACCCTTCACTCCTACCGAGTATATAATACAAATAGAGAATTACCTACAGAAATTAGAGAGGTGAACGAAGTTTTTGATAATTTAAATCTACATTGGTTGGAATTTCAGTTCGGAGTTAAAACAGAACTCTTTAAAAACTTGTTTTTGGATTTACACATAGAGTTAAAAACATCTATGAGCGAGACACGACCAGATAATTTCGGCATATTATATGCCCCAGGATTTAATAGAACTTACGATACTAGTAGCTTTGGAATAGGATATGGCTATACTTTAACTTATCTTATTCCAATCCTAAAAAGATAGATTGGCTTACAGATTTATATTGTTTTCATCCAACAATTTTAAAAGATATAGAGAATGGAATTCCTTGACTTTTATGGCAATAAACTAATCTTCACCTTGGTTTTATTCGCTTTTATTATCATTACTAGAACTATTGTATTCAGCACCATCAATAAAATCGCTTCAAAATGGGGGCGCTTACACACTAGAACGGCATTTGTAAAAAAGTTTATAAATTACTTGTTTGCTTTTTTATTAATAGTGTTTCTTCCGCTACTATGGGGTTTTCAGCCAAAAGATGTAGGTCTTTTTCTGTCCTCTATCTTTGCAGTAATCGGTGTTGCTTTCTTTGCACAATGGTCTATTTTAAGCA
>Ga0079223_10000649_pt1 | contig 18584 bp, 16 predicted proteins | sample Stecom2011_FD_75072 | JGI IMG/M metagenome (GOLD analysis project Ga0079223, IMG submission 75072) | Agricultural soil microbial communities from Utah to study Nitrogen management - Steer compost 2011 | ecosystem: Environmental > Terrestrial > Soil > Agricultural land | place: USA: Utah... | reverse complement strand
GCTTATTGCTTATTGCTTATTGCTTACACAAATATAGGAAATTTCATCTGAATGACAAAGCAAAAAAAACGCCCCGGTAAATACCGAAGCGCTCTATATCTGTCTCTTCGCAGATGATCAATACAGTTTCTTCTTGATACGTGCTGCTTTTCCGCGCAGACTCCGCAAGTAGTAGAGTTTTGTTCTGCGTACTTTACCCTGGCTGTTCATCGTAATACCTTCAATAAAGGGTGAGTTCATCGGGAAGATACGCTCCACACCGATATTCTCTGACATCTTTCTGACGGTAAAACGCTTGGCGTCGCCATGTCCCGAGATCTTGATCACCACACCGCGATACTGCTGTATACGCTCTTTGTTTCCCTCCACAATACGATATGCCACCGTAATGGTATCACCGCTTCTGAAAGCAGGAAACTCCTTTTTTTCTTTAGCAAAAGACTCTTCCGCTATCTTAATTAAATCCATCTTGTATAATGCTTTACGTTAATAATTAACCTTGTTTGAACGCAATATAACGGAATATCACCGACAGAGATTGCGCAAAGCGGATGCAAAGGTAGGAAAAAAACTATAAAATACCATGCAAATACTTATTTAATCTATATTTTTCCTGTCACCCTTGACACTAATAGGAAAAAAGCGTATTTTTGAGCTGGTTTAAATGTTTTCAGGTCATCATACCTTAACAAACAGTCACTTTCAAATGAAGATAAGAACATTATGGATTGCTTGCGTAGCAATAACCCTTCTTTCGTGCAAACCACAATATCAGCTAACGGAGATGAGCGGAACCATCGTGGAGATGAATGCAACCTATGATGTTCCCACACACCAGCGAATGCAGTCACTGGTGCAATCCTACAAGAGTGAGCTCGATGAAAAGATGAACCAGATCATCGGCAACTCTGTACAATACATGGATTACAGACGACCTGAGAGCCTGCTCACCAACCTCACATCGGACGTGATGAAAGCCTATGGCGATGAGCATCTGCCGGAGGGTGCTGATGCAGGGGTGATGAATGTACACGGTCACCGTGCTACCCTGCCAAAGGGAGAGATTACGGTAGGCAATCTGTTTGAGATCTATTCTTTCGATAATACCATCACCTTTCTGGAGTTGAAAGGGAGCGACCTGAAAGAGATGTTCGATGCCTATGCACGTATCGGTGGTGCGGGCATCTCCTCGAATGTGAGACTTGTTGCCGAGGGAGGAAAAGTGAAGAGTGTCACTCTCGACGGTAACCCCATCGATGAGCGTGCTACCTATCATATTGTCACGCTCGATTATCTTGCCGACGGCAACGATAACATGACATCCTTCAAGAATGCCTTGACAAGCGTCAACACAGGTATCACCCTGCGTGATTTGATGATTGATTATGTGAAAGAGCAAACACGCCGGGGGAATGAGATCACATCAGTGCTCGATGGCCGCATTACAGTAATTAAATAAAAATTGACCTATGAAATCAACCTTGCTTATAATTACCCTTATCCTGTCAATCACATTTTCGGCATACGCGCAAAAGAGCATTGTGATCCTCCATACAAACGATACGCACAGTCGTATTGAACCGCTGCCCGAAACTGACAGGTATGCTGCCGGCAAAGGAGGGGTGGAACGTCGTATCAACTATATCGAACAGATGAGAAAAGAGCATGACAATGTGCTTCTGTTGGACGCAGGCGATTTTCTGCAGGGCACTCCCTATTTCAATCTCTTCAAGGGTGAGGTGGAGGTGGAAGCGATGAACATGATGGGATACGACGCGGTAACATTGGGTAATCATGAGTTTGACTATGGGCTTGAAATACTGGAGAAGGTGGTGCGTGCGGCAACGTTCCCCATCCTATCCAGCAACTACGACTTCAGTGAAACTGCACTTTCGGGACTGATTAAGCCCTGGCTTATCCTTAAAAGAGACGGTGTAAAGATTGGTATCATAGGCATCGACATAAGGCCGGAGGGTCTGATCTCGTCGGCGAATTGGGCGGGGATGAAATATCTCGATCCTGTGCAGACGGCCAACAGGCTCGCAGCTGAGCTGCGCACACAACATAAATGTGATGTGATCATCTGTCTCTCTCACCTGGGTTATGTACCCGACACGAGACTTGCAGAATCGACACAAAATATTGACCTTATCATTGGCGGGCACAGCCATACCTTTATGGAAGAGCCCGATATTCGCAAGAATGCCGATGATAAAGATGTCATGATCTACCAGACAGTCGGACGTGGGGTCCATGTGGGGAGAGTAGAGATGAAATTAGAGAAGGTGAAACGATAACAAGGATAGGTGATAATGAGAAAATTGCTGCTGCTCACTGTTTTGGGTTTATATACGGCATTTGCATCGGCGCAGGTGGCTACCACCCTCTATGCTCAGGCCGACAAGGGTAAGATGACACGCTGGGTGGATTCGGTCTATGCATCGATGACCGCCGATGAGAGAGTAGGTCAGCTTTTTATGCCTATCGTGGAACCCAGCAGCGGATGGAAAAATAGGATTGCCGGATATATAGAACAGCAGAAAGTAGGTGGCCTGCTGTTCTCCAAAGGGACGCTGGCCTCTCAGGCAGAGGTCACCAACTACGCACAAAGCATCTCGCGTGTACCGCTGATGATCGCCCTGGATGGTGAATGGGGTCTCTCCATGCGTCTCACCGATGCCCCCGCCTATCCCCGCAATCTGATCATCGGCGCCATTCAGGATGAGGAGACACTGATGCTTTACGGCAAGGAGGTGGCCCGTCAGTGCAGGGAGATGGGCATCCACGTCAATTTCGCCCCCTCCATCGATGTGCATACCAATCCACAAAACCCAATTATAGGGACACGCTCATACGGAGAGAACCCGCAGGAGGTGGCCAGACAGGGTATCGCCTACGCCCGCGGGCTGGAAGCGAACGGTGTGATGGCAGTAGCGAAACATTTCCCCGGCCACGGTGACACGTCGGAAGATTCACACAAGACACTGCCCACCATCACTCACAATAGCGAACGGCTGGAACAGGTGGAGCTCTATCCGTTCAGGAAGTACATTCAGGCGGGTTTAGCGGGTATGATGACCGGACATCTGAATGTGCCTGCATTACACACACAAGGTATGCCCGCCTCACTCGCACCGGAGATAGGGGTGCGTCTGCTGAAAGAGGAGATGGGTTTCACGGGACTCACCTTCACCGACGGGATGGCCATGAAAGGTGTCTCCGATCAGCCGGATGCAAGCGTGAAAGCATTGCTTGCCGGCAACGATATTGTGCTGGGTGTCGTGAACCAGGGAAAGGAGTTCACCTCGGTAATGAGAGCGGTGGAAAACGGCACAATCTCTGCCTCTTTACTAGAGGAGAAGGTGAGGAAGATTCTCTCCTACAAGTACATCCTTGGTGTACACCGGTTCACACCCATCAACCCCGGCACTATCCACAGTCGTGTTAACAGTGCTACTGCTGACTGGATACAAAGAAGAATTTACAACAAGGCTGTCACGCTAGTCAAAAATGAGGATGCGCTGATCCCCTTAAAAGGACTGGATAAAGTGAAGATTGCATCCGTAGCTGTAGGTGCTTCTGCCTCTAACCCGTTTCAGCAATATCTGCAGAAATATGGCGATGTCACCACCTTCCGGGCGGAATCAGCGGCAGTAATCCCGACCATCAGGGAGCTGGGGAAGTATGACCTTGTGATCATCTCGCTGCATTCAGACAGAGCCGTAGATGCTGCACCACTGCAACAACTTATCAACGATAAAAAAGTGCTGCTGGTGTTCTTCACCTCACCCTACAGGCTACATGCTTTTCAGCAGTCGGCTGACAACGCCCCGGCGGTGGTCATGGCTTACGACGCCACTGAGTTTGCACAGAGGAGTGCTGCCCAGGCCATTTTCGGAGGCATCGCCATCAGCGGCAAGCTGCCGGTAAGTACCGGTTCATTCAATCAAGGTGTTGGTGCAGAAACCGACAAAGTACGTCTTGGCTATTCACTGCCGGAAGAGGTGGGCCTATCATCTGAAAGGTTCAGTAATATTGAAAGTATCGCCATGGAAGGTATCAGGCAGAGGGCCTACCCCGGATGTCAGATACTGGTGGCGAAAGATGGTGTGGTGATCTACGAGAGGGAGTTTGGGCGGTTCGATTATGGCCAGAGTGCAGAGGTGACCGGTGAAACGGTCTATGATCTGGCTTCGGTCACCAAGGCTTCAGCCACGCTGCCTGCCATCATGAAGCTCTATGACGAGAAGAAAATACGCCTGCAGGATCCTATCAGCAAGTTCGTTCCCGAAACAAAGAGAAGTGACAAGGCAAACATCAATATCCGCTCACTGCTGTTTCATGAATCGGGCATCACCTCTTTCATTCCCTATTACACTACCGCCATTGATAAGGAGAGTCTCAACGGACCACTCTTTGGTCGCCGCTCGGCCACCTACCATGTTCGCTATGCGGGTGCCTGGGCACGCACCGATTACAGGTTCCTGCCTAAGCTGATATCCACACGGCAGTCGGACAAGTTTCATCTGCCCATAGCGAAAGGCCTCTATGGCAGTGACGAGATGCATGATGCATTGCTGAAAGATGTGATCGACTCTCCCCTTCGCACCAGAGGAAGATATACTTACAGCTGTCTCAACTTCATGTTGCTTAAGGAAGCGGCGGAGAATGTCTCTGCAGATGATCTCGACAGCTATGTGAAGCAGCAGTTCTACCATAAGCTGGGTGCCACATCCACAACGTTTCAACCCCTGAGATATATACCTCTTGAAAAAATCCCTCCCACTGAGGATGACCCCTTCTTCCGCAAGCAACATGTGCGGGGATATGTGCATGATGAGGGGGCTGCACTCTTCGGCGGGATATCGGGCAACGCCGGCCTCTTCTCCAATGCGGGCGATCTGGCCAAGCTGTACCAGATGTGGCTCAACGGTGGTGAATATGGAGGTGAACGCTTTCTGAGTGAAGAGACAGTCAGGCTTTTCACCACGATGAAGAGCAACCACAGTCGTCGTGGCCTGGGATTCGACAAGCCCGATCCGCGAAGCAGTAAGTCAAGCCCCGCCAGCCCGGGCACACCCATAGAGGTATACGGCCATACCGGCTTCACCGGCACCAGCTTCTGGATAGACCCGGTGAATGACATGATCTATATCTTTCTTTCAAACAGGGTCAACCCGTCGCGTGCACCCAACAGGTTTTCCACATTAAGTATACGTGAACGTATACAGGAAGAGCTGTACCATGCCATGAAAGAGAACAGACAGTAATAAATAACTGATTTGAATTGTACACAATGCAAACGATCATCAAGAGCAACAATCTACCTGCGGATGTAGAGAAAACGATCAGGAACATCCATTTCGACAAACTGTTCATCCTCACAGATGAACATACACACGAGCTCTGTCTCCCCCTGCTGAAGGAGCTGCCGCAGTTACACGAGGCGACACAGATCATCACTCCTGCTGATGACACCAACAAGACCATCGTACATCTGAGTAAGGTATGGAAGCAGCTCACCGAAAACGGTGCTACACGTCACTCACTGCTGGTGAATCTGGGCGGGGGTATGGTCACCGACCTGGGTGGATTTGCTGCTGCCACCTTCAAGAGGGGGATCAAATACATCAACATCCCCACTACTTTGCTGGGCGCGGTAGATGCAGCCGTAGGCGGTAAGACAGGCGTCAACTTCGAAGGATACAAGAATGAGATAGGTGCTTTTTACCCTTCTGAGTTCGTGATCATCTCCTCCGACTTTTTCCACACCCTCAATCAGAAAGCGCTCCTGTCGGGTTATGCCGAGATGATCAAGCATGCACTCATCCATTCGACTGCCGACCTGGAGAAACTGATACAGTTCTCACTTGAGGATATCGACTACAGTAAGCTGAACGAGATGGTTTTCCGCACTGTGGGCATCAAGCAGCGTATTGTGGAGAAGGATCCTTTCGAGAAGGATATACGCAAGGCGCTGAACCTGGGTCACACCACCGCTCACTCCTTCGAGAGCTTTGCCATTGAGACAGGCAACCCTGTTCCTCACGGATATGCAGTAGCATGGGGGTTGATAGTGGAGCTCTACCTGTCGCATCGCCTCTGTAATTTCCCCAAAGAGAAGCTGCAGAAGACAGTTCGTTTCATCCGGCAGCATTACGGTGCTTTCCCCATCAGCTGTGATCATTATGAGAAGCTGTATGATATTGCCCGTCACGACAAAAAAAACCAGGGTGACACTATCAACTTCACCCTTTTGTCAGAGATAGGGAATGTGCGTATCGACCAGACCGCCGCAAAAGAGCTCTTTTTTGAGGCATTGGATTTTTACAGGGATTCAGTGGGATTGTAAGCTGTTGCAGGTATTCCAATAGTGGGTCCGAAGAAATTTCACGTCACTCAGCGGGATTGAGAGTGGCGGCACGACGGAGCAGCAGGATGCCATATTGCCATGAATCCGGGCGATTGTGGATAGCAGCGTCTCATTAACGGTCAAACTGAAGCGCTTTGCCGAACAGGTTGTCACTGATCACTCCGTTATCAAACAGCAGCTTTCCGTTGACAAATGTTTTTGTTACTGACGTGCTGAACGTCTCACCTTCAAAGGGCGACCAGCCACACTTGTAAAGGATGTTATCTGCGGTGACGGTATAGGGCACGGCGTGATCAACAAGCACCAGATCGGCATAATAGCCCTCACGGATAAATCCTCTCTTTTTTATCTGAAAGAGGCGTGCCGGTGCATGGCACATCTTTTCCACAACCAGTTCTTTTGTCCAGTGACCCTGCTCAACCAGCTCCAGCATCACCTGCAGCGAATGTTGTACAAGTGGTCCGCCCGAAGCTGCCTGCAGTGCACCACCCTGTTTCTCACTCATCAGGTGAGGTGCATGATCGGTGGCCACCACATCAAGCCTGCCGGTTTTCAGCGCCTCACGCAGCGCCTCCCTCTCCTCAACGCCCTTGACTGCAGGGTTCCATTTTATCAGTGCCCCCAGGCGATCATAATCCACATCCGAGAACCATAAATGGTGTACGCACACCTCCGCGGTGATCCGCTTCTCCTCTGTGGGAGCACTACTGAACAGGCTCATCTCACGTGCCGTGGAGAGATGCAGTACATGCAGGCGTGAGCCATATCTGTCGGCCAGCTCCACCGCGTGGGATGAGGATTGGTAACATGCTTCGGCACTTCTGATCACCGGGTGCAGGGGGATAGGAATCATCTCACCAAACCGCTGCCGGTATAACGCTGCGTTCTCCCTGATGATCTCCTCCTTCTCACAGTGCGTGGTAATCAACATGTCCACCTCTGCGAATATTTGCTGCAATGCTTTCTCATTATCCACGAGCATGTTACCCGTAGAGGCACCCATGAATATTTTCACGCCACACACCTGTTTATTGTCCGCCTTCTTCAGTTCTCTCAGATTGTCGTTGGTGGCACCCAGGTAAAATGCATAGTTCGCCACCGATTTTTCAGCGGCAAGATCCATCTTCCGTGAGTGCGCATCGTTGGTGACAGTCTGTGGATTGGTGTTGGGCATCTCCATAAAAGAGGTGACACCTCCGGCGACGGCAGCCCTGCTCTCAGAACTCAGGTCACCCTTGTGCGTTAATCCGGGATCACGGAAATGAACCTGATCGTCAATCACTCCCGGCATAAGGTAGAGTCCCCGTGCATCGATCACCTCACGACAACTGTTCAGCAACTGTTCAGGTACATCACCCCGAAAGATGCGTGAGATCCTCTCTCCCTCCAGGAGATGAGAGCCCGTGAAGGAGCTCCCTTCATTGATAATGGTGGCTTTATGTATAAGTATCATGATGTTTGTTTGATAAGTTTAGGACGTGGTCTGATTTTTCCGCACTCTTTTCTCCATCGCAGGTCGATGACGCCGAAGAAAGCCTCACCGAAGATGCCGGAGCTCATCTTCGAGGTGCCGAGCCTTCTGTTGACAAAAATCACCGACACCTCTTTAATACTGAATCCCAACACCTTGGCAGTATATTTCATCTCAATCTGGAAAGCATACCCCTTGAACTTAATCTTATCGAGATTGATGGTCTCCAGCACTTTGCGTCTGTAGCAGACAAAACCGGCAGTGGTATCCTTCACGTTGAGCCTTGTAATAAATAGCACATATTTAGATGCAAAATAGGACATCAACACACGCCCCATAGGCCAGTTCACCACGTTCACGCCGGTAGAATAGCGCGAACCCACGGAGAGATCATACCCCTCCTCACTGCAGGCTGCATAAAGACGGGGCAGATCGGCCGGATTGTGGGAGAAATCCGCATCCATCTCAAAGATATAGTCGTAGGTGCGTGCCAGGGCCCACTTGAACCCGTGGATGTAGGCAGTGCCTAGCCCCAGTTTCCCTTGTCTCTCCTCAATAAACAGACGCCCTGCAAACTCTTCCGCTATAAGGCGGTTGATGATGGCTGCCGTGCCGTCGGGCGATCCGTCATCAATCACTAAAATATGGAACTCTTTCTCAAGGGTGAAAACCGCCCTGATGATATTCTCAATATTCTCTTTCTCGTTATAGGTGGGGATAATTACAATACTGTCTGACATAGGGGTGAATTTTATATTCAAAAGTACTGTTTTTCGCCTACATACGAAAAAGTTTGTGTAAAATTTTGTCTTATAAAAAGAATTCCCTATCTTTGCACTCCCATAAAGGGAAAAAATATCGCGGAGTGGAGCAGTTGGTAGCTCGTTGGGCTCATAACCCAAAGGTCGTAAGTTCGAGTCTTGCCTCCGCAACTAAAAAAAGGAAAGTTTCAACGCTTTCCTTTTTTTTTGCACTGCCTCCCGGTGCCATCCACCACTGGATGATTAAATAAAAACAGTCCACCGGCAAAATTAACATAAAAAAAGAGCGCTGAAGAAGAATAATGCTTTAATTTGCAGATGAAACTTCAAAACAGGGAGTGATGAGAAGAATCATACTTCTGCTTATCGTACTTGTAATAAGCATATTCACATCGTTCTGCTTTTCTCAGCTATCGGGAAAAGCCTCCTATTACGCCCATCGTTTTCACGGCAGAAGAATGTCGGACGGTGCACCCTATCATAAAGACAGCCTCACCTGTGCCCATCGCACACTGCCCTTTGGCACACTGCTGGAAGTGAGAAATCCGAGAAACAATAAAACAGTCGTGGTGAAAGTGACCGACAGGGGTCCCTACATCAGGAACAGAATCATCGACCTTTCCTATGCGGCAGCGAAGGAGCTGGGCATCGTGCACATGGGTGTGGCACATGTAGAGATAAATGAAAGGATAATAATCCCTTTTGCACCGATAGTGATACTGCCCTTCGACCGACACGGATTACTGATTCCCGCCAAAACCACTGAGGATGTGCGTATCAACATGAACGCAGATCAAATAAAAGTGCTGCAATAAATCTCTCAATTTACCTCAGCACTTTTATCAATGACAAGCAACAGCTTTACCTTTTCTCGTTGCTGAATGAGTAGGGAAAATCGGTTTGTTTGACCCCTCTCTTTTTATTCGCTGTTTCAGACATGGTGACATCAATCGTCGCACCTTTCATCAGCTCCTGATGGGAGAAATAGTTCTTTGTGTACGCTTTCCCGTTAAACTTGATATCAGCGACAAATCGTCTCTCACTCGCATTATCCGGGGCGTTGATCTCCACCTTCCTGCCATTTTCGAGGTGGATGGTCATCCTGTTAAACAGGGGTGAGCCAATCACATACTCATCGCTACCGGGGCAGACAGGGTAAAAGCCGAGTGCCGAGAAGACATACCAGGCAGAGGTCTGTCCGTTATCCTCATCACCGCAATAGCCGTCGGGGTGATGATTGTAGAGCCTGTCCATCACCTCCCGTGCCCAGTACTGCGTCTTCCAGGGCTCACCCGCATAGTTATAAAGATAGATCATATGCTGTATCGGCTGGTTACCGTGCGCATACTGACCCATGTTCATGATCTGCATCTCACGTATCTCATGAATCACTCCTCCGTAGTAGCTGTCGTCGAATATGGGAGGCATGATAAAGACCGAGTCGAGCATGCCGGTAAACTCTTTCTTGCCGCCCATCAGATCAATCAGTCCCTGCGGATCGTGAAAGACCGACCAGGTGTAGTGCCAGCTGTTACCCTCAGTAAATGCATCACCCCATTTGGTGGGACTGAATGGCGACTGGAAGGAACCGTCTTTATTTCGTCCGCGCATCAGCTTATGCTCCTTCGAATAGAGGTTGCGGTAGTTCTGGCTCCGTTTGGCGAAGAGGTCAATCTCAGCCTTCGGGCGTTTCAGCTCTTTGGCCAGCTTGTAAATGGTCCAGTCGGCATAGGCATACTCCAGTGTCCGTGCTGCATTCTCATTGATCTTCACATCATAGGGCACATACCCCAGTGTGTTGTAGTACTCATGACCGAGGCGACCGGTGGAGGATACTTTCGGATGTACGTTCTTAGTCCCGTGAAGCATCGCTTCGTAGAGTGTTTCAATATCATACCCCCTGAGTCCTTTCAGGTAAGCATCCGCCACCACAGATGCCGAGTTGTTGCCGATCATGATGCCTCTGTGGCCGGGGCTGGCCCACTCGGGGAGGAAGCCGCTCTCCTTGTAGGTGTTCACCAAACCCTCCTGGATCTCTTTGTTCACCGACGGGTAGACCAGGTTCAGCAAGGGGAAGAGTGCTCTGAAGGTATCCCAGAACCCGGTATCGGTATACATGAAACCGGGAAGCACCTGCCCGTTGTAGGGACTGTAGTGAACTACCTTTCCCTGCGCATCGATCTCATGAAATTTACGGGGGAAGAGTGTAGAACGGTAGAGCGTTGAGTAGAAGGTACGCTGCTGATCGAGGTTGCCTCCCTCAATCTCAATTTTTCCCAGCACGTCGTTCCAGCTGTCGCGGCCCTCCTGCTTCACCTGTTCAAAATCCTTGCCTGTCACCTCCTTCAGGTTCTGCCATGCCTGGTCGTAGCTGATAAAAGAGGAGGCTACGCGGGCTATCACCTTCTCACCCCGTTTGGTGGAGAAGCCTATAAATGCACCTGAGTGATTTGTCTCTGATGATGTTTCATTCTCCACAATCACTTTGTCTTTCACCACATGATTCACCTCAAACGGTTTATTGAAAACCACAACGAAATAATTTCTGAAGTTGTCAGGCACACCGCCGCTGTTACGCGTGGTATAGCCAATAATGGCATTCCTTTCGGGGATGATCTCCACGGAGGAGCCTCTGTCGAAGGCATCTATCAGCACGTAAGCATTCTCCGTTTCGGGAAAGGTGAAGCGGAAGATCGCAGCACGCTCTGTTGGGGTGATCTCAGTAGTGATGTCATAATCGGCGAGATAAGCACTGTAATAGTAGGGTTTCGCTATTTCTGCCTTGTGAGAGTACCAGCTGGCCCGTTTCTCCTGATCAAACTCCGGCCTGTCCACCATCGGCATGATGGAGAACTGACCATAATCGTTCATCCAGGGGCTGGGTTGATGTGTTTGCTTAAAACCATTCAGTTTATTGTCGGTATAGGCATACTGCCATCCATCACCGATCTTGCGTGTCTGCGGTGTCCAGAAGTTCATTCCCCAGGGACGGGCGATGGCAGGATAGGTGTTCCCGTTGGAGAGGGAAAACTCCGACTGTGTTCCCATCAATATATTCACGTAATCCACCGGATCGCTATATGTCTGAGCGTTCAGTTTCCCGAAAGTAATGATCGACAATAAGACGAGAAAAACTGTGGAGAGATATTTTCTTTTCATAATTTTTGTTTTTACAGACTGTTAATCAGGTTTATTTTTCCTTTTGCCTCCAGCTCCACGATCAGTTCACCAAAGAGGGTGTTCACCCATGCAAACCAGCTTCGTGTGAAGTTCGACGGATCATCCTTGTGGAATGACTCGTGCATGAAGCCCGTGCCTGCATCGGTATCACGCAGCATGCGCAGGCAGTGTTTGATCTCCTCATCGCTTGTGCTTGTCTGTGCGCGCATGATGATGCTCATCGGCCAGATCATGTCATAACCCACATGTGGGCCACCGATACCCTCGCCTGCCGTTCCCTTGAAGAAGTAGGAGTTATCTTCACTCAGCACCAGCTTACGGGTGTTCTGATACACCTCATCATGCAGTGCAAGAGTGCCCAGGTATGGCATAGCCAGCAAGCTGGGCACGTTGGCATCATCCATGAAGTAAGCGTTCCCGAAGCCATCCACTTCAAAAGCATAAACCTTCCCATATTTGGGGTGATGCACGATTGCATATTTCTGAATTGCATCACTCACCTCTTTGGCCAGGGCTCTGCTGTCGGCTGCCAGCGCTGCATCTTTCGTCACCTTCTCCGCTATAACGGCAATCTGATGCAACGATGTGACGGCAAAGAGATTGGAGGGAACCAGAAATCCGAAAGTAGAAGCATCGTCGGAAGGACGGAAAGAGGAGACAATCATCCCTACAGGGTTTACAGGATTACCATAACCCCTGTTATTCAACGTATCGAGCTGACGGTCAGTCTTCCTCAGGAATGTATAGGGGCCGTGGTCCTCTTTCCTCTGTTGCTCCCTGAACGTCTTGATGACCAGGTGCATCGCTCTCTTCCAGTCGGCATCGAAAACAGATGTGTCACCGGTGGTCTTCCAGTAGTTGTAGGAGAGGCGGACCGTATAACAGAGTGAGTCAATTTCCCATTTACGTTCATGCAGCATCGGCTTCATATCTGTCACGTCGCTCATCCACTCACCCCCGGGATGGGGTTCATTGTTAAATGCGTTGGCATAGGGATCAATCAGGATGCACTGCGTTTGCCTGTGTACCAGTCCGGCAATCATCTCTTTAAGGTGATCATCCGTCCTTGTGAGCGGTAAATAGGGCCATACCTGTGCTGTTGAGTCACGCAGCCACATGGCGTTGATATCGCCCGTGATCACGAAAGTGTCGGGTTTACCATTTTTCATTGCATGGAATACCGTTGTATCGAGCGTGTTGGGAAAACAGTTCTCGAACATCCATGCCATTTTCGGATCTTTGATACTTGCTTTCACCCTGGCGATGGTTTTTTCCACCGCGGCGGAGGTAAAATTACGGTCACCAGCTGCCGGCCGATGAGAGGGATAGTTGTTTTTCCTGCTGGCTCCCATCACCGATGAGGTAGCCCAGGAAGGGTTCACAGCGAGTGCCGTCATCCCAAGGGTCGTTTTTTTGATAAAGTTTCTACGAGTAGTCATATGTTTGCGAGTTAAAAATAATGCTTCTGTCGGGTTTCAAAGATGCTCCCTGCCACAGTATACAGCCGGCATTGAAAAATCCTGCTCACTCTACCCTGCCCGGGATAAAGGAACATAAATGCATCAACCCTCTGATGTAAAGATATATGCCTACAATACAGAGGGAGATGTGTGCTGCCACTGCCTGTGCAAGTTGAAAACAATAGCTAAAATAGCTGTTCCTGTGCACTTACGCAACTATTCCAATACAATTTTTAATTGATTTGATTCAATAAGATTTACGCACTCGTACCAGGTAATGTGTTCACCCTACCTCCAGTTGTAAGAAACACCATCACCTTTTCACCCTGTTGATCACCAGCCCTGGTACTGCATATTATCTGCATCCGGGATTGTGCCTGATGTGCCGGAATAGGGTGCAGGCATCACAAGGGAATAGAAGAGAGAGCGTATATCAGACTATCCTGATGGGTAACTTTTTACGAAAGGCATCCTTAAAACACATCAGTGTTTCTGTCCTTGATAGTCCGAGGGGTTGCAACTCGGAGTGGATGATACGGAGCAAATCTTTGTTGTTTCTGGCATAAACCTTGATCAGCAGATCATACTGCCCGGTGGTATAATAACATTCCACCACCTCCGGTATTCTCTCCAGCTCCTGCACAACATAATCGAAGGTTGAAGGTGAAGTGAGGTAAATACCGATGAAAGCACAGGTTTCATATCCGATCTTTTCAGAATCTACAATAAACTCAGAGCCTTTGATCACCCCTATATTGGTGAGCTTTTGCACCCGCTGGTGAATGGCCGCTCCTGAGACTGCACATTCGCGTGCCACCTCCAGAAAAGGGATGCGTGCATTTCCCACAATAAGGTTAAGGATCTTCTCATCTAGTTCATCTAATTCATGTTGGGCCATTGGTTTGGTTTTAATCTGTTACAAAAAAGGGTTGTTTTGTGCAAAATTAGTAAAAAGTTCCTTTTAACAGAAAGAATGTAGACATATTCACACCTCTTTATCCAAAAACAGTGATAAAAGCGAACAAACCGGCCGATGTGAGTAACGATTTCTCATCAATCAGGAAAGTGGCGGAGTGGAGTGCACCCGGTTTCCTCTTCTCCTCAGCCACACCAAAGCGATAATAACAGCATGGATAGCGTTGAGAAAAAAAGCCGAAATCATCGGCCGTCATACGCTGCGGGAACACCGACACCTTCTCCCCGCCAAGATAGGTTATGGCACGGCTACGGATCTCTTCAGTGACCTTTATATCACTGAACACAGAGGGGTAACCTTCCGGCAGCACTACTTCAGAGGTGCAACCATACGCATTTGCAGTAGACCCGGCAATCTGTGGTATCAGCTGCAGCATCCTGCGACGTTCTTCCTCCTGCATACATCCCATGGAGCCGGCGAGGATCACCTCACCGGGGATCACGTTGGTCGCCCCGTTGGCGATGAACTTACCAAAAGAGAGCACCATGGGGTTGAACGGATTGCGTCTGCGGCTCACCAGCTGCTGCATGGCCACCACAATCTGTGATGCTGCCAGCACCGTATCATTCAGCTCGTGCGGCAGGGCACCATGTCCCCCCTGCCCTTTCACCCTGATATGTACTTCATCGGCTGAAGCCATGATCGTCCCGGTTTGAAATCCTACCATCCCTGCCGGCAGGTCGATATAGGCATGCTGCTTCACGATAAAATCGGGGTTGTAATCACGAAAGAGTCCGTCCCTGAGCATCAGGTCCGCTCCGCCGGGCGACTGTTCCTCGCCGGGTTGAAAGATGAAGAGTGCCGTTCCGGAAAAATGACTCCGCAGGGAGTGGACTATTTTAACGCAACCCATCAATGCAGCTGTCTGGGCATCATGCCCGCAGGCGTGCATCACGCCATCGTACTGTGAACGGTACTCCACCTCGTTCTCCTCCTTCACAGGGAGTGCATCCATATCGGCAACGAAAGCGATGCATCTACCGGCAGCCTGCTGCATCTTCCCTGTTGCTGCCAGGCTCTCTTGCCCGGCTTCACTCCCTTTCTCACCTGTCACCCGGGCCATAATACCGTATCCACCTATCCCGCTGCGGTAAGGAATACCCTCATTGTCGAGAAAAGCGGTGATATATGCCGCCGTCTCTTTCTCCCGGTAGGAGAGCTCCGGGTGCCGGTGCAACCAGCGATAATGACGGACGATCTCAGGATAGACCGCCGCTGCTTCCTGCTGTATCACTTGTACCATCATATCATACCTCCTCTTCAATAAATGTGCAAAGAGGTTCCCGGGAACCTCTTTGTGTTGGTAATCAATGCAACTTATGGATCACCAGCCCGGAACGTAATTTGGGCTCAAACCAGGTGGTCTTGGGTGGCATGATGTTGCCCGTGTCGGCAATATCCATCAGCTGTTTCATGGAGACAGGATAGAGTGCCAGCGCCAGCGCCATCTCACCGCTGTCGACTCTTTTCATCAGCTCTCCCAGGCCACGGATGCCTCCCACGAAATCTATCCGCTTATCGCTGCGCAGATCTTTTATTCCCAGGATCTCATCGAGGATAAGGTTCGAGGTGATGGTCACATCGAGCTGCCCTATCGGGTCGTTATCGTTGTAGGTACCCGGTTTGGCGGTGACGCTGAAGGAGCGTCCGTCGAGATAGATGGAGAAGTTATGAAGGTTCTTTGGTTTCTGTATCTCCGTCCCGGTAGGCTCCACAACGAAGTTCCTCTCCAGTTTACGGAGAAACTGCTCCGGCGTGAGTCCGTTCAGCTCTTTCACCAGTCGGTTGTAATCGATGATCGTCAACTGATTATCGGGGAAGCAGACAGCCATGAAGAAGTTATACTCCTCATCTCCCCTGTGTGCGGGATTATTCCTTGCCTTCTCTGCTCCCACCAGCGCTGCTGCCGCGGAACGGTGATGACCGTCGGCGATATACATTGCCGGGAAGGAGGCGAATATGGCGGTGATGCGGCGTATATCCTCCTCATCCGGTATCAGCCAGAAATGATGACCCACACCATCGACCGACACAAAATCATACTCCGGGATCTCTCTTGTGACCTTCTCCACGAGGGCATTGATCTCCTGATTCTCAGGATAAGAGAAGAAAACCGGCTCAATGTTGGCATCGTTCACCCTCACATGTTTCATACGGTCCTCCTCCTTGTCGCGACGGGTAAGCTCATGCTTCTTTATCTTACCGCTCATGTAGTCCTCCACGCAGGCACCCACCACAAGTCCGTATTGTGTTTTGCCGTTCATGGTCTGGGCATAGACATAATAGTACTCCCTCTCGTCCTGCATGAGCCACCCATTGTCCTGAAACATCCGGAAGTTCTCCGCAGCCTTCAGGTAGACATCCTCATCATGTTCATCCTTCCCTAACGGAAAATCTATCTCCGGCTTGATGATACGATAGAGTGATTTCTCATTTCCTGCAGCCTCTGCACGGGCTTCTTCAGAATTCAACACATCATAGGGGCGTGAAGCCACCTCTCTGACAAATGCTTTGGGCGGACGAACGCCTCTGAATGGTTTTACCAACATACGATTAAAAAAATTATCTTGTTTTGATGTCAGGGATGTGCAGTGATGATTCATTCCGACCTGCGGGATGTTCGTTCCGGCTGCACCGGCCCTGGTTAAAAAATGGTTGAAAAAGTATCGTTCTTTTTCGCAAATGTAGCCATTTTATCCCGAATAAAAGAACAACGCAAAGGAGATTTGACAAAAAACAGTTACATTTGTTTCTTTATAATGATAATCGTAACAACATGATACAAATAGCTGAGCGTAAGATAATGGAAGCTGCCGAAAAGGGCATGGATGAGTTTCTGAAAGTGTTCACCGACGCCTACCTCGAGACTGTGGGTGGTGATATCACGGCAGAGAACATGGAGAAATTAAACGGCTATCAGCATACGTTGCTGGCGCTACGTTTTTTCTCGGAGGAGGTAAACCAGGGCGGGTTTGTTCAGTTGATACAGAACGGTTACGGAGGCTATATCTTCGACAACCCGGTGGCTAAGGCACTGAGACAGATGGGTGCTGGCGGGCTCTCAAAGATCCTTTACAAGGCGAAAGAGATCTTCGATGCGCACCGTGCGGAGCTGGAGCGTGAGACCACTGAGGAGGCGTTCGCGGCGATGTATGTCGATTTTGAACAGTTCGACGAGCTGGAGGAGAAGTTCTTCTATACTGAGGAGGAGGAGACCCGGATCATCGCACAATATGTGGATGAGAACCTGGAGGACTTCGCTGAGATAGTGGCATAGTTTACCGTCACAGATCGACACCTTCCCGGGTATATGGATAAAAAGAGGGATCCATAATAAACAATCCCTCTTTTTTTTAGTCAAAGGAATATGTTAAAGCACTATGAACCTTTTAAAGAGGAATGATATGAAAAAAGTTACAGCTAAATTAACGGTCGTTCTCACAATGCTCATCATGGCACTTGGTTTCAGTAATTGCGGAACATCCTACTATGGTGCCCGGGGAGGTGATTATTACGACAATTATTACGACTACAATCCGGTGTGGGCTCCCGATTATTACGCGGGAACGCGCTACTACTACTTCCCGGACATTGAAACGTACTACGATCTGGCAACGCGCAATTTCGTCTATCTCAATAACGGGCGCTGGCTTTTCGCCCGGTCACTTCCCCCCTTCTACTCCACGTTCAACCTGGGGAATGCGTTTGTGGTCATCGTCGACCGTAACATATACGATCCGTGGATGCATCATCAATTTTACAATTCACATTATCCGCGGTATTATTACATTGACTACTACGACTATAGTAATATCCCGTATGTAAGAGCTTACAACGAGAACGGGCGTCGGGCCGTATACTGGAAGAATAACGAACGGAATCGTGCCCGTGAGTGGGGAGACAGAAGCATCCGTGATGGGCGCAACTTCAAATACTCATCCGACGACCGTCGTGTGCAGCAGGAGGTCAGCCGCAGGGTGACGCAACGTGCAGCCCCTACACCGGAAGAGGTAAGCCGCCTCGGCAATGCCGACGAAGGACGCCTCACCAGCCGTGATGCCAACAGGACAACCACCAACAGGACAGCAACCGACCGGACAACCACGACACAAACGCCTGCCCGGCAGACAGCGCCCAATACGCAGCGTACGAGCACCAGCCGTACCGAGGAGACCAATTACTACGGCGGCTCCATCGGCCAACCTGTGCGTGTTGAACGGCAGATGCGCGAGAGCACCGGTGCAAGGAGAACAACCGAAACACGCAGCAGCACCACAACCACCCGCAGTTCCGGGAGTGAAACACCCACCCGCAGTACCAGCGGCGGACGCAGGTAAATAAGACAGGTAAAAAAATGGAACCG
>Ga0079223_10000647_pt1 | contig 18591 bp, 15 predicted proteins | sample Stecom2011_FD_75072 | JGI IMG/M metagenome (GOLD analysis project Ga0079223, IMG submission 75072) | Agricultural soil microbial communities from Utah to study Nitrogen management - Steer compost 2011 | ecosystem: Environmental > Terrestrial > Soil > Agricultural land | place: USA: Utah... | reverse complement strand
TTATCAACAGGATTTAAATCGGGACTCTACAATATTAGATTATAAATTATAATTTTTATACAGAATTGGTTAAAAATAACAACGTTCAACACAGTTTTATACACTTCATAAACTTATAGCTTTTACTCAAATGGTGTAATTAAACAAAGAACCAATCTGGCAGATCTATTTCCTGTTATACCGAACTATGCATATAAATCTAAATATCTTCCATGACCACACACAAACAGGAGCTAATATCATGGCAGAAACTATTTCAATTGAGGAGAAAATTGATCCAACATTAGGAATACCTGAAAAGGTAAATGTTACCATTAACACCCGACGAAACATTCAATGGAAAATTTTCAATGCAACTCGTTATGTACTCCCGTATCCAAGAAAAATCGTAAATTATTTGGGTATAAAAAGTGCACTTCTGACGCATAATCCACAACACCATTTCTTTCCGTTTAAACTGGGAATTGAAGCATCCAGCCGTTGCAACCTGAAATGTCCCTTGTGTCCCCGGACAGCAAATACAGACAGACCAACCGGTGACATGGATTATGAACCATATACTAAACTCATTGATACTATGTCACCGTATCTTTTTCAGGTTCGGTTCCACAACCTTGGAGAACCTACCCTTAATCCTCGCTTACCCGATATGATCACGTATGCCCATAAAAAGAGAATGTATACCAATTTTCATACAAATGGCCATTTTCTTACAAAAAAGCTGGTAAATGCCCTGATTGATTCAGGACTTGACGAAATAAATGTTGCACTCGATGGGTTAACTGATGCAGTATATTCGAAGTACAGAGTTAATGGGTCGGTTGCGAAAGTTAAAGATGGTATAATTAATTTATGTAAAATCAAAAGAGAAAGAAAATCCAGATCACCTCGTATTAACCTTCAGTTTCTTGTAATGTCTCACAATGAACATGAAATACTTGAACTAAATACCTTTGCTGCTGAGGCTGGAGTAGACTGGGTTTTCCTTAAACCTGTGAATATTATGATTGGCGTTGATACCGGTAATAAAGAATATCTCCCTTCAAATTCGAAATATTCCCGATATAATATGGAAAATGAAACTATTGAACTTTCAAAAAAGTACAAATGTACAATTACCTTTTCTGAGCTCATTGTTAACTGGGATGGTTCGATCAGCTTGTGTGCGTGTGATAATCCGGATTCCGGAATAATTAAAGGTAATGTGTTTATGGATGGAATTAAAAAGGTCCTCTCTGGAAAAGATTTTATCAATGCCCGGGCAAAAAGTTTGAAAATGGAATATGATATGTGCAGATACTGCATCGATGCAAAATGTTCTGTATGAAATACAAAATATTCAACAATGAATTACCTATTATGATATAGGTTTTATAGTAAGACAATCTTTTTTTCAGACAAAAATGTATGATTTAAGAACCATTGGCTTGGTATTTAAAAGCCCTCACATTATGCTGGTTGCGCAGCTCAGCCCCCCCCCGAAAGTTACTCTTAGACTGAAAAAAATCATCCAATAAGAACATCTCCGTTTATATTTACCACGAAAAAAAGAATACAACGTTTTTCAAGAGTAACTGTGATGCCTAATAATCTTATTCAAATTAATCCGCTGGTTTCTCCTCAATGGGATAAAGCCGTTTTAAACAGTTCATATCCACAATTCTTTCATCGGTCTAACTGGTTAAAAACAATAACAGATACATATAAATTCAAACCTCTGTGTTTGATGGTCGAATCAGAACCAGGCTGTACAATCCCCCTCCTGATCGCCAGAACATTGCCAGGAAAGAAAAAAGCTATTGCACTCCCATTTTCAGATTCGTGTGATATCTATTGCTCCAATATTGAACCAGTTGAGCTGGTATCGAAAATTATACAGGTTATTCGGAATGAAAACATTAACAAACTTGAATTCAGAGGTACAAACCACTTCCAACCATCAGGTGAACCTTCTCATTCTTACTGGGAACATCGTCTTCATTTAACAAAAGAAGATGCTCTCTGGAAGAATTTATCCCCCTCAAAAAAAAGAAATATTAGAAAAGCGCAAAAAAATGAAATAATCATTACATTTAATAATGAAAAGAATGCTCTGCAGATCTATTACAACCTGCATTGTCTTACCAGAAAGAGGCATGGGCTCCCCCCTCAACCGGTTTCGTTTTTTAATGCGATTTACGAAAATATCATTGCAAAAAATTGTGGCGAAGTCACCCTTGTATACTCAGGAAACACACCGGTTGCAGGTGCTGTTTTTTTATTTTCCGGTTCCGAAGCTATATACAAATTTGGTGCTTCTGATAATAATTTTCAGCCCATGCGAATTAATGACCTGCTCATGTGGGAAGCTATCAGGCGATATACTGAAAAAGGGTATTCATCACTTTCTTTCGGAAAAACTGAAAAGTTCCACGAGGGGCTATGTCATTACAAAGAGGGGTTTGGTGCTTTAAGAAAAAACCTTTCCGATCACTATTATGTTGTTAAAACTGGTGAAAAGGTGAAAAAAACATCCAAAGCCTATTACGGAGCTATTAACCACCTGTTAAGAAAAATGCCAATTTCAGTATTGCGAAAGTTTGGCGAGGTATTGTATCAATATGCTGTTTAATATTCTGTATGGATAACATATAATACAATGATTTGCGATTTTTAATGTTATTATTTTCCAATAAAGTAAAAATTCAATGTGAGAGACCCGATTGAACAGTGGCAAAACAGATCGGAAATCTCTGCCTGCACCAGTATCTCAATACTGCTCATCTCATGATATTAATCAGATTCTGCTGGGAAACGAAACTGCTGACCTGCCCTTTGCAGAAACCAAACTAGCAGAAAACTATTGATCTGTACTGCTTTTTATGAAGGATTCTGGATTATTCCAATAATGAAAAGAGATAAGGTTTCGTTAAAAGCAAACGCGTTCAGTAACTGGTTTTTGCTGGCGATAAATGTTGGGATTGGTTTTTTCCTCACACCATTTATAATCAACAATCTGGGAAACAGCAGATATGGTATTTGGACTCTTGTAAACTCTGTAATAGGTTATTATGGTATAATCAATTTAGGAGTAGGTTCTGCAGTAACACGTTATATAGCCCTGTATACAGGAAAAAAAGATTCCGGAGCTATAAATGAAATCGCAAGTACTACATTTGTTATGTTTACTGTAACAGCAGCGATTGTTACTGGTTTCAGTTTAATATTTGCAGGAATTTTTGCAGATTTTTTTAATGTTGATGAATATCAGAAAAATGAGTTTATCAATACAATTATCATTCTTGGTACAACAACAGGCATAACATTTATCTCAAATGTTTTTACAGCTATACTTACATCCCGTGAGCACTACATTTCGGTAAATTTTTTTAGTAGCATTTTAACTTTAACACGAGCAATATTAATTGTTGTTTTTGTGCATAATGGATTTGGTATCACAGGAGTAGCATCTGCCACACTTGCAGTGAGCATATTGCAACTAATAATAAAATTAGTACTATATAATTATCTGTTACCTGATATTAAAATCAGCTTTAAAAGCATCAAACGAAACACTTTAAAAATTCTGGTTTTGTACGGTGGTATAACTACAATTATTCAGATTGCAGATATTTTAAGAATTAATATAGACAGTCTGGTCATTGGACGATTTTTAACATTGGAGGCGGTTGGTATTTATGGAGTTGCAGCACTATTATTAAGATACATGGGAAAAGTAATAATTTCGGGCGTAAGTGTTTTAAATCCACGTTTTTCGAATCTGGCAGGAAGTGGAGATTCAGATGAACAGAAAAGATTACTATTCAAATCATTACAACTGGCATCGTTTATTTCTTTTGGAATGACTTTGTTTGCTATAGCATTTGGTCCGCATTTTATAATTTTCTGGGTTGGTGAAGAATTTGTCGAGGCATCTTATGTTTTAATTATTGTCTCTGCTGCTTATGCATTTGATCTTGCTCAAAGCCCCAGTATCGCACTATTGTACGCGAAAAACAAGCACAAATATTACGCATTCTATATTATCCTGGAAGGTGTTGCAAATCTTCTCTTGAGCATAATACTGGTTCAAAAACTTGGCATGACAGGAGTTGCAATTGGTACTGCAATTCCCATGCTTATTTCAAAATGTATTGTTATGCCCCTTTATGTGTGCAAAGTTTTGGATCTTTCTTTGAAAAACTACCTCAAACCATTCAGTATACCTTTAGCTTTGTCGTTAATTTTTTTAACAACAATTTACAGCACTGGCCTGTCCAATATTATCTCAAATAATGATCAGGTTATATTCAGCGTTTCGGCTTGTACGGTGGGAGCTGTTTATATGATTATTGCTTTGATGTTTATGTATAGAGGTTCTTTAATTACACTGTTAAAATCAATTTTTAATCTTTGAATTCTCGCATTTAAAGGTTTTTACTTCGATCTTTTCCCGGTTTATAAACACCTGTTTTATAAAGAATTATTTTAAGGATAAGGAATAAAAAATTAGCTGTTGAAGTAATAATCATTGATGGATGTTTTTTAATGAGAATAACAGCATTAGCGAATTGTCCGACTCCAAGTCTTGAATGTGCTGATCTGATTGCATAGTTTGCAATCCAGCACCTTATTTTTCTTCTGTTTTCCAATCTGGAATTTGCTACAATGTTATCAGGCCATAACAAGAAAGCTTCTAGAGGATTATTATAATAAGACCCTTTTGCAAGGTCAGATGCATTATTATGGTACCATGCCAAAGGTATACAATTCCTGAAAAATGTATGATTAAACGCAAGTTGAAGCCATAAATAAAAATCTTCACCATAGGTGTGTCTTGTTGATCCATAAAAATGATAGCCATTCCTGAACACATCGCTTCTTAGAAAAACAGTTGAAGTAAACCAAAGATAAAGGTTTCGTTTTTCACGAATGGCAGTATCCGGGGTAATGACACCATGACAAAGCTCAATTCCTCTTCGCTTGTAAATGTCTATAATACTGTTGCCGTGTTCCGGGTTTTCCGAATTGACAAACTCCTGGTACCATGCAGACACACATATATCACAGGTTGTATGTTTTTCTAAAAGGTAGTAAGAATCCTCCAAAAAAGTGGGCAACCACTCATCATCTGCATCAAGAAATGCAATATACTTACCCCTGGATTCCTTAACCCCCCTGTTTCGTGCAGCTCCTGGACCTTTATTGCTCTGATTATACATACGGAAAGGGAGGTTTTTATGGCGTGTAACAATTTCGGGCCCGTTATCAGTTGAACCATCATTAATAATAATTATTTCGTAATCCTTAAACGTTTGACAATCAACAGAATCAAGTGCCCGTTGGACAAATAGCTCTTTATTATAAAGTGGTATTATAATGCTGACAGTTGGTTTATTATACATAAAAGTATTCAATTGAATAGATCCTTCAAAGCTTTTCTATGACTACAATCAACTCTTTCAGAACAAAAAAATAACTATCCAGTTAATAAATTGCATTGATTATTTTCATTAATCATTCAAATCTAATGGAAATAACTTATAGTAGTTGAATAATAATCGGGGAATACGGAAATTATAAAGGTTTCTTTTGAAAAACTGCAATTGTAACCCTGAAGTAAGTGTAATAATTCCTACCTACAATCGGTCTGAAAAAATTATAGAAGCTATAGAAAGCGTTTTATCGCAGAGTTTTAAAGATTTTGAAATCATAGTTATTGATGATGGTTCGGAGGATTGCACCCAAAAAGTACTTGAAAAATATAAAGAACAGATAATAATATGCACAAAATCTAATTCAGGGGTAAGTGCTGCCAGAAATTGTGGACTAATAGAAGCAAAAGGAAATTGGGTAGCTTTTTTAGATTCCGATGATAAATGGTTTAATAACAAACTTGAAAAGCAAATAGAATTTAACAAAGCAAACGGAATAGATGTGTCTTTCTGTAATTATGCTCTTAATTCTTCTGTTTATGAAATACTTGAAAACAGGATCACAAATTCATTCGAACTTTTTCTGTTGAGTGAAGAAAAATTACATATCAGTACCTTATTAGTAAAAAGAAAGCTGCTCAGGTTCTTCGATGAAACATTGTCTATTTGTGAGGATAATAAATTATACTATGACCTAGCCTCAAAAGTAAAAACCTGGGGTTATTTAGGGGAACCATTGGCATCAATTACCCGTGATGTAGCAGCGCACAGTTTGATGAATACAAAAGAACCTGCAAAGATATACAAAATGGCAAGTGATTCGCTTGCTGTACATTATCAGGCATTGCTGATCAGCAGGAAAGAAAACAGGATTGTCTTGAACAGAATAAAAAAGATTATAAGTAATTACTCTTTTGTTGTAGCTAAGATGTCTGTTTCAGTTTATGGTTATAAAAATTCATTGGATTTGATATTAAGGTCAATTGGTAATGCCAGAACTATGAAAATATTCATAAAAACAATATTTCTTTTGATTGTTCCACCCGGAATACTCAAAAAAATTGTTTGTAAAAGATAAAGTTACAAATAGGTCAAAACACATTTATTATTCACTTGATTATTGCAATTACATGCTTGTGAACAAACAGAATAGACAGGATTACGCATAAAACCTTGGGCAATTTTTAAAAATGGCAACAGGTGGTATTTTTGAAAAAATGCAGAACAATTTTTGCAATTGCTATTCTTCATTTTATTCTCTCTAAAAATTATAAGCAGGATTGTTCAAGTCTGAAAGTTTTGTAAACATATCACATAATCAGCTATGGTTCCTGAAACTGTAATTAAAAAACTACTGCCACTTTATTTGCGGCAAACCATTAATAAAACTATTATTAACTTGTATACTAAACATGTTAAAGGAATCCGGTATGTCAAACTTATGGATGAAGAAGCTGCTGTTACCTGCCTTTTAAAAAACGCAGACTCGTTTATAGAACAGTTTATTGACCACTATTTAACTATGGGATTCAAGCACATTTTTATTCTTGATAATAATTCAACCGACAATACAGTCATTAAAGCTCAAAAATATCCAAATGTGAGTATCTATTCCACAAAAGCATCTGTAAAAAAATACCAAAGCTTTATTAAATCTGAATTCGCAAGAAAAACCATTCATGGTGGCTGGTGTCTTGATGTGGATTGTGATGAGTTTTTCGATTATCCTTATTCAGATGTTATGAAACTGAGTAATTTGTTGGATTATCTTAACCAACATAAGTATTCTTCAGTGTTAACACACATGCTTGATATGTTTTCAGATGAAAAAATATCTTACCAGAAAACAGAATGCCAGGAGAACTTAAAAAAAAAACACCGTTTTTATGAATTGAAAGACGTAGAAAAAATAAACTATAGGTCATCAAAACTGGCAAAAAAATACGGTATGGGAAACAGGTTACCTGAATCTGAATTAAAAATCTATTTTGGTGGTATCAGAAAGAAGCTTTATGGTTGTAATTGCATGCTTACGAAACACTCGCTTTTTTCACGACAGGAAAAAATTAAATTGTTTCCTCATACTCACTATGTAGATAATTCCAGAATCGCAGATATAAGTTGTGTATTATTGCATTATAAATTTACAAGCAATGCATATAATATTGCATGGCAAAACATGAAATCATTTGAGCATACAAATACATATTCTGGTTTGAAAGAGTTAATTGATTCAAAACCAGACTTCAAAATTAAACGGGATGATTCATTATGCTTAAATGATCTTAATGACCTGGTGGATAATGGGTTTTTGACAGTATCGTCTAAATTTCTTGAACATGCACACCGTTCTTACTGTCATTCCAATGGATGCTGGAGTCCATCTGTTCTTCCTTCAAACATCAAACAACCTTTTCGTAAAGAGACCCTTTAATTGTAGGATACCGCTGTCATGAAGGCAATTCTATTATTGACGTGAATTAACGTGATATGTTTGAAAAACAACCTTTTCCTTGAGCATTAAAATAAGTACCCTGGCGGCTTGCAAATAAAACCCGACAGGCTGACTGTTATCGGGGGACATATAGTTTGCTGGTGTAGAAAAGACTTGAAAAGAAAGTTTTATTATCATTCTCTTTCTCCTCTTCTTTTGGGTATTTACGCAGTTGTTGCCTGTTTGGTAAATAAAATGTTACGGATATTTCTAAAACTGCAGAAAATCCAGTTTCTTTACCAGGATCATTTTAAAGGATAAAACTGTTCCTTTTTTAGTCAGCAGGTATTTTTTCCCACTCGCACAATTCCGATTAAATTGTGATATTTCTATATACAAAAAAACAGTCGGATATATGAAACCTTTTCAACATGTGTCGAATTTATTAACAGATTAATATAATCATCCCTGAAAGAGTATGGTTTTTATATTTTTAAACCCAAATGTAATCCTGGCACACAAATTGTTTATTGATTGGTCCTTTGTTAAGGTTTCGCCTGTTATAAATGAGATTATAATTGAGATTATAATAATGTATCAGGTACAGTAAGGGATTACACTTTCAATGTTTTTTTCGGCCTTTTTTAAATTACATCGGGAATCATAAATTAGCCCTGTTTTACTTATTATATTTTTTCAGGAGATTTTTGCATCTGCAGTGTTTCATGGTAAACGGATTGATATGATTATTACAGAGATAGTATAATTTTAAAAGTATAAGGTTTTAAAAAACTTCAACGGTAACGAGGTTTTTCATGGACAAGAAGCTCTCAATTTCACTACTGATGCTTCTCTTCTCCTTATCCTTCAAAGTCGATTCAAAATCTTATAATGACCTCCCCCTTCTTGACCGAATCACCATAGACAGTGTTACCTGGGAATTTAAGAATCCGGTTCCGGTTGGGCAATTTATAACTGGGGATTACTATGTAGTTGGTGAAGTCACTGTTACTTCTATTACTCCTGCTCCTGCAAATAATCGAAACGGTTCTGTAGTTAATCCACCAATTTTGCAGAGAAGTGGTTATGATGACCGGGTGGATGGGGATCGGTTCAAAGAAGATCTCAGATCATATCCCCCAATCCAATTAATTCCTGGTGATCAGCTTTTATCTTCAGTGAGTGTTACCGATGATGAGCACAAAAATCTTCATCGGTGGTTACGAGAACGAACATCAGACAGAACGGTAAGTCCTGTATACTCAATTTCGATTTTAACATGTCTCGAAAAGCCGGTTTCAGAAGATGCGTTCAGACCCTCTTATGGAGATCCGGAGAAAAAAATCTATTACGGTAGTGATATTAACCGAAAATTACTTCCAAAGCTTGAAGCAGTAGCTTCACTTCGGGATATCGATGAATTTGCAGAGCATTTCAGAAGGCCCTGGGTGGATATATGTCAGTTTTCATTTGACGCACCGATAGGGTATATGCCTGATTATGGACGGGAGATCGCAAGAGCCGTAGGTATGGCTTCATTGATGCTCATGGTAGAGGATTATCCCGAAGAATCGAGAGAAAAATTGATGACAGGGCTTATTCAGTATGGAATAGATCTCTGGGGTATGGTAAAAGGTGGTCGTAGCGGCTGGTCTGCACATGGAGGTCATGGAAGCGGAAGAAAATGGTCGATCATGTTTGCCGGGATTATGCTCGGTGATGAGCAGATGGCGAGTCCTACAGTAGCAAATCCGGAACTGAAATTTGGTGAAGATATGCAAACAGCCTATGATGATTGCTGGACAGGAGCTGATGTGGTTTACACCGGACATCAGGGATTATGGAATGGAGAACCAGTGAGTTCAACACCAAGCTGGGGACCTTACGAGCATCTTCATCCGACTGTATGGTACAGTACCTTTGATGGACATCATCAGTGGAATATCGGAGAGAATTACCGGCGCTGCTGTACCAGCATCGCCTGGGTTGGGCAGGCATTGGCCGCAAGATTGATGGGAGCTGTAGACCTGTGGAGTCATGATCCGTTTTTTGATTATGTAGACAGGTGGATGTTTGAGGATGACAGTGAGCAAATGAAGGCTTTCGGTGAAGCAGGGCTGAATTATTCTGCCAACTGGCAGCGCCAGGGGCAGGCCTGGGACACATTTGTTAATCAGATGTGGGAAATGTATCGTAAAAAAGCCGATGAGATCAATACTATTCCAAAATCCGGAAAAACCAGGGAATCATCATATCGGTGCAGACAGAGTGGATTAATGCTCTCGGGTAATGCAATATTTATGGATGGATTGAAAAGCGTTTTGGAAAAACATTCACATATTAATATCTATTCGATAAACGGTAAGAGTGTAGGGAGTATAAAAACGGAAAGTTTTTCAAAAGATATTGGGACCCTTTTCCATGTAGTGAATGGAGTTTATCTCTGGCGGGTACGATAGAAGAAGTATTTTTACTGTCAACAGCCAAAAGTCGCTTAAAAAAGGATACCCAAAAATCAGCAATCGCAATAAGTTATATGGGTGACATTTTTTCTGCTCCTGTGTTAAAAGGGCAAGAGTTTAACCTAACATCAATAATTTTTTTTAATCCATTATCTTTTCTTCATATATTTGGGTAAGTTGTTAAAAACAAGACACAAGTGTCGGCATGTTTTACACTAGCCACACTGCAGTTTTATCAGAACCTGGTAATTATCAAACTTAACCTCCTCTTGTAAAGCTGTTTTTAGACATTTACATATCGGCATTATTATTGCTAATGTTGGTTCCTGATTCTTAAACTCCATTTTCCCATCTAAACACAGGAGGTTTCATGAACCTTAAGCATTTTATATTTCTCGCGTTACCGTCGGCATTGTTTGCCGATGCAATTACTCCGGGGTCATACACCACATCTCTTGATCAAGGTGAAAATATCACCATAAGGAAAACTGTTACCATAAGCCAGGCGCCTCCGACAAGTGCCAAGGTTGATGTTTTCTTTTTGACCGATGCCACTGGAAGCATGGGTTCACTTATTAATTCAGTGAAATCAAGCGCGACACAAATTTTTACCAATACTGCAAGTCTTGGTGATGTATCGTTTGGAGTGGGTGAATATCGGGATATTTATGATTCATTTACATACCGTCTCAATACTGATATCACAAATGATCTCGATGCTGTTCAGTCAGGTATCAACCAGTGGAATGCAAGTGGTGGGGATGATTGGCCGGAAGCAAATCTTTATGCACTAGAACAAGTTGCTAAGGAAACATCATGGCGCGATGCTTCAACCAGGATTCTTGTATGGTTTGGTGATGCACCTGGACATGATCCAAGATCGGGATCAACAGAGGCTTCTGCCATTGAAGCTTTACAATCTGATAAAATCGTTGTTGAGGCATTAAATATCAGAGATCTCGATGAATATGGTCAGGCAACTCGCGTTGCCGAAGCTACAGGTGGTGATCTCTGGAATGGTGCTGTAACTTCTAATATTGTTGAGGTAATAGGTGATGCCATAGAACAAGTATTTCAGAACTACAATACAGTTTCTCTTGAAGCTGTCGGGAATGAACCAGGTGTTGGTGTTTCAATAGCACCTGTTGAGTATACTGGCACCTATGATCGTTCTGAAGAGCGAACATTTGATTTTGATGTCACATTTACTGGTATAGAAGAAGGCACTCATTCATTTTCCATCAATGCACTTGTAGATGGTGGAATTGTGGCAACAGAGTCTGATATTATTACAGTAAACAGTGCTAATGTTCCTGAACCGCTATCAATAGTATTCCTTGGTATGAGTCTGCTTACACTTTGTGGCTACAGGTTGAATTATCGTAAAAAGTAGCATTTAAGTTTTCTGGCATAATCTTTAGGGAGAGGTTTACCACCTCTCTTTTTTTATTTAAACCACCTTTATTCTTAGAGAAAGTTTTTTTCTAATATCAATAATCCCTTTTTAACTCAGAACAGATATTATTTGGTTAAATTACCGACATGCATATTACTTTACTTTTAGCTGTAAGCATTGCTGAAATAACAAAAATGCATTATACATAATATTTAATTAATTTATATTCTATTATAACTTCCTATATTTAAAACTCTTAATTAAACACTATTCTTATATACAGAGGAGGTTAATCGTGTTTACTCATTGTTACACTGTTTTAGCTTTGTATTCTATGGTTCTATTAATTTTCAGTTCCTCTTTGGGAACTCCAATATTTAATACCGATATTGACACTTCTGAATTGATTGAGCAATGGTCCAATTTTCATGAACAAGATTTTAAAGGTAATCTTCAGAGAGCACTGATGCTCTTTAATGAAGGGAATTACGATTCAGCTCTCATTTTAACAGAAAAACACCTTCAAAAAAATCCGACATCCGGCCCGGCACTTGAAATCAAGGGTGCTGTGCTCGCAAAATCAGGTAATACAGATGAGGCAATATCTGTTTTACAAACTGCATCTGCACGCAATCCTGAACAGAGTTCTGCTATTACCAAGATCGGAGATATATATCTGGCTAAAAAAGATACAATTAAAGCTATAGATATGTTTAAAAAATCACTACACATTAATAGCTCCGATCGCATGGCACATCAAAGATTGGGCTTAATTGCAGAAAAAAAACATGATCTCCAAAAAGCTATTTATCATTTTGAAAAAGGTATTATTGGTACTCCAACCGACTATATTGGAGTAAAGTTAAACCTTGCAAACCTGTATAATCAGATTGGAGATCCTGAAAAAAGTATTGTTTTACTGAAAAACCTTATTACTATTAAAAATGACAATCCATCTATATTTACTGCTTTAGGTATTGCTTTACGTCTTAAAGAAAAAACAGAAGAATCTGCGCGGTATTTACATAAATCTCTAACATTAAACCCGAAACAGGCCAGTGCGTGGTATCACCTCGCTATAACATTGAAAACACAGGGTAAATTGAATGATGCACTTTCAGCATATAATAATGCTTTAATCTATTCTGAAAATAATCCGCTTATTAAAAAAAACATTGCAGATATTTACATTCAACAAAAGAAACAAGATAAAGCTGCATCTGTTTATGAATCGCTCATTTCTGAAAACTCAGCAGACCCAGAAACTTTTGACTTACTTGCCACATTGTATCAAACACAAGGAAAACTCGACAAAGCTAAAAATGTTATTACATCAATGTTGCAAAAATATCCAGACAATCCGATTTCTGAATATAAGACAGGTACATTTTATGCCTATACTGAAAACTATGAACAGGCAATCATTCATCTTAAAAAAGCTCATGAATTAGCCCCCAAAAATACTGTAATTCTTAAAGCTTTAAGTTTAGCATACTCACGAATTGCTAACTATTCCATGGCAATTGCCGCTGCGTCCAGCATTGTAAGCATCTCTCCTGAAAATGCTGAAAACCTGTTTTACCTTGCTACTCTTTACCATGATGCCGGTAAAAGAAAAGAAGCTGCTGATATCTACAAGACTATACTATCAATCAACCCCGACCATGCTTTTGCGTTAAACAATCTGGCAACCCTTCTTGTCCATGATAATACCTCAGAAGCACTGCGTCTCTCCCGGAAAGCATCTGAACTTCACCCTGATAACGGTAGTTTTATTGATACTTATGGATGGGCTCTCTATAAAAATAAAAATGTTAATGATGCTTTCCGAGAACTCAAAAAGGCGCTGAAATTATTACCGGAAAACGCTTCAATTAATTATCACATGGGAGTAGTTTATTTTGCAAAAGGCAACAAGTTTGCTGCCAGGGAGAATTTACAGAAAGCACTAAATATATCAATGTCCTTTGATGGAGCTGACGAAGCAAACAGATTGCTTAAAAACTGCTTTGAACATTAAAAAACAGATGCAGACATACTCTCTAATAATCTCCTATCTTTTTTCAGGGTTTTGAACGTGCTTTAATACGACAATTAAACCATAAAAACTAGGTCTGAAAATCTCCAGCTTATTTTCTTATATTCAAATTAATATAACTCCATGCTTCTTTCAGGTACATTTGTTGCATTAAAAACAAAACCAATATTACTACACCCATAACAAGAATAAAAACCTATGGAAATCTTCGATCTGGTAGGTCCCAATAAAGCTCTGTCTGTATTCGGAATAAAACTGGTCGGATTTACAGCAGAAAATAGTGGAAAAGCACTGCTGACTCTTTCCTTGCTGGTTTTTTTCATTCTATTAAGCTATCTTTTGCGCCGGTTTGCCCGGTTGATTATCAAGGGAAGAAAAGACGCAAGAACTCTGTTCTGGTCAAATCAGGCAATAAATATTACTATCACCTTTCTATTCTTGATTGGATTTCTTTCAATCTGGTTTGATGATCCTGTGCGGCTTGCCACTGCATTTGGTCTTATTTCAGCCGGACTTGTTTTCGCTCTTCAAAGAGTCGTTACAGCAATCGCCGGATACTTTATAATCCTCAGGGGAAGACTTTTTAATGTAGGCGACCGGATCTCAATGGGTAATGTCCGGGGTGACGTGATAAGTTTATCTTTTACTACTACATCGGTGATGGAAATGGGGCAGCCCCCGGCTGTTCAACAGGCAGATCCTGCAATGTGGGTCGAGGCACGTCAGTATACAGGAAGAATTGTTAATATTACAAACGATAAAATATTTGACAATCCGATTTATAACTATACCCGCAGTTTCCCCTACCTGTGGGATGAGATGCATTTTATGATAAAATACGGTTCCGATAGAAAGCTGGCTGAAGAGGTCCTACTTACTTCAGCTTATCAACATACAATACCGATAAGCAAAATTAGTAAACCGGATCTGCTTGAGCTTGAACGACGGTATCTTTTAAAACCATCACAGCTTGAGCCCCGTGTCTATTACCGCATAACCGATAACTGGCTTGATCTTACACTGCGCTTTATAGCACTGGACCATGAAATACGTGAGCTCAAAGACCGGTTAACAAGAGAAATTCTTTCATCGTTTGAAAGCAATGGAATCGGAATCGCTTCAGCAACTATTGATATTACAGGATTGCCAAAGAAGCCTGTTTCTGTTAATATCGTTTAAAAAAATCTCCTCACTGTTCATTCCAAATTACCAATTCCTAATTCCAAATTCGCTCCCTTTCCCAAATCACTGTAAAATATTTCGACATCTTTATGGGTTTCTTTATAATATCTGATCCCAAACCTACCAACGGCAACATTAACTGCACTGCTTATCAATGGCATGTATTTTGCATATTACCTTCTCAAATTTAACATTAAAAAAGGAGTAATTATGAAACGCCTTATTTCCTCAGTACTGGTTGTATTAGGGATAGCATCTTATGTCGTATCAGCGCCAGTATTTTTTACTGATAATTCCTTTAGTGGAGCTGGGGGTAACACTACTTTTTATAATGGCACCTATGGAATTACCCTTGATGCTGAGCCAAGGAATACTTGGCCATTATCAGACGCTACGCTTACATGGAATAATGATTTTGGTATTGGTATAAATTATGGCCTTATTGATATATCAGATGAAATCGATTACCCCGAAGTACTTACAATAACATTCGATAATGAAGTAAATCTCGAATCTTTATATATTAGCAAACTTTTTCATGATGAATACACATTGGATTTTGGATTCTTTCAATTTACAGTAGCCGAATGGGATGAAGAGGGTATATACAAGCTTAGTACTGGTGAAACAGGAGAATTTATAACTGAAAATGAAAATGGTGAATTAATTGTCGATGTTAACAGAACAGTAAAAAGTGTTAAACTGTCCGCAAAAGCTGAAAATGTTGTAGATATATTTGCTCACGACTTTTCGGTCAGAGGTGTAAGTTACACATCAGTTCCAGAACCTGCTGTACTTTCCTTTCTTGGAATCAGTCTACTTAGTCTGGGATTCTTTCGTTCAAGAAAAAAATAAAACATTCTTTTTAAGCTAAATTTTCAGGATATCAGTTTTGTAAATTGATATCCTTATTTTTATTCTATTGTGAATCAAATATTCTCGCCGAGCTAATAAATACTACTGAAGATTTAAGAAGGTATTAATAATTTGTTACGCCAAGCGCACCATGTGACTTTTAGTGTAAAGAGTATTATTAGCTGAAGGCCTCTGTTTTCCCGCGAACGGGACCACGGGCACCTGACATTGTAGTTCTTGACTTGGTACAGGAGATACGGAAAGGCTGGTTGCTGTCAGGATTACCTATTAATAGTCATTGTTATAAATACTGATCGCTTATCGCTCAACGCTTCTGATCTTTTTTCACCAAGAACCCGGATTGCCGGTTCACACTGAATAAGGTGCAAGCCGCGCCTTCGTGAACCAGCTTTTGCTCCCGGAGAATATGATAATCTATATCCTGATCTAACCATAGGCTGGTCGCTCAGCGAAACAGATTATTCATATTCCATTACATTCAGGATATTGTTGTTTTTATCCGTCCATCTATTATAGAATTTTATCATACAACAAATATTAAATTGTGTATATATTACTCTGTTTAATTTCAATCTTTCAGAACAGATTGTTCGCATTACACAATTTTCAGGCTTAACGTTTTTTCAGTATATATGAAAACTCTTTGAAGATGAGCAGTTTTTCAGGGATCTTGGCTTGAAAATACAAAAGAGCATTCTTGCCCTGAAATCTGTTTATCCAAACCCTTTTGGACGAATTTTTACAGTTCAGTTTTCATTACCTTACCAGACTCGAAAACTTTCTTTTATATTGTTTAATATTCGGGGTCAGGTTATCTGGAAAAAGGAGCTGCACAATTTTCGCCCCGGAGTCTCGCATCTTAGAATTGATGAAAAAGTTTCGGCAGGGGCTTATGTTCTGCAAATGAAAGCACTGGTTGAAGGTGCATCATCACCAAAGGTTTTTAACAGGGTGGTTATGTGTACAAAATAGATTCATGTTTTAAAAACCTTTTCTGTTCAAGACATGGAAAGTTTGCCGGTTTTACTTCGGCATTAATAAAAACATTGATTTTTACCATCATTTGCTGTTTTTACGAAACCTTGTGCCAGGATACAAAACCGGTAATTGGAGTTCTTGGTCTTGACAACAGCAGTGGCGGCATAAGTGACAATATGACAAGTGCCATATGTGATTCGATATCTTCATTAATTGAACAGTCTGATAACTATCTGGTATTAAAACGGGAGTTTATACCGCCTGTACTTGAAGCGCAGGGGTTTAATGTGTCAAATATTATCTGTTCACAGAAAGAGGGACTTGCTGCTGCAGGTACACTTCTTTCGGCTGACGAAATTATCGGGGGGAGTGTATCAAGAGAAAATGGAACTCTTTCCCTTAGTCTTCAGCGTATAAAAATCATAAACAGAACCCAACTTGCTTTTGAGCATATATCGTCATCAGTATCAAAAGATGCTTTTTTTCCAACATTCTTCCACGTATAACCAGAGAACTCCTTAAAAATCCGGAACCGGTTGTAAGTAAAGTGGAACCAGACATAAATGCACAAATCACCGAAAAACCAAAACGAAGGTTTCCAATATGGACTGTTTTATCCGGCATTGCCATAGCTGGTGCTGCGACAGGTGCTTATTTTTATTATGAAAATAACGACACTGATGATTCTCCCGGTGTTCCTCTTGGTGAACTTCCTGTCAGAGAACGATAAGAAATATTCAAAACACAGAGAAAGAATAATTTTGGGGTGATAGAATAGGAATCCGGAAAATTTATAACGCAGAGAACGCAGAGAAAAAAATATGGAAAAGAAAAAAGAGAATGGATAAAAGTAAATACAAAATAAACACAGTGAAAGAATATTTTTGGGTGATAGAATAAGAAACCGGAAAAATTAAAACGCAGGAGACGCAAACATCCTCTGCATCCCCGCGTTTATTTTTCCTCTCTTCCAACATTCGAACTTTTAACAGATATTAATAACTTCTATTGCATCCTGAGGACAAATTTCTGATACTTTTTTACAATCACCTTCAAGGCCAACAGGGAGTTCCCAATATCTGATCGAAACTTTTCCTTTTCTGTCAAAATGAAATACTTCGGGACAAAAAGAGACGCAAACACCACACCGGTTACACTCTTCCTGCTTTATTACAATTTTCATTATTCCCTCGCGCCAATTGAAAATCTCAGCCCTTTATCTTATATCAGATATTTCTCATATAATGGCCATTAAAAAGTAATTTTGAACGAATAACCGTATGGTTTGCAATTTGTGAGCCAAACAAACTTTATAAAAAAAAAAAAAGATTATCATGTTTTCCGGGCGAATTAAATTCATATAGAAGCATAGATATAGTTATTCATGTACGCAGAGCGCATAAGCCCCGACGTTTGAAGACAAAGTCGGGATTTGAATATTATAGCCTTATTTGTACCAACAACTCCGGGTAAACCGGCAATCCGTGTTCCTGGCGAATTGGGATAATGGATAATGGGGAGTAGATTTATTATTGATTTTTTATCTGATTATTTTCCGATTTTTCTTTAAACAGGAATTATTCACCGTTTTCTACACGCCCCCAAACCAAAAGTTACAGAACAGCAATAAACTACCGCGGGGGTCGTGTGCGCTCAGCGACCCAGATGATCTTAATTCTCAATTTCAAATAATATTATTTATACAGAGTGGTAGTAAAAATTAATTATTACGGGCTTTCGCGCCCAGACGACGAGGTACTTTTTCCAGGGCAAAAAAGTACCCTAAAATGCCCTTGGCGGCCATGTTTCGC
>Ga0079223_10000646_pt1 | contig 18612 bp, 17 predicted proteins | sample Stecom2011_FD_75072 | JGI IMG/M metagenome (GOLD analysis project Ga0079223, IMG submission 75072) | Agricultural soil microbial communities from Utah to study Nitrogen management - Steer compost 2011 | ecosystem: Environmental > Terrestrial > Soil > Agricultural land | place: USA: Utah... | reverse complement strand
CTGGATCAATTGCATGGCAAGGGACGTCCGCCCGGTGCTGTGAACGGCGAGAAAACAATCCCTTCATCAGTAGTAGATAATGACGTTGAGGCTGAGAGTTCTCGGTCTTCTGCGCCTGAACCTCAGACAGCCAGCGAGCCCGTGGCTGCCAAACCTGCGGCTGCCCCTCGTCCTGTAACTGCTAAACGCGACACACCAGTGGTCACGGCTGAAACTACCGTGCGGGTGGATACTCAACGGCTCGATGAAATTATGAATATGGTGGGCGAGCTGGTGCTGGTGCGTAACCGCTTGGTGCGACTGGGTGATACCACGCAAAATGAAGCCCTCTCCAAGGCTGTGGCAAACCTGGATATTGTCACCGCCGATTTGCAAACATCGGTGATGAAAACCCGGATGCAGCCGATCAAAAAGGTCTTTGGTCGCTTCCCGCGGGTCGTGCGAGATATGGCTCGGAATCTGAAAAAAGAGATTGATCTTGAGCTGGTAGGTGAAGAGACAGATCTGGATAAAAACCTGGTGGAAGCACTGGCCGATCCACTGGTGCATCTTGTGCGAAACTCGGTGGATCATGGTATTGAGCTACCTGCTGTGCGGGAGGCGAATGGTAAGGCAAGAACGGGTAAGGTGACTCTTTCTGCCGAGCAGGAAGGCGATCATATCCTCCTGTCGATTACCGATGACGGAGCCGGCATGGACCCGCAAAAACTAAAAACCATAGCGGTAGAAAAAGGAATTTACGACAAGGATTCTGTGCAGCGTTTATCAGATGCTGAAGCTTTTCATTTAATATTTGCTCCCGGCTTTTCCACCAAAAAAGAAATCTCCGATGTCTCCGGCCGCGGTGTTGGTATGGATGTGGTAAAAACCAAAATCAGCCAGCTTAATGGATCTATTGAAATCGATTCAGCTCTGGGTGAAGGCACACGCATTAGTATTAAAGTACCGCTTACTCTGGCTATTATGCCCACCTTGATGGTTATGCTGGCCGATCAAACATTTGCTTTACCTTTGGTGAATGTCAATGAAATTTTTCATATGGATTTGCGCAAAACCCATATGGTGGATGGTCAATTGTGTGTGGCTATTCGCGATCAGGCGGTGCCCATTTTCTTTCTTAAAAACTGGCTGGTCAAAGGACAAAATGAAAGCCCCAAAACCATGCAAGAAGGGCATGTGGTGATCGTCACCATAGGCACACGGCGAGTGGGATTTGTGGTTGATCAACTGGTAGGGCAGGAAGAGGTGGTGATTAAGCCGCTGGGAACAATGCTGCACGGTACCCCTGGAATGGCCGGCGCTACTATTACCGGCGATGGCACCATTGCGCTGATCCTGGATATTCCCAGCTTGCTCAAATACTACTCGGGTAGCGTTTAATGAGTGCTGGTTGCCGGGCTGAAGTGCCAGGCTACGAGGAGTGGAGATAAAGCCATGCCCGTACGGGTGCTGATAGTCGATGACTCGCAATTCTTTCAAAGTCGTTTGAAGGACATTATCTCACGTCATCCTAAACTGGAAGTTGTGGGAGTGGCCGCTAACGGCCAAGAGGCGATAGATAAAACCCGTCAGTTAAAGCCGGATATCATTACCATGGATTTTGAAATGCCGGTAATGGACGGAGTAACTGCTGTGCGGAAAATCATGCAGTCCAATCCTACCCCGATTCTGATGTTCTCCTCTCTGACCTATGAAGGTGCCCGCATCACCCTGGACGCTCTGGATGCTGGTGCTTTGGATTTTATTCCCAAGGACTTTGCCGAAGTCTCGCGCAACTCCATGAGTTTAATGCAGCGGTTACATGAGCGTTTGTTGACCTTGGCGAATAAATCTTCCGCTGCGTCAGTGAGTAGTTCGCCTTTGGCGTCAACAAACGCCAAGCCAGCAAGGCTCGATCCACTTTCTACGGCGCCTGCTGCCAAACCACGGGCGGAAAATGTTAAACCTCGACTGCTGATTATCGGTGCCTCCACGGGTGGCCCGGTAGCACTTACAGAAGTTCTTGGTCAGCTGCCAGAAAAATTTCCCTTGCCCATCGTCCTGGTTCAGCATATGCCAGAGAATTTTACCAAAGCTTTTGCTGAACGGCTTAACCGTCAGTGCAGAATAGAAGTGCGCGAGGCAGTGCATGGCGAGTCTTTAAAGCCCGGCTTGGCTCTGCTGGCTCCCGGGGGAAAACAAATGATGCTGGATAGGCGCCATCCGCATATTGTAAAAGTGGTAGCCGACGACGAGAGGGTTAATTACCGTCCCAGCCTGGATATCACCTTTGGCTCGGCCGCCAATGCCTATGGCGATAAAGTACTTGGAGTGGTGTTGACCGGTATGGGTTCGGATGGCTCTAAAGGTGCGGAAATGCTTAAGCGCGCCGGTTCGTATGTCTGGAGTCAGGATGAGGCCAGCTCGGTTATTTATGGCATGCCGATGGCGGTGGCGCGAGCGGGGCTGAGTGATCGCGTGCTCTCCCTGAAGGAAATAGGCCCAGCGTTAATAACTGAGGTGATGTAACCATGGATATACTCAGTATTGTCGGTGTTATTCTTGCCTTTGCCGCTATTTTAGGCGGCAATTTTATCGAAGGCGGGTCTCTGGCCTCACTGTTAAATTTTCCCGCCGCGTTAATTGTTCTGGGAGGTACAGCAGCGGCTGCTACCCTGCAAACTCCCAAAGATTGTTTGCAACGGGCACTGGCCATGTTCTCCTGGGTTTTTCGTCCACCGCGGCTGGACTTTCACGAAGGTCTGCAAAAAATATTGAGCTGGTCCGAAATAGCTCGTAAAGAAGGTTTGCTGGGCCTTGAGCGAGTGGCCGAGAAAGAACGCGACGATTTTGCCCGCAAGGGATTAGAGCTTTTGGTGGATGGCAATGAACCCGACACCATCCGCCGGGTGATGGAAAGTGATTTGATTCTGGACGAGCATCGGCATCTGGACGCGGTAAGATTTTATGAAAGCATGGGCGGTTATTCACCCACCATTGGTATTATTGGTGCGGTGATGGGGCTTATTCATGTGATGCGCAACTTGGCTGATCCGGAGCAGTTGGGGCCAGGTATTGCCATTGCTTTTGTGGCGACAATTTATGGTGTCGCTTTGGCTAACTTGTTTTTATTGCCCATCGCCAACAAGTTGAAGATGTGCGTGGGTCGACGCAGCCTGTATCAGGAAATGTTTATAGAAGGGGTGATGGGTGTGGCGGATGGTGAAAATCCCAAGGCACTTGCCGGTAAACTGGACGGTTATTTACGTTAATGCAGATTCTCTCGGGCCGGTAAAAAGGTGATCGGCTGCCTTCCTTTTTTACTGTCAGCAACACTTGTGATCCGATATGAGGGGGCATTATGCTAAGGCGACAGAATCGTGATCTGCATGTCAATCACGAGCGTTGGCTGGTTTCCTATGCCGATTTTATTACGTTGCTATTCGCTTTTTTTGTGGTGATGTATTCAATTTCTCAGGTCAATGAAAGCAAGTACCGTGTGCTGTCGACAACCTTGGAAAGTGCTTTTAAAACGCCGTCTAAAAACATCTTGTTGTCTGAGTCCACAGGCGATACCCCGGTATTGGCATCATCTCGTCAACTGATTGATTTGCAAGGGCGCACAGATGATTATGCCAACAGTTTGATCAGCTTGGAGAACGCCTTTCGGGAAACCTTCGGTGATCTGATTGAAACGGGACTGATGCAAGTCTCGAGTAACGAGTTATGGCTGCAGATTGAATTGCGCGACAGTATTTTGTTTGGCTCTGGCAGTGCCGAAGCCAGCGCCCAGGCTCAGCAGATATTTGCTGAGGTCAGTCAGTTGCTGGCGGGGCTTGAACACCAGGTTCAGATTGCCGGTTTTACTGACAATGTACCCATCAGCAACGAACGCTTTCCGAGCAACTGGGAGCTGTCGTCTGCGCGAGCGAGTGCGCTGGTCAAATGGATGGTAGAGCAGGGGCTAAAGCCCAGTCGTTTATCCGCGGTGGGTTACGCAGAGCACCAACCGGTTGCGAGCAATGACACAGCAGAAGGGCGGGCGTTAAATCGTCGAGTGGCGATTATGATTGCTCGTCATCGCATGGACCGACCCGTGGCGCCGCTGGATAATTGGGAGTCGGCGGAAGAAGCTTTGGTTTCTCCCTCTGTTGCGGAGCCGGAAGCGGAAAAAGCCGCAATAGAGGCGATCGAACTGGATAGCGGCGAGCTATTATATACCAGCGATCCTAACCCGCCGGGAACACAATAAAAGAGTTGGGCATAGAACTTGCCTGCTTCTCCATATAATGACTTGGGAGCGGTTATCTGCTCCTGTTTTTGACGCCTGGAGGCGGGAAGTTTGGTTGTCTGGACGGTCGCAAATCAAAAAGGTGGGGTGGGTAAAACCACCACCACCGTTGCCCTTGCCGGTCTCGCTGCGGAGCAGGGCCAGCGAGTGTTGCTGCTCGACCTGGATCCGCACGGCTCGCTGACCAGTTATTTTCGTCAAGATCCCGACACGCTGGAAAACTCCAGCTTTAAACTTTTCAGTGAACGCCAAGATTTGTCGTTGGCGCTGCTCGATCGTCTTATTCTGCCCTCTGTCTATCCGGGGGTGGATATGATCGGTGCCGGTACGGCGCTGGCAACGCTGGAGCGTCGAGCCGTTGGCCAAGACGGTCTAGGGCTAGTGGTCAAGCGCGCTTTGGCTTTGTTGCAACAGCAATACGAGCTGGTTGTTATTGATACGCCGCCTTTGCTGGGAGTGCTTTTGGTCAATGCTTTGGCAGCCTGCCACCAATTACTGATTCCGGTGCAGACAGAGTTCCTGGCCCTGAAGGGGCTGGAGCGCATGATACATACGCTGAAAATGATGGCACGCTCGCGTCAATACGAAACTCGATATACGATTGTGCCGGTGATGTTTGATAAACGTACCCACGCCTCGGTGAGTTCTTTGCAGGCTCTGCGGCACGATTACTCTGAAAACATCTGGCCGGGGCGTATCCCGATTGATACAAAATTGCGCGATGCCAGCCGTCAAGGACTGCCGCCCCATGCGCAGGCACCTGACAGCAGAGCGGTGCAAGCCTATCGCTCCTTGTTTAAATATCTGCAGCAACAGCAAAGCGACTCCGCCACTCGGGTTCAGGCGGTAGGAGCTGAGCGATGAGTCAGCGACAGGATGAGGTGCTGCAGTCTTACCTCGATAACCTTTTGGCAGAGGCGCCGCTAACTCAGCCCGCCGAGCAGCCCCGACCCGTATCGGTGCTGGAAGCGGCGGAGATTGATGCCGATGAGGCGCGTAAAGCACAGCTACAGCGCTTGCTTCAGAGTGCGCGTTTGCGCGTAGAACAGATAGCCGAAGCGGAGCCCGAGCCTGGGGTGACTGCGGTGCCTGTGGCCGAGGAGTTGCCTACGGATTTGGCGGCGCTTTATCAGCTGTTGCAGTGGCATGACAATGGTCGTCCCCTGTGGGCACAGCAGAAATTCGAGGCATTGCTGTTCAAAGTGAGCGGCTTGACGTTGGCGGTTCCTTTAATTGCCCTGGGGCAAATTCAGCCATTGACGGATGAATTGACCCCTCTGTTTGGTCAGGCAGACTGGTTTATGGGCTTGCAGCCATCGTCCGCGGGCAAAATTTATGTGCTGAATACGGCACGCTTTGTGATGCCCGAGCGTTATGATCCTCAATTTGAGCAGAGCGCACGCTACGTGGTTTCCATTAATGGCGTGCCTTGGGGCTTGGCGGTCGATAAGGTAGAGCAACCCATCACCCTGAGCCCCGAAGATGTCAAATGGCGCTCGACACGCACTCAGCGCCCCTGGCTGGCGGGCACCGTTAAAGCGCATATGTGCGCGCTATTGGATATTCCCCGAATGGGCAAATTGCTGCTGGATAGCGATCGCAACAGCAAGGGTATAAACAACCAAACTCGTGAGCGAGTTTGAAGAGTATTTTTCAAGCCGAGACTTGTCGGCTATAGTTGCGTTGAGAAGACCGAGGCAAGTGCCTCAGTATGTGAGGATAGAAACCATGGCGACACAGGCCGACAAAGATAAGAGTAAGGCAGGCGATGATGCGATTTTGCAATGGGTGACCTTTCACCTGGATGGCGAAACCTATGGCGTTAATGTAATGCAAGTGCAAGAGGTGTTGCGTTACACCGAGATTGCTGCCGTGCCCGGAGCACCTGGTTACGTTTTGGGTATCATCAATTTGCGCGGCAATGTAGTAACGGTTATTGATACTCGTCACCGCTTTGGCTTGACGCCAGGAGAGGTCAACGATAATACCCGTATCGTTATTATTGAAACCGATAAGCATGTGATCGGCATTTTGGTCGATAGTGTGGCGGAAGTGGTGTACTTGCGAGCTTCAGAAATTGAAACCGCTCCCAATGTCGGCAATGAAGAAAGCGCCAAGTTTATTCAGGGCGTCTGCCATAAAAACGATGAGCTGCTAATTTTGATCGACCTGAACAAACTGTTGACCCATGAAGAGTGGACAGAACTGGAAGATATCTGAGGGGCATGAACCCGCTGACAATGAATACTCACACTGTGTACCTGATAATTGCCGCGGGGCTGCTGTTGGCAATACTGGTTGGCGTGCTGGCACTGCTCTATGCGCGCCGCCTGGAGCGCCAATTCAGGCAGCGCTGTGAAACCCTGGAAGCCGAGGTATCTCGGCTTACTGCTAATGCCCGGAGTATGGGGCAGCGGTTGTTGGCGCAGGAGCAGCACCTGTCTACTACAACCACTTCGATGACCAATGAAACTACCGACAGCTATCGTCAAGCAGCTCACTTGCTGGCGACGGGTCTTTCTGCCGATGAGGTGGCCAGCCGTTGCGGCTTGTCGAGAGCCGAAATTTCCCTGCTCGATGCTCTGCGCAAAGACGGCGCCACTGACCGTTAATCCAAAGTGCCGATTAGCCCAAAATATCGGTTAATCAAAAGTATCGGCGTCAAACCATTGGCCGCTAATAGTGCGGCTATCAGATCCTAATAAATACAAATACAGTGGTATCAATGCCTCGGGCGTTTTAAGGGTTTGTGGGTCTTCAGCTGGATAAGCTCGAGCACGCATGGCCGTGCGGGTGGCGCCGGGGTTGATACTGTTAAAGCGCACAGCTCTTTGCTCATATTCATCGGCAAGCGTCTGCATCAGGTTGTCACTGGCGGCCTTGCTGGCGGCATAAGCACCCCAGAAAGCCCGACCGCGCACCGCTACACCGCTACTGGTGAAAACTACACTGGCGTCCTCGACTTGCTCCAGCAGCGGCAGAAGCGCTTGGGTAAGAAGAAAAGGGGCGGTGACATTGACCTGCATGACCCGCTCCCAGGTAGCGCTGGTGTAATCGCGCACTGAGGTGCGATCCCCCAAGTCGCCGGCATTGTGCAAAATGCCGTGCACTTGTCCGAACTCAGCTTCCAGCGTATTGCACAAATCGCGGTAATCAGCTTCTGTTGCGCCCTGTAAATTCATGGGATAAATGGCAGGCTGCGGCAGCTTCTGCGCTTCGATTTCATCGTATAAAGTTTCCAGAGTCGACAGCGTGCGCCCCAGTAATATTACCGTGGCTCCGTGACGGGCCAGAGCCAGAGACATAGTGCGACCAATGCCGCTACCGGCACCAGTAACCAATATTACCCGTTGATGCAGACAATCACTGGCGGCCTGATAACCGGCGGGCAGGTGCGAAACATGATGTTCGATCATGATGCCTATCCTTAAAATAAAAGCAGCGTGAGTTTACAGATTGTAGTGTTTTTCCAGCAGGGGCCAGATTTCTTCGCCTTTATCGACCACATAATCGGCACCCCAGCGCTCAGCACTGTCGCCGCTTTCGATATAGCCAAAGCTGCAGGCGATGGTGAGCGTTCCCGCAAGGCGCCCACAGGTAATGTCGCGTTGATGATCTCCTGCATAGGCGATTTGTTGCGGATGACAGCCAAAATGGCTGGCAGCCAGCAACAGGGATTCGGGATCGGGCTTGCGCCGTGTTACATGATCCGGGCACACCACCAGCGCCGGTTCCAGGGGCAGATGGCGCAGTAGCTCTTCGGTATAAAGAGCCGGCTTATTTGTGGCCAGCCCCCAGGGAATGCCTCTGGATTCCAGCGTGGTCAGTAACTGCTTCATGCCGGGAAATAAACGGGTGTGGGTGGCGATATCCTGTATATATAAATCGAGTAGACGCTTGCGCAGAGGCTCGTAGGCCTCGTCCTCCTCACTTATGTGAAAGCCCAGCTCTACCAGCGCCTTGGCACCGTTGGATACACTTTGGCGAATGCGTTCCTCGGGCAGTGGAGGCAACTGGTGTTCGGCGCGTAGACGATTAAGGGCCGCCGTAAAATCCGAAGCCGTATCCAGCAGCGTGCCGTCCAAGTCAAACATAACCGCGGCGAGAAAAGTATTTTGAGTCATCGTTATTGAGGCTTGTGTAAGCGCATTATGTAATTCACATCCACGTCCCGTTCAGACAATTTGAACTGGCGAGTGAGGGGGTTATAGACAATACCGGTTATATGTTCCACTTCCAGGCCGGCTTGGCGGGCAAACTGTGCTAACTCGGAAGGCTTGATAAATTTGGAGTATTCATGGGTGCCGCGAGGCAGCAGGCGCAGTATATATTCCGCCCCAACAACCGCCAGCGCCCAAGCTTTCGGGTGACGATTGATAGTGGAAAAATAGATCTTGCCGCCCGGTCGGACCAGATCGCTGCAGGCTTGAACCACCGAGGCCGGGTCGGGTACATGCTCGAGCATCTCCAGACAGGTGACAATATCAAAGCTGGAGGGTTGTTGCTGCGCCAGTTGCTCGGCAGTGCTTTGCCGGTAGTCCACCGTGACCTTGCTTTCCAGAGCATGCAAGCGCGCAGCGGTTAGGGGGCCTTCGGCCATATCAATACCTGTTATCTGAGCGCCGCGCTGCGCCATCGCCTCAGCCAAAATGCCGCCGCCACAGCCCACGTCCAGCAGTTGGCGATCTGCCACAGGTGAGCCCTGATCAATATAGTTAGCGCGTAGAGGGTTCATATCGTGAAGTGGGCGAAAACTGCCGTGCGGGTCCCACCAGCGGTTGGCGAGGGCTTCGAATTTGGCAATTTCAGCAGCGTCGATATTGGTGTGTGTTTGACCGGTCATGATATCTCCGCAATCAGAAGGTGGGAGCGAGTTGGGTGCGCCAGTGCTCGGTTTTACCCCGAATCTCGCGTTCGTTAAGTGTCTGTAAGTGTCCACTGAGCATCAGGGCTTTGCCATCCACCCAGACGTGAGTAACTTGTGCCGCGCGGTTGTTGTGCACCAAGCTGACGGCTGGATCGTATATGGGGCTGCAATCTGTAGCACTGAGATCAAGAGCGACAATATCCGCGGCCTTGCCCGGTTCCAACGAGCCGGTGCGGGCATCCAGACCCAGCGCCTGGGCACCCGCCAGCGTGGCCATCTGAAGACAGGTGTAGGCATCCAGCGCCGTGGCGTCATTGGCCACCGTTTTGCCCAGCAGCGCAGTGGTATGCAGCTCTTCAAGCAGGGACAAATCATTGCTGCTGGCCGCACCAGCGGTACCCAAGGCAACCGTGATATCCGCAGTCAGCAGGCGCGCCAGTGGGCAAAAGCCATTGGCCAGCTTGAGGTTGGAAGTGGGGCAGTGGATAACCTTGGCGCCGGTTTGCTGGAGCAGGTTTATATCCGTGTCATCAACTTGGGTCATATGTACGCAGCGGGTTTGTTCAGATAATAACCCCAATTGCTGCAGGCGTTCGCTCGGGCGCAGGCCGTGTTGGCGCACTGAGTCGGCAACTTCGGCGGCAGTTTCATGCAGGTGCAGATGCACTCCCGTATCAAGCTCTTGCGCCAAAACTGCAATTTTCTTGATGGTGGGGTCATCCAGAGAGGCCGGAGCCGGCGCACCAAAAACAACGCTGATCAGCTCGTCTCCACGATATGCATCCCGTAGAGCCAGTCCTTTTTCTATACATTCATCACTGTCTCGGGCCCAGGCGTTGGGCTCTGCACTGACGGGAAAGGCGATTTGGGCGCGCATGTGGGCGCGGTGGACCTTTTTTGCCACCTCCTCGGGGAAGGGATATAAGTCGGCAAAACAGGTGGTGCCGGCTTTAATCATTTCAACCATCGCCAGTTCTGTGCCATCGGCGACAAAATCGGGGCTCAGGTGGCGCGTCTCGGTCGGGCCAATGCGCTCTTGCTGCCATTGGGCTGATGGGAGGTCTTCGGCATAACCGCGCAGCAAGCTCATGGCCGCATGGCCGTGGGCATTGATGAGTCCGGGGATAAGGACATGATCGTAGAGGTTGATGGTTTGCTCGGCCCGATAGCATCGGGCGGCTTCTTCCCAGGGCAGAATGGCGATAATATCCCGGCCTTGAACCACCAGGCTACAGCGTTCAAATACGCGGCCCGACGGAACCACAGGGATAATCCAGCGGGCGTTGATCAGCATCCGAACAGTCGGCGCAGCAGTCATGCAGTCTCCCTTGGGTAGAGGCTTCGAAAGGGTGCCCAGTATACCGTAAAGGCCCATATAAGTGAGTGTGCAAAAGCCTCAATCAGTGTCCTTGTGCGGTGATTTTATGGTAAGATTACCGCTTTTATGTCCGTAACCGTTACTTGCCTCAAGCAAGTTTGCCCGGTAGGGACTTTATCCCGGATTCTAAGCCAGCATCACGAAAATAAGGAACGCTGTATTCCATGGGCGATCTAGCGAAAGAAGTATTACCCGTCAATATTGAAGATGAGCTGAAGCAATCTTACCTCGACTACGCCATGAGCGTGATCGTCGGTCGGGCTCTGCCGGATGTGCGCGACGGTCTCAAGCCAGTACACCGTCGCGTGCTCTTCGCCATGAGTGAGCTGGGTAATGATTGGAACAAGGCCTATAAAAAGTCTGCCCGGGTCGTGGGCGATGTTATCGGTAAATACCACCCGCACGGCGACTCGGCCGTTTACGACACTATCGTGCGCATGGCGCAGCCTTTCTCGCTGCGTTACATGCTGGTGGACGGGCAGGGCAACTTTGGCTCGATCGACGGGGATAGCGCCGCGGCGATGCGTTATACGGAAATCCGTATGGCCAAAATCTCCCATGAGCTACTGGCTGACCTGGATAAGGAAACGGTGGACTTTGTTCCCAACTATGATGGCACCGAGCAGATTCCAGATGTGCTGCCCACCCGCGTTCCCAACCTGTTGGTCAATGGCTCTTCGGGTATTGCCGTGGGTATGGCCACCAATATTCCGCCGCATAATCTGCGCGAAGTTGTGCAAGCCTGTTTAGCGTTAATTGATGATGAAACTCTCAGTATTGATGCGTTAATGGAATATATCCCCGGCCCAGACTTCCCTACGGGTGGCATTATTAATGGACGCGCGGGCATTCTCCAAGCCTACCGCACTGGGCGCGGTCGCATTTATGTGCGCGCCAAGGCCGATATTGAAACAGATAGTAAAACCGGCCGTGAGAGCATCATCATTACGGAAGTTCCTTACCAATTGAATAAGGCGCGGGTGATTGAGCGCATTGCCGAGCTGGTAAAAGAAAAGAAAATCGAGGGCATTAGTGAGCTGCGCGATGAGTCGGATAAAGATGGCTTGCGAGTAGTGATTGAAGTCAAGCGCAGCGAGTCAGCAGAAGTCTTGCTGAACAATCTGTATGCGCAAACCCAACTGCAAAGCGTATTTGGTATCAACGTAGTGGCGCTGGTAGACGGGCAGCCCCGTTTACTTAACCTCAAGCAATTGCTTGAGGCCTTTATTCGTCACCGCCGCGAGGTAGTGACGCGCAGAACAATTTACTTGCTGCGCAAAGCCCGCGAGCGAGGGCACATCCTTGAAGGCCTGGCCGTTGCCATTGCCAATATTGATGAAGTGATCACCTTGATCAAAAGCTCATCCAGCCCGGCTGAGGCAAGAGAGGCCTTGTTGGCTCGCGATTGGGCCGCCCAAAGCATGGCAGAATTCCTTGCCCGCGCTGGAGACGATGCCTGCAAGCCCGAAGGCTTACCTGCACATTATGGTGTGCATAATAATCGCTACTTTTTATCTCCCGCTCAGGCTCAGGCAATTTTGGAGTTGCGCTTGCATCGCCTCACGGGCATGGAGCATGACAAGCTGTTGGCCGAGTACCAGGAAAAGCTTGATCAGATTGCCGAATACCTGGATATTCTGGGTAACTTCTCCCGCTTGATGGAGGTCATTCGCGAAGAGCTGGAGTTGGTGGTTAGCAGCTACGGTGATGAGCGTCGCACTGAAATTGTCGAGTCCACTCTGGATTTGACTATTGAAGATCTGATCAATGAAGAACAGCGCGTGGTGACTATTTCCCATGGCGGCTACGCCAAGAGTCAGCCGCTGGCCGATTACCAATCGCAGCGTCGGGGCGGTATGGGTAAATCAGCGACTGCGGTTAAAGATGAAGACTTTGTCGAGCATTTGTTGATTGCCAGCACTCACGACACGGTCCTTTGCTTTACTTCGGTGGGCAAGGTTTATTGGCTCAAGGTCTATCAGATTCCGTTGGCAGGACGTCAGTCTCGCGGCCGGCCAGTCATCAATCTTTTACCGCTGGGGGAGAACGAACGCATTACCTCCATCTTGCCAGTGAAAGAGTTTAACGATGACCAATTCATTTTTATGGCCACTCAAAATGGCACAGTGAAGAAAACCGCACTCTCTCAATTTTCACGTCCTCGTAGCGTGGGTCTGCGTGCTATCGCCCTAGATGAGGGTGATCAGCTCGACTATACCGCCTTGACCGATGGTCAGTGCGATATTGTGCTCTTTTCCAGTGCCGGCAAAGCTGCACGTTTTAGTGAGCAAGCGGTTCGGCCTATGGGAAGAATCTCTCGCGGTGTGCGCGGTATTCGCTTGCCTGCAGGTGCCCATGTTGTCGGCATGGTAGTGCCGGTAACCGATGGAAAAGTGTTGACGGTCAGCGAAAATGGTTATGGCAAACGCACCATAGTCGAAGAGTTCCCCACCAAAGGGCGGGGCTCCCAAGGTGTTATCGCCATGCAGGCAAGTGAACGCAATGGCGCCTTGATTCGGGCGGTGCAAGTGCTGGATGGCGAAGAAATTATGTTGATCAGCGACCAGGGAACACTGGTGCGGACGCGGGTGGATGAAGTGTCGGTGTTAAGTCGTAACACCCAGGGCGTGCGTTTGATCAAGCTGCGCGAAAATGAACACCTTCAAGGGGCGGCACGCATTGAAGATGCGGGTGAAGAAGACGACGTTTTGGCGGATGAAGAGGAATAAATGACCGACGAATCTAAACCCGACGCGTTGTTGGCTTTGCGCAATCGCATCGATGACATTGATAACGATATTAGCCGCCTGATTTCCGAGCGTGCGCGCTGTGCACAACAAGTGGCCGAGGTGAAAAAACAAGACTCGCAAGACAGCGTGCTGTTTTATCGTCCCGAGCGCGAAGCACAGGTACTGCGTAAAGCCATGGAACGCAATGACGGCCCCCTTAGCGATGAGGAAATGGCTCGGCTGTTTCGCGAAATCATGTCGGCTTGTCTGGCGCTTGAGCAGCCGATAAAAGTGGCCTACCTAGGCCCTGAAGGTACCTTTACCCAACAGGCGGCAGCCAAGCACTTTGGCGCTTCAGCCATTGCTCTGCCATTTGCATCTATTGACGAAGTGTTTCGCGAAGTCGAAGCGGGTGCGGTAAATTACGGCGTGGTTCCCGTAGAAAATTCTACCGAAGGCGTTGTCAATCATACCCTCGATAATTTTATGCATTCCAATCTCAAAATTTGTGGCGAGGTGGAGTTGCGGGTGCATCATAATTTACTGGTGTCCGAGGTGACTGATGTCAACCAGATCAGCCGTATCTATTCTCACGGACAATCTCTGGCTCAGTGCCGCAAATGGCTGGATGCGTATTATCCCAAAGCCGAGCGCGTAGCAGTGTCGAGCAATGCTGAAGCGGCAAAGCGTTTGCGTGGCGAGTGGAATGCGGCGGCCATTGCCCCCGAAATGGCCGCAGAGCTCTATGGCTTGAAAACTATCGCCGAAAAAATTGAAGATCAGCCTGATAACAGCACCCGTTTTTTAATTATTGGCACCCAATTAGTGTCTCCCAGCGGTGATGACAAAACCTCTTTGCTCGTTGCCATGCGTAACCAGCCCGGTGCGCTGCATCATTTGTTGGAGCCTTTTCACCGCCACAGCATTGATTTGACGCGTGTAGAGACACGCCCTTCACGCAGCGGCGCCTGGACCTATGTATTTTTTATCGATTTCAACGGTCACGTTGAAGATGAGCCGATACATCAGGTGCTGAGTGAAGTGGCCGAGCAGGTGGCCGATCTTAAAGTGCTGGGTTCTTACCCCAAGGCTGTTTTATAAATGGTCGATAAAGATAGCGCTTTTCCTTTGATTGATAAGCTGGTTGTAGTGGGCATGGGCTTGATCGGCGGCAGTGTTGCGGTCGGTTTAAAAAACCGTGGTGCCTGCCGGGAAGTTGTCGCCGTAGTGCAAACCGAAACCAGTGGAAAAGAGGCAATAGCAACAGGGATTGCTGATCGGTTTTCTCTGTCTCTGGAATCATTGGCTCCAGAGTTGGGAGCGCAAGATATCATTTTTATCGCTGTGCCTACCTTGGCCGTGCAGCAGGTGCTGGCAGATGTACAGCGCTGGGTGGCCGAGGATGTGACAGTAACAGACGCGGCCAGTGTTAAAGGAAATGTGGTGGCAGCCGCGCGCGAGGTCTTCGGGCAGGTGCCTTCACAGCTAGTGCCAGGGCATCCTATTGCCGGCTCTGAGAAAAGCGGTATCAAAGCGGCCAACCCCGATCTCTACCAAGGCTATCGAGTTATTTTGACCCCGCTGACGGAAACCGGAGCGTCACACCTTCAGCGAGTGACGAAACTCTGGCAAACATTGGGAGCCGAAGTCTTATTCATGTCGGTGGCCGAACACGATGAAGTTTTGGGAGCCACCAGTCATCTGCCGCATGCAATTGCTTATGCGCTAGTCGATACGCTCGCCCATGACATTGGCAATCCCAATATTTTTCGCTATGCCGCCGGCGGGTTTCGTGACTTTACTCGCATCGCTTCCAGTGATCCGTTGATGTGGCATGACATTATGTGTGCCAATCGGGACGCTGTTGTGCAGGCACTGGATCAGTTTATTGACAACTTGAGTCGCATGCAGGCTGCAATCGCAGCGGCTGATGGAGATTATCTATTAGAAGTGTTCAGCCGCGCTAAAAAGGCGCGCGATCATTTTACGCAAGTGTTGGCACAGCAGACGGCGAGCCAATAAGATTGGGTTGATGGCAGGATGTCTTGTCCGAAGGGAAATATTTTCTGGTAAAACAGTCTTCCACGCCAAGTCACAATTTCGGGGTTATATCCAGTTTGGAATATCCTTAGAAAAAATCGTTTGATACCGAAGGGATAACTTTCCTCTATAATAGACGCCGCCCGGCGGCAAGTGTCGGGCTTTAATTAACTTTTGGAACTGTGAGCGGCATGTCCGAGCAATATAATCTGACGCACTTGAAACAGCTTGAAGCTGAAAGCATCCACATCATTCGCGAAGTGGCGGTGGAGTTTGATAATCCCGTTATGCTCTATTCTGTGGGCAAAGATTCGGCGGTTATGATGCATCTTGCGCAAAAAGCCTTCTATCCGGGTAAGCCACCTTTTCCACTTATGCATGTGGATACGACCTGGAAATTTCAACAGATGATCGAGTTTCGCGATCAGCGTATCAGCGATCTGGGTTGGGATTTGTTGGTTCATATTAATGAAGAAGGTGTGAAGCAGGGCATAGGTCCCTTTACTCATGGCAGTGCCAAGCACACGGATATTATGAAAACTGAGGCCCTTAAGCAAGCGCTGGATAAGTACAAGTTTGATGCCGCCTTTGGCGGTGCGCGCCGGGACGAAGAGAAGTCTCGTGCCAAAGAGCGAGTCTATTCGTTTCGCGATCGCCACCATCGCTGGGATCCAAAGAATCAACGCCCCGAACTGTGGAATATCTATAACAGCCGAGTGGATCAAGGCGAGAGCATCCGTGTTTTCCCCCTGTCCAATTGGACTGAATTGGATATTTGGCAATACATCCATTTGGAAAACATTCCCATTGTACCTCTGTACTATGCCGCCAAGCGCCCGGTAGTGGAGCGCGATGGCACCCTGATTATGGTGGATGATGAACGCATGCCGCTACAGCCGGGTGAAGAGCCTGAAATGAAAATGGTTCGTTTCCGTACGTTGGGATGCTACCCGTTAACGGGCGCCGTAGAGTCGCAGGCGACGACCTTGCCAGAGATTATTCAGGAAATGCTGCTCACCACAACCTCTGAGCGCCAGGGCAGAGTTATCGACCACGACAGTGCCGGCTCCATGGAAAAGAAAAAACAAGAAGGCTACTTTTAATCGGTGAAGCTTTTTAGCGCCCGTCCACTGTATCAACACGAATTTATTGAGATTGTACCATGAGTCACCAGTCAGAATTAATTGCCAGTGATATTGACGCCTATTTGGCGCAGCACGAACAAAAAGAAATGCTGCGATTTTTAACCTGTGGCAGCGTAGATGATGGTAAAAGCACCTTGATTGGCCGCTTGCTGCACGACTCGAAAATGATTTACGAAGATCAGCTCGAGTCAGTGCGCAATGATTCCACCAAGCACGGCACCACCGGTGAGAAGCTCGACCTGGCACTATTGGTCGATGGCCTGCAAGCTGAGCGCGAGCAGGGAATTACCATCGATGTCGCCTACCGTTATTTTTCTACTGCCAAGCGTAAATTTATCATCGCCGATACGCCAGGGCACGAACAGTACACGCGTAATATGGCCACGGGCGCCTCTACCTGCGATTTGGCCATCATCTTGATCGACGCTCGTCACGGGGTTGTAACCCAGACCCGCAGGCATAGTTATATCGCCTCGCTGTTGGGCATACGTAACATTGTGGTAGCGATTAACAAAATGGATTTGCTGGATTTCAGTGAAGAAAAATTTATTGAGATTAAATCAGCCTACCTTGCCTTTGCCCAGAAGCTGGGTATGTCGGACGTGAAGTTTGTGCCCATGTCAGCGCTGGATGGCGATAACGTGGTCAACCGCTCAGAGCGTTCGCCTTGGTATAAAGGCGATACCTTGATGGAAATTCTGGAGTCTATCCCGGTTGCAGGAAACAGAAACTATGAAGATTTCCGTTTTCCGGTACAGTATGTCAATCGGCCCAATCTGGACTTCCGCGGTTTTTGCGGCAACATTGCCTCGGGCGTTGTTCGGGTGGGCGATGAAATTAAGGTCTTGCCGTCTGGTAAAGTCAGCAGCGTAAAACAAATCGTTACTTTTGATGGCGAGCTGGAAGAGGCTTTCGCTGGCCAAGCAGTAACCCTGACCTTAAATGATGAAATCGATATCAGTCGGGGCGATATGCTGGTGCATGCGCAGGACGCGATTGTGCCCAGCAACCATATACAGGCGCACCTTGTCTGGATGCATGAAGATGAAGGTCGTCCAGGGGCTGAGTATCTGTTTAAGTTTGCCAGCAAATCTGTTTCCGGACGCTTAAGCGCACTTGAGTATCAGGTGGATATCAATACCCAGATTCACGCCCCTGCAGAAAGCTTGCAACTCAACGCCATTGCGGTGGCGCGTGTAGCCTTGAGCCAACCTGTGGTGGTGGATTCCTACCAGAGCAGTCGCGCCAGCGGTTCGTTTATTATGATCGATAGGCTGACCAATTTAACCGTGGCGGCAGGTATGGTGATCCAGCCGTTGGACGCTGTTGAGGCTATTCCGGGACAGGATGTATCCGGTTTTGAGCTAGAGCTAAACGCTTTGATTCGCAAATATTTCCCTCATTGGGAGGCTCGTGACCTCAGCGCGTTGGTAAAAAAAGAAGATAAATAGACGCCGTTTGCAATGGAGAGATGAGACTGAAAAAATGGCGCCCTTTTCCCTTTACAAAATTTGATTCTTCGTCTAGCCTGAAAGACGTATGCATGATGTGTACGTATTAAAACCACAAGGAGGTTGGTTATGTTAAAAATAAAAGTTCTGTTCTTGGCTGTTGCTTTAATGTTTTCTGCTGTGCCCTTTGCTTTTGCGGATGAGGCAGTAGTTGCTGGGCAAGAAGTCACTGTCAACATTAACACCGCCCAAATAGAGGACCTGGCTGTTCTTAAAGGGGTTGGTGAAAGCAAAGCGAAAGCCATTATTACCTGGCGAGAGGAAAATGGTCCATTTGAATCGGTGGAGCAACTTCTGGAGGTAAAAGGTATTGGCGAAGCTACCTTAGCCCTCAATCGACACCGAATTACACTGAAATAAAAGAATTCCAGACAAGGGATTGTCAGGACTGCTGGCGTCAGCAGGCGATACATCAAGGATGTGATCGGGCAGGGGCCAAGGATGGTCAATATCGACAGGAGTCGCCCGACTAGGGGCTAGGATGGCCCATTCGCCACTGTACCATGCCGATGGTTGCGCAGGATGCGCCTCCGTCGGCTTTTTGTTACTGCGTTTACCCTCATTTTTTGTTTTAATAGCTCCCCCGTTAATAGTCGATTTCGAGGTGAGCATGACAAGGTCCTCTTCCCCGCACTTGGTAATAGCGATGGATTTCGCCAGTGCCGAGGAATG